>C687J26845_10000926_pt1 | contig 18653 bp, 17 predicted proteins | sample RifCSPlowO2_12_FD_26845 | JGI IMG/M metagenome (IMG submission 26845)
CGGGGGAGGGTTAGGGTGGGGGTGTAGTTCATCGAAATAAATTGGACAACCTACTAATTTGTGGTTAATGCGGGCCACAGCTGGTCGGCGCCGCGCTTGTGCATGAGGCGGCCGAGCGCCATCGCCCATTCGGCCTCGTTGCCGAATTCCTCGCGCCAGGCCCACAGCCGCAGCGTCGAGTGGTGCAGCGCGTATTCGTCGGTGACGCCGATCGCGCCGTGCACCTGGTGCGCGATCAGCGCGCCCTCGCGTGCCGCCTCGGCAGTGCGGATTTTGGCGGATGCGACCGCCAGAGTCACGTCACCGCCGCGCTCCACTGCGCCCGCCGCCGACATTGCCGCCGCGACCGCCGCCGCCACTTCGCCGGCGAAGCGCGCGAGTTCCTGCTGAATTGCCTGGAACTGCCCGATTTTGCGCCCGAACTGCACGCGCTCCTGCGCATGGCGTACCGAATGTTCCAGCGCGCGCTCGAGCGCGCCCGCCATCAGGAGCGAGCGCGCGAGCGCGCCGCGCAGCCTGAGTGCCGTCCGGGTGACGCTCGCGCCCGCTGGCGCTGCATCTTCGGCTACAACGTTGTCGAGGATCACGTCGTCGCGCGGCTCGAGGGCGAGGTTATGCCCCGGCCGGATCGCGCAGCGCGCGGGATCGACGCTCACGACCGCGCCGCCGCCCTCTCCTTGGGCGAGCAGCACCAGCCGCTTCGCCATGCGCGCCCACGGCACGCGCGCGAGCGTTCCGGAGATGATCCAACGGCTGCCGTCGCGGCGCGCGCTGACGATACCGTCGCGCACGGGACCGGCGGCGAGCGGGCCGCGCGGAACGGGCAGCCCGGAGGCGGCGAGCATCCAGCCGCCGAGCATGGCCGTTTCCGCGAGCGGAACCGGTGCGGAGAAACGTCCTGCCACCTGCAGCACCGCCGCGAGATCGGACAGCGTGCCGCCCGCGCCACCGGCTTCCTCCGGCAGCGATACCCGCGGCAGTTCCGCCTGTTCGAGCGCGTGCCACAGCGTGTCCGACCAGCCGTCGCGCTTGGCCGCCTCGAGCACTTTCTGATCGACATGGTCGTTGAAGAGCCGCGTCGCCGACTCGACCAGCATCAGGCGGATATCGTTGGGCGCGTTCAAAACCCCTCCTCGTGCAGATGCTCACTCGACCATATGCACCGCGAATCTCCCCTCTCCTTTCGGGAGAGGGGCGGGGGGTGAGCCGGGAATTCTCGGACACGCCTGCGCGCGTCCGTGCCGGCGAACGCCCGAAGAGTCTCGCTTCGGGCCGGAAAGGGCAAAACGGCGCGAGTCATTGCAATCTGCTCACATACGACCCAACAGTCGGCGAGCGATCAGGGTGCGCAGCACTTGTGTCGTGCCGCCGCGGATCGTCGAGACCGGCGCGCAGACGATGGTTTCGGCGAGATAACGCTCAAAGGTATCGGTGGCATCGGGCGTTGGCTCCACTGCGGCGAGCTGCCGCGCGGCATCGATGATCTCGCGCTCGTAGAACGTGCCCATGTCCTTGACCAGCGCCGCCTCGGTGGCGAGATCAACCGTGGGGCGCGCCGCGCCGTCGTCGCTGTCGGGACCGGGGTCGAGGGCGAGTGCGATGGCAAGCGACATGCGGCGCAGCGCCCACAGGCGGGCGGTCAGCCGCCCCACCATTTCCTGCGCACGCACGTCTGGTGATTGTCCAAGGCGACGGATTAGCTCGACGAGCAGCGGGAAGGTCGTCATGTAGCGCTCCGGCCCGCTTCTTTCGAGCGCAAGTTCCGAGGTGACCTGCTTCCAGCCCTGACCGATCTCGCCCACCACCCTGTCATCCGGCACGAACACGTTGTCGAGGAATACCTCGTTGAAATGATGGCTGCCGTTCATGAAGCGGATCGGGCGCACGGTAACGCCCGGCGCATCGAGCTCGACGATCAACTGCGACAGCCCTTCGTGGCGATTGCCGGTGTCAGGCGCGGTGCGGCACAGCACGAAGAAGGCGTGCGCCTTGTGCGCCCAACTTGTCCAGACCTTCTGGCCGGTGACGCGCCAGCCGCCGGGCACGCGCTCGGCGCGCGTTCTGACCGAGGCGAGATCGGAGCCCGAATTCGGTTCGCTCATGCCGAGCGCGAAGTAGCATTCGCCGCGCGCGATTGCCGGCAGATATTTCTGCTTGAGCTGTTCCGAGCCGTAGCGCAGCAGGCTGGGGCCGGTCTGGCGGTCGCCGACCCAGTGCGCGGCGCACGGCGCGGCGGCCGCGAGCATTTCCTCGGTGACCACGAACCGTTCGAGATACGAGCGCTCCTGCCCGCCGTAGCGCTTGGGCCAGGTCATGCCGATCCAGCCGCGAAAGGCGATCTTGCGTGTGAATTCAGCGTCGAATTCGGCGTGGCCAAGACGCGGCGTGAACGAGCCGGCCGCGACTTCCGTCTTGAGAAAAGCGCGCACTTCCTCGCGCAGATTCAATGCCGGCGCCGGCAGTTCAAGCGCGGAAAAGTCGACGTTCTCGAAAAACAACTGGTTTCCTCTCCAAGGGCGGTGCATGGGTCCACGACGGAGCGCGCGTTGAGCGGGCGGCACCGCCCGTCTCGAACGCGCGCAGTTAAATCGGACCGCCAAGGTTCCGATTTGACGCTATTGTAAGCGCCGCAGCCGGCTCGACCAAACATCCGCCGTCAATCCCGGAGTACCACCAGCGCATCGGCGGCCACCACCCCGGTCGCGGTGACCATGAGCGGGTTGACGTCGATTTCGGCGATGCGCCCGGCATGATCGGCGGCGAGCAGCGAAACGCGCGTGAGCGTTTCCGCCAGCGCGTCCACGGCGAGCGCGGGACGCCCGCGGTAGCCGGTAAGCAGCGGATGCGCGCGCGTGGCGCGGATCATCTCGTGCGCGGTGGCGAGATCGAGCGGGGCGAAGCGGTAGCTCACGTCCCGCAGCAGTTCGGTGAATACGCCGCCCAGGCCGAACATCACCACCGGGCCGAAAAAGCGGTCGTTGACCGCGCCTATGATCACCTCGATCCCCTCCGCCATTTCGCTTACCAGAACGCCGTTGATGCGCGCGCCGGGCTTGTGACGCTCCGCCGCGGCGACCATTTCCTGCGCCGCGCGTTTCAATTCCGCGAGACTTCGCACATTGAGCCGCACCGCGCCGGCCTCGGTCTTGTGCGGGACCTCGGGAGAGTCGACCTTGACCACCAGCGGGAATGGCAACGGCGGCCGTCTGAGTTGAGCGACCGCCTCCGGAGCCAGCAGCACCTCGCGCGTCACGGGTATGCCGTAGGCGGCGAGACAGCGCTTGGATTGGTGCTCGGACAAAGTGCGCGCGTCCGGCGGCAGCTCAAGCAAGCGCGGTTCGATGATGCGTGCCGTGATGTGCGCTGCGCGCGCCATCTGCACTTGGCGCTTGCGCGCGAAATGGTAAAGCGCCGCTGCGGCGTTGGCGGTGCGCGTCGGCGTGATCAGCCACGGAATGCGATGCCGCTCGAGAATCTTTACCGAGGCCTCCGTGCGATCGGGCACGCGGCTCCACGCGACGAGGAGCGGTTTATCCGACCCTTGCGCGATGGCGGCGAGGCTGTTCGCCCACGCCTCTCCCCTGGCGCCTTGCACCGCGCCGTAGCGGATGATGAGCTGGTCGATATTGGGATCGGCGAGCAGGCGTTCGCAGATGCGGTTGAACCGCACGTAATCGCCCGTCACTTGCGCGGTGAGGTCGATCGGATTGGCCAGCGACGAGTGCTTCGGCGCGAGCGGTTCGATCGCCTGCACGGTCTCGGGGGCGAGCCGCGGCAGCTTGAGGCCATGCTTGTCGCAGGCGTCGGCGATCATCACGCCCGAGCCGCCGGAGGTCGTGAGCACGGCGATGTTGGGTCCTCGCGGCAGGCGCCGCGAGAGAAATGCGCGCGCCGCATCGACCAGATCGTGCACGTCTTCGATTTCGATGAAGCCACCGTCCTCGAATGCCGTGCGATAGAGCGTGTAGCCCGCGGTCATGCTCGCGGTGTGCGATTCCGCCGCCGCGCGCCCGACGTCGGAATTGCCGACCTTCCAGACGAGGATCGGTTTGCCGAGTTCGAGTGCCCGGCGCCCGAGCTCGCGCAGCCGCCGGCCGTCGGCGACGCCCTCGATGTAGCTCACCACGACTTCCACGTCATCGCGCTCCAGGAAATCCGCGATGAGATCGAGCGTGGTGATATCGGTCTCGTTGCCGGCGGACACGACGTAATTGAAACCGATGCCCTCGAAGTCGGCGAGCGCCACCACGCTGAATGCGAAGCCCCCGCTCTGCGAGACCAAGGCGACCGGCCCGGCTTTGAGGCGAGGGTCGGAAAAACCCGGCCCGAAGCCGCAGTAGACGCGGTCGTTCAAGTTCATGGTGCCGATGCAGTTGGGTCCGACGAAGCGCACCCCCGCTTCGCGTGCTGCCGCTTTCAGCGTGCGCTCGAGTTCGGCGCCGCCGGCGCCGCTTTCCCGAAAGCCCGCCGAGAACACGATGGCAAACGGGATGCCGGCGCGCCCGCAGTCGCGAATCACCTGCGGCACAGCCGCCGCGTTCACCACGATCAATGCGAGATCGCACGGCTGCGGCACCGACGCGAGATCGGGATAACAGCGCAGCCCGAGGGCTTCGGTGTACTTCGGGTTGACCGGGTAAACCGCGCCGCGGTAGCCGGTATCAGCGAGGATCTTTACGGGTTGCCCGCTGATGCGCTGGGGATCGTTCGACGCACCCACCACGGCAATCCCCCGCGGACTGAAGAGCCGCGCGAAGCCCGCAGGCGGCGCGCCGTTCATAGCGGCTTGATGCCGGCAGCCTTGATCACTTTCGCGTACTTGGTGGTTTCGTCGCGGATGAACCTCGCGAAATCCTCTTGGCTGCCGCCAATCGGCTCGAGACCCTCGTTGACGAAGCGGCTCTGGAGATCCGCGCTGGCGAGGATTTTCCCGACTTCGGCGTTGAGGCGGGCGACGATGTCCCTGGGCGTCTTGATGGGCGCCATCAGGCCGAACCAGGTGGTGGCCTCGTAGCCTTTGAGCCCCGATTCGTCGAAAGTCGGCACATTGGGAATGGCGGAGAAGCGTTTCATGCTGCCGATCGCGACCGCGCGCAGCCGGCCGGACTGAATGTGCGGCAGCAGGGCGGGCACGCCGCTGAACAGCATCTCGACATGGCCGGCGATGGTGTCGGTCAACGCTGGCGCGTTGCCCTTGTAGGGCACGTGCACGATGTTGATGCCGGCCATCACCTTGAACAGTTCGCCCGCCATCTGGTTGGAGGTGCCCAGTCCGCTCGATGCGAAATTGAGCTGGCCAGGCCGCGCTTTGGCGAGCCCGATCAGTTCTTTCAGGGTCGTGGCCGGCAGCGAGGGATGAATCGACAGCACGTTGGCGCCTTTCACGCACAGAACGATCGGCGCGAAGTCGCGCGCCGTGTCGTAGGGCGGTTTGGCGTAGAGCGTCATGTTGATCGCATTGGACGCGCCGCCCATGAACAGGGTGTAGCCGTCGGGCGGCGCCTTGGCGGCGAGTTCCGAGCCGATATGGGTGGCGCCGCCCGGGCGGTTGTCGACGATGACCTGCTGCCCGAAGATGTCGGCGAGCCTGGCGCCCACGGCGCGCGCCGTGATGTCGGTGTTGCCGCCCGCGGTGTACGGCACGATGATGCGCACCGTCCGCGTGGGATAGGCCTGTCCTGAGCCTGTCGAAGCGGCTTGTGCGAACGCCGGTTGTGCGGACAGCGCGGCGGCGAGCGCCGCCAGCGGCGCGAGGGCGGTTTTCATGTCGGGGCTCCTGTTTGTCGTGAACCAGTTGGAGGTCGGATTCAGATGGCGGGGACTTCGTTCAGCAGCGGCTCGCCGCGCATCCAGCGCTTCAGGTTTTCCAGAAAGATAGTGTACACGCGCCCGTCATTGCCGGCGGCTGCCGCGGAGTCGTGCGGGGATACGAACACGGTCGGCATGTCCCACAAGGGTGAATCCGCCGGCAGCGGCTCCTTCTCGAATACGTCGAGATAGGCGCCGGCGAGATGCCCGCTTGCAAGCGCTGCGATGAGCGCCGGCTCGTCCACCACTTCCCCGCGCGCGATGTTGATCATGCGTGCGCCCCTGGGCAACATCGCGATCAGCTCCGCGTCGACCAGGCCGCGCGTTTCGGCGGTGAGCGGGCAGGCGATGATGAGCCAGTCGCTTTTCGGCAGCAATCCGGGAAGGCGCTCCGGGGGGTGCGACTCGTCGACCGGGTCATCGGGCCTGCTTGCGCTCCTTTTCACGCCGATCACGTAAAGCCCCAGCGCGCGCGCAAGCCGCGCGATTTCCCTGCCGATCTTGCCCAGCCCCAGGATGAGCACGGTCTGACCCTTCAGGTCGCGCGGGAAATCCGGCACGCGCATCGGGTCCCAGACGTGTTTCCTCTGGCCGGCGAGCCAGCGTGGAAAATTGCGCGCCAGCATCAGCAATCCGGTAATCGCGGTCTGCGCGATCGGTTCGGCGGTCGAACCCGAGGACGTCGTGAGCCGCACGCCGCGCGCAAGCATTTCGGCATAGATCGGATGATCGATGCCGGCATTGAACACGTGCAGCCACTTCAGCCCGGACGCTTTGCGCGCCGCGGAAAAGAATTGCCGCGAGAAGTCGGGAAACACGTCACCCGAGAAGAAGGCGATCTCGGCGCGCGCGCAATCGGCATCCGCGAGGCGCGCGTCGCGATCGGGCGGCAGCACCAGCAGCTCGAGCGGGATATTGTCGCGCGCAGCGGCGTCCGTGAGATCCCTGCCGTAAGCGGCGTTGAACTGATGGGAGACGACCAAAGCGGTCATGCCGAAGGTAAACGATGAGCCGTGAGCGGTAAACGATGAGCCGTGAGCGGTAAGCGGTGAGCGATGAGCGGTCAACGGAGAAAGCCCGCCGTGCCGTCGCCTCGGTGTATTTCATCATTTTCGATTCGCTAATTCTACCCGCTATTTGCTAAGATTCCAGGCGGAACACACTACTCGACACGAAAGTCCATGCCGTGGAAATCAATACGCTTGAATTGACCCAGCAACTGATCGCGCGCCGTTCTGTGACGCCTGACGACGCCGGCTGCATCGACACCCTGATCGCGATTCTCGAACCGCTGGGCTTCAAATGCGAGAAGATCAGCGCGAACGGCGTCGATAATTTGTGGGCGCGCCGCGGCACGCAAGCGCCGCTCGTGTGCTTCGCCGGCCACACCGACGTGGTGCCGACGGGCCCGATTGAGCACTGGATGAATGACCCATTCACGCCGGCCATCAAGGACGGCGTGCTCTACGGCCGCGGCGCGTCCGACATGAAGTCCTCGCTCGCCGCATTCGTCGCCGCGATTGCCGGTTTCGTGAAAGAACATCCGAATCATGCCGGCTCGATCGCGGTGCTCTTTACCTCCGACGAGGAAGGGCCGGCGGTGGATGGCACGGTGCGCGTGGTGGAGGCGCTGGCCAGACGCGGCGAAAGCCCCGATTACTGCATCGTCGGCGAGCCCACTTCGGTCAGCAAACTGGGCGACATGATCAAGAACGGCCGGCGCGGCTCGCTTTCCGCCAATCTCGTCGTCAAGGGCGTGCAGGGTCACGTCGCCTACCCGCACCTGGCGAAAAACCCGATACACGACATCGCGGCGGCGATTGCGGAAATGGCGCAGACCGAATGGGATCGCGGCAACGAATATTTTCCGCCTACCACCTGGCAGATTTCCAATTTCAACGCCGGCACCGGCGCCAACAACGTGATTCCCGGCACGGCCCACATCAAATTCAATTTCCGCTTCGCCACCGCGAGTACCGTGGAGTCGCTGCAAACGCGGGTGATCGGCATACTCGACAAGCATGGCGTTCCGTACGACATCGAATGGCGCTATGACGGCAGACCCTATCTGACAAAAAAAGGCGATCTGGTTGACGCCGTGGCGCGGGCGATCAAGAAAGTGACCGGCATCGATACCGAGCTTTCCACCACCGGCGGCACTTCAGACGGGCGCTTCATCGCCGACATCTGCCCGCAGGTGGTCGAATTCGGCCCCACCAACGCCACCATCCACAAGATCAACGAGTGCATCCGGCTCGAGGAACTGGAAACCCTGCCCAAGATTTATCAGCAGATTCTGGTCAATCTGCTGGTCAGGTAAAGCGTGACTGGTACTGCGTGACTGGTGAGGCGTGACTTGCAATCCGATTGCTGAAGCAGCAGTTTTGCAAGACGCGAACCACACTTTATCAGTCACGATTCATCAGTCACGATTCATCAGTCACGTTTTATTAGCTACGCCTTATCCAAGAATGCGCAGCGACAATCTTCACGAACTGCCGAAAGGCCTGCCGGCGCCGGTCGACGACGGCGCGTGCGCGCATCTTGCCGGCATGCGCGTACCTGTGGTGCCCTTGCTGTCGACGAGCGGGCGAACTGTCGATCTCGCTGCGTTGCGCGGCCGGACCGTCGTCTACTGCTACCCGCGCACCGGCCGCCCCGACCAGGAAGTGCCGACCGGCTGGAACCAGATTCCCGGCGCGCGCGGCTGCACGCCGCAGTCCTGTGCGTTCCGCGACCATTATCAGGAACTGCGCGGGCTGGGCGCGGGGAATGTGTTCGGGCTGAGCACGCAAGACAGTGATTATCAGCGGGAAGCCGTTGCGCGATTGCACTTGCCGTTCGAGTTGCTCTCCGATGAGAAGCTCGCATTCACCAAGGCGCTCAGGCTGCCGACGTTTTCCGTCGACGGCATGACGCTTATCAAGCGTCTGACGTTGATCGTGCGCGACGGCGCGATCGAAAAGGTTTTCTATCCGGTATTCCCGCCGGACCGGAACGCGCCAGAAGTCGTTTCCTGGCTCCGCTCGGCCAGATAGCGACCCACCGGGCTCGCTCAAAGATACGGCGGCGGCTTAGAATCCACCCATGCCCCCGCTCAGCGAAGCCGATACCTGCCGCAAGCTCGTCGTGCCCAAGCTAAAGGCTGCTGGCTGGGACGACGAACCGCATTCCATTGCCGAGCAGCGCACCATTACCGATGGCCGCATCGTGCCGGTGGGCAAGGGCTTTGTTCGCAGGCGTCTGCAAACCGAAACCGCCGCCGAACTCGACGCCCTGCTGCCCGCCGTCCTCGACCGCGCGTTTAAGGGCGAACTCTAACCATGTGCAGCAAACGCCCCTCCAAACCGGTGATCCTGCATCTCAACCTGCGTCGGCAATTCTTTGCGGCGATTGCTGCTGGAACGAAGAAGATCGAGAAACGCGCTCAAACGCCCTACTGGAAACCCCGTTTGGAAGGTCGAACCTACGACGCCATCCGGTTCCGTAACGGTTACGCGGCCAGCGCACCGGAATTGCTTGTGGAGTTTAGCGGCGTACGCAAATACGGCAAGGGCGCCACTGGTTACTACGCCATCAGATTGGGCCGGATTCTGAGGATCAAACGCTGGCGAGGTTGTAGCGCCGCAAACGATGTGGCTGCGTAGGAATACGCGGACGCGCTCCTACTCGCCTAGGGTGGGTAGCTGGACCCAAACGGCGTTCCTTGCAAACCCTTTTCTGACGCCGTCTGTTTTTCTTCCGAAGACTTCTCCATGATCCGGATGGTCAGGTAACGGTGCTCGGCGAATACCTTGGTTGAGGCGTCGTGCCAAACCAGCCGAAAATTCCACAAGCCCGAAGCCCGGATGCCCAAGCAGCGATGCCGCTATGCTCGACTCCGCCCCAACAACAAAAACCGACATCGGCGATCCATCGGGATGATCGCCAAAGGCGGCCGAAGATGAGCGATAATTGCCTTGACCATCTTGAACCAAATGCCATGGAGGAATGCATCGCCAAAGCGGGTTCTCGTCGGGTATGGAAGTATCGTCGACGAGGTCAGTTATGGGCATCGCCAACCCTGGAGCCTCGGTCGGTTATCCCAAGGATCTTACGAGAGCCTGGATCTGCCCGAGAAGGTCGGAGACGTCACCCTCAGAGGTCGTCGGCGGATTCCCAGCGTGTTCGAAATAGATAGAGGCTTGCCCGTTCGGAGAGATGGAAACTTCCAAATCCTTTTGTGGGGTATGCCATTCAAACTGAATTCCCCCGTTTGCCAAGGGCACGATAGTGGGTTCAAGCACGTGAGCGTTGTGGATGGCCCTGATCAAGTTTAGCGCCATCAACACAGCATTCCTCTCAATGGACTTCGCGCCGTACGAGTCCCAATTATCCTGAAGTTCTGAAAGCTTGCTTAGTCTTGCGATGGCGCGGCCGACCCAGCCGGTTGGATCGGCCTGAACGCGAACTATTACGACGTCAGGATTCGCGTACCCGATTGCAGGCGATTGGGGATGATACGAGACGGTGCCCCATGCTTGTATTTCGTTGTTTCCATAGTCCCAGTCGTCACTGAGAGCGATAGGTAACCTGTTAGCCCGCGCTTGCCGGCCCGCAATTGATGAAGTCGGTAATCTAGTCACAACGCCCCCATTTGTCATGCATCATTTTGGTAGTAAACCCGGCAAATGACCGTACGATCTCGGCTCGCCCTGCATCGAAAAACTGCAACACCTCAGCAAGACCGGGACCCTTAGGCGCGCCCCGTGCCGTCAAGTTCATAATCAAGATCGGTTTCCCATCGCTGGTTCGAAATGCGGGCTGAACCTCAACACTCAGTCGTCCTGCAGCGTTCGTAGACGTCTGGCCTGCGCCGAATCGAAAGCGCCCTTGGAATCGAACGGTTTCCGTTACTAGATCCATTTCCTTGAATGCGGTTTCTTTCCAAACGGTAAATACCTCGTCGATCCTTCCCACGTCCCGCCAATCATCTCCAGTATCAATGTGATTGATGTACGTGACCTCACATTGATTGGGCACGATCTCCGGCAGCTTCTCCTCTCGAATGAATCGGTCAAACTCTGTAAAATCCCTTTCAAACCTTTCGCGTAGGAGTTCATAACGCGGGTACTCGTCAGTTTCTTGCACCTTACGCCAATTGCGGATAAAACGGTCCTGCTGGACCTGAATCAACTCTGTTCCAGCGTCGTTCAACAGCCACGCTCGTGGGACGAATCCGCTCTGAACAATCTCGAAGCGAATCCCTTGCGCGGGTTGGGGGCGTGTCCCAAATTGCTCGACGACCGGGTCAATCGGCGGATAAGTCTCTGTTTTCGGATAATCGGTCCGGACTCGGGACCAAAAGAGGCCCAAGTGGGCCGCTTGGAATCCGGCTATGGCGTTGAACTGCAGAGAGAGAACAACCTCTCCGACCGGTGGCTTCCGGAAATCGGGGAGCGGCGGGCGGCTGATGGGCACGCTATTTCGTTACCTGTGCGTCGAATTTAATCGACAGTGTGGTGCTGGCGCGCTTACGCAAGGTTTTGATTATACGAGCGAAATATTCATGGGTCAACAACAGTCAACAAATTACACTCGAAGACCAAAACTTTCACAAGCTATAGACCGTTCCATGCACACAAATGTTTCCGCCTCGGACCTACGTAACCACGAGTGAACATGGGGGTTCAAGCTTCTGGCTACTAACATAACGTGGAAGTAGAAATCACCTCCGAACTCGACGCTCTGCTGACGCCAGATGACCCGCCCCCCGTTCGCTGAATTCAGCGCCCTCGCGATCCGTGAACTGACCGCGTGGATCGGCGGAAGCGCGCTGTGGTCCGAGCGCCTGAGCGATGTGCTCAGGGAGCATTTTCTGCCCGTCGCCGAGCAGGCTGGCCTCGACCCGGATGAAGCGTGGAAGGCGCTCGGCGAATTCACGGGGCCCGTTTACGGCGCCGCGCTCGAGGACCTGTGCACCCGCCGGTATGAGGATCCGCCGCAGAACCTCGTTGCCGATCTCCTGAAGAAGCGCAGCTTCCGCCTGCCCCTGCTCGCGAAGAGCTACCTCGAAGCGATGCGCGACTCGGCGCCGGGCGTATACGAGGTCGTGGCGGTGCAGCCCGGGCACGGTGTCACGATCCGCGACCTGCTGATCGGCGGAGACCCGATCGATGTGATCGAAGTCAGCGGTTCGCGGCAGATCGTGCAATGGGACAAGCTCGCGGCGCGCGTCGTCGAGCACGGGGGAAAACGCGTCTTCACCGGAGCGGTGTTCCCGCTCACCACCGAACGCAGCGAGGCGCTGATTGACGAGTTGAGGGCCATGCTGCACGGGCTGGCGGAAAAAGCCGGCATGGCGGCGGAGGCGTTCCGCGACGAGGCGGCCAACGTGATGCGCGAAGCTGCGCCGAAGATCGGCGGCCTGCGCATCGCCCAGACGCTGGCGAGCCTGCACCGCCCCCTGCCGAAGCTCACGAACCGGGATGGTGATCCGTTCGAGTTCGTGGAAGCCCGCTATCCGCTCACGTCCGGGAACGGGAAGGATGCCATCACCCGCCTTGATGCCGAGCCCGCCTTGCGGCGCACGGGCGCGCGCCCGACGACATGGGACTGGGTCGCGAAAGTTTCGGAACATCCTTCAGGCGCGACGTCGCCCGGAGGGGGCATTGCGCTCGACAGCCATCCCGATGGCGATGCAGGGCACGTGGTGCACGCAAATCTGACGCTCACCGGGAAACAGCTTGAGTTGTCGGTCAATTCGCGCCGCCGCCTCGAAAGAGTGCGCGCATTCATCGAGCCGCTGCTCGCCGGGCTGATCGGCGAACCCGAAGTCGCGATCAAGTCCGTGGAAGACGCCATGGCGGAGAACCGGGACGCGCCAGCCTCACCCCGGCGGTCGGTGCCCAAGCGGGTGGAGCGCGAAGTCACGCAGCGCTTTCTGGATACCCATTACCGCAGTTGGCTGGATGAGAAGATACCCGCGCTCGACGGCAAAACGCCACGCGAGGCGGCACGCGACTTCGAAGGACGCGAGCAACTGGTCGCGCTCCTGAAGGAACTGGAAAACCGCGAGGCGCGGCGCGCCAAGGACACCGGGGTGGGCTACGACGCGCGCTGGTTGTGGCGCGAGCTCGGGATCGAGCATCTACGGCGTTAGTCAATCTCAGAAAGGCCTCGACCTGCCTCGCTGGCGCGAAGAAGCGTCGATCTGGAAAGGCGACGCGCAGTCACCCACGGTCACGCCAGCCACGGCATTTCGCCGTAGTGACCCCTTTCAAAGTCTTCGATTTCCGGCTGGTATTGCAGCACGAGGCCGACGTCGTCGAGTCCTTTCAACAGGCGCTCCCGGTAAATCGGATCGATCTCGAAGCGGTGAGTAGTGCCGTCAGGCCCGGTGACGGTTTGTGCGTCAAGGTCGACCGTGAGCTGCGCGCCGGGCTGATCGTGCAATTGCCCGCGAAGCCGGCGGCAGACTTCTTCCGGCAGGATCACCGGCAGCATGCCGTTTTGCAATTCGTTCGCGTAGTGAATGTCGCCGAACGAGGGCGCGATTACGCAGCGGATGCCGTAATCGAGCATGGCGTAGGCCGCGCCTTCGCGCGACGAGCCGCAGCCGAAGTTTGCGCCGGTGACGAGGATACCGGCGCCGCGGTAGGCCGGCTGATTAAGGATAAATTCCGGACGCTCGCTGCCGTCGGCGTTGAAGCGCATGTCGTGGAAGAGATACGGATCGTAGCCCGGGAGCCGCGGCTTTCTCAAAAAACGCGCCGGGATGATCTTGTCGGTGTCGATGTTCGCCATGTCGAGCGGCACGGCGACGGCGGTGAGCTTGGTGAACGGTTTCAAAAGCAATCCTTATCTGTGTTTATCTGCGGTTCCACGGTTTTCACTAGACTAATTTACGCACGTCGGTGATCTTGCCGGTCACAGCGGCGGCGGCGACCATCGCCGGGCTCATCAGATGGGTGCGGGCCCCTTTGCCCTGGCGGCCTTCGAAGTTGCGGTTCGAGGTCGACGCGCAGCGCATGCCCGCCGGCACGCTGTCGCCGTTCATGGCCGCGCAGCTCGAACAGCCCGAAGCGCGCCATTCAAAGCCCGCGTCGCGGAAAATGCGGTCGAGCCCCTCGACCTCTGCCTGGCGCATGACGGCCGTCGAACCGGGTGACACCCAGGCGGGCACGACGGCTTTACGGCCCTTCAGCACCGCGGCGGCAGCGCGCAAATCTTCGATGCGCCCGTTGGTGCAGGTGCCGATAAACGCGCGGTCGATCTTGATGTCCGTAAGTGGCATGCCGGGCTTCAAGTCCATGTAAGCAAGCGCTTGCACCGAATGGGCTCGCTTGTCTAAGTCAATGATTTTTTGAGGATCAGGCACAAGCCCGCCGACCGGCGCCGCTTCCTCGGGGCTGGTGCCCCAAGTGATCATCGGCTCAAGGCGGGCCCCATCGAGGTGCACTTCACGGTCGAAGCTGGCACTCTCGTCGGTAGGCAGACTGCGCCAGAACTCGAGTGCTTTGTCCCAGTCGGCGCGGCGCGGGGCATATTCCCTGCCGGCCAGATATTGGAAAGTCGTGTCGTCGGGCACCACCATGCCGGCGCGAGCGCCGGCCTCAATCGACATGTTGCACACCGTCAAGCGTCCTTGCATCGACAGCGCGCGGATCGCCGCGCCGGCGTATTCGATCACGTGGCCGGTGGCGCCGGCGGTACCGATCTCGGCGATGATGGCGAGGATTACATCCTTGGCGCTCACGCCCGGCGCAAGCGCGCCGTCGACGGTGACTCGCAGCGTGCGCGGCTTTTTCTGCCACAGGCATTGGGTGGCGAGGATCTGCTTCGATTGGGACGCACCGATGCCGATGGCGAGCGCGCCCAGCGCGCCGTGAGTCGAGGTGTGCGAGTCGCCGCAGGTGATGGTCAGGCCCGGTTGCGTCAGCCCCAATTCAGGTCCCACCACATGCACGATGCCCTGGCGCGGATCGTCGATACCGAAGTGCGCGATCCCGTTGACCTTGGCATTGTGCTCGAGCAGTTCGATCATGCCGCGCACCTCGGGATCGGCGATGCCGGCGAGTCCCTGCTCGCGTCCCAAGGTCGGCACGTAGTGGTCGACCACGGCAAAGGTCTGGCGCGGCTTCCTCACCTTGCGCCCTTCCTTGGCAAGCGCGCCAAAGGCGTGGAACGAACCGTCGTGAACGTAGTTGCGGTCGATGTACAGCAACGCTTCGTTCCCGTTGCGCGTCACGACCACGTGCCGGTCCCAGATTTTGTCGAACAGGGTGCGAGGGCTTGACATGAACATGGTTTAAAACAATATGTTATTGTCTAATGTGAGCGCACGCTTACAAACTGGTACGCTGGTCTTCCGGCACGCCGTAACGCTCTTCCAGTTGCTGGATTTCGGGCAGCCCGGCGATGTCGGTGAACTGCTTGAAGGTCGCTACTTTGTCGCGCAGGTGGGCGATGGTGCCGGTGCGCTTGAGCTCCTTCAGCATGTTCTGCATCGCGGGGATTGCGGCGAGGATGATCCAGTTGGGATAGATCGCAAGCCTGAAGCCGAGCCCGCCGAGCTCATCGGCGGATAGATCGGGCGTCTTGCCGCTCGCCGCCATGTTGTACAGGAGCGGCACGCCCTCGAAATGCCTGGCCACGCGCTCCACCTCGCCGCGCCCGACCGGCGCCTCGATGAAGAGCATATCGGCGCCGGCCTCACGGTAGCGCTCGCCGCGCTCGAGCGCCGCGTCCAATCCTTCGACTGCGATTGCGTCGGTGCGGGTGATGATCACGAAGTCGGAATCATGCCGCGCGTCGCACGCCGCTTTGATCTTGGCCACCATCTCGGCGGTCGGGATCACGCGCTTTCCCGCGAGGTGCCCGCAGCGCTTGGGCCACGCCTGGTCCTCGATATGCACGCCGGCCACGCCCGCCTTCTCGTAGTCGCGTATGGTGCGCCGCGTATTGATCGGATTGCCGTAACCGGTGTCGGCGTCGGCCACCACCGGCAGTCCCGAGGCGTCGACGATGCGGCTTGCATTATCGATCATCTCGCTCGCAGTCAGCAGACCCACATCGGGCATGCCGAGCCGCGTAAGACTGGTGCCGAAGCCGGTCATGTAAACCGCCTCGAAACCTTCGAGCGCCACCAGCCGGGCGGCGAGCGCGTCGGCGACACCTGGCGCGACGATACAACGGTTTTCCCGGAGCAGGGCGCGAAGCTTCATCGTGGCTTTCATGTGCCGGCGCCGTCAGTCGAACTTGAGATTGGCGGTCCTGGCAAGGTTCCGCCACTTGTTGAGTTCCTCCCGGATCACCTTGCCAAACTGTTCCGGCGTGCTGGCGCCGGGATCGGCGCCGAGGCCGCGAAACCGCTCCCGCACCCCGGGCATGTCGATGACTTTCCTGAGCGCGGCGTTGAGCTTCATCACGATGTCACGCGGTGTGCCTGCGGGGGCGAGAATGCCGAGATAGGTGCTCGCCTCGTAACCCGGCACGCCCGATTCGGCGAGGGTCGGCACGTCGGGCAGGGCGGCGACGCGCTTTGCCGCGGTGACAGCGATGACCTTGAGCCTGCCGTCCTTGATGAACCCCATCGAAGACGTGAGCTGATCGATCATGGTATTGACTTGCCCCCCGAGCAGTTCACCCAGCGCTGGGCCGCTGCCCTTGTACGGTATGTGCAGGAGCTTTGCGCCGGTCATCGAGCTGAAGAGCTCGATCGCGAAGTGGTTGGTCGTGCCCGTGCCGGCGGAAGCGATCGTGATCTTGCCCGGCTGCGACTTGGCGCGGTCGATGAGCTCTTTGACCAAGCCGACCGCAAATTTCGGGCTCACCGTCAGGACCAGAGGCACGACTTGGACCATGCTGACCGGCGCGAAGTCCTTGACCGAATCGTAGGGCGTATCCTTGAAGACGATCGGGTTCACCGAAAGCGGTCCGCTCGATCCGACGAGCAGCGTATACCCGTCAGGCGTCCCTTTCGCCACCAGCCCGGCGCCCACATTCCCGCCGCCGCCCGGGCGGTTATCGACGATGACCGTTTGCCCCAGAAGTTCACTGAGCGCGGGGCCGACGATGCGGGCCGAAATGTCGACGTTGCCGCCCGGCGCATACGGCACGATCATCCGGATCGGCTTGGTCGGAAAATTCTGCGCTGCCGCGAGCCCCGGAAACAGGACGGTTGCAGACACCAGCGCCATGACGGCGATGCGAGCCCAGGCCTTCATGAAGCTTCCTCTGCTTTGACAATCAGCCCGTCAACCGCCGGTCGAAGGGTTTGCAGCCGTGTACCGTGCAGGACGGAAAAACGCAACTGTCCCGCAGATCAACGTGCGGCTGTTTTGACGACTCATTATATCGGATCGTTGCCGTCGGCCGGGCTGCGGGCCGTAGCCGGGATCGAGCACGTCACACGATGCCGCGCTTTCGCAGATCTTCGATTGCAGCCGCGTCATATCCAACTTCTCCGAGTATCTCGCGGGTGTTCTGCCCGCGGTCCGGAGCGGGTTTCCGTATCTGGGCCGGCGTGCGGGCGAGTTTCACCCCCTGCCCGACGATGTCAATCCGACCCAGCACGGGATGCTCGACCGGCTGCGCCATGCCGAGCAGCCGCACCTGGGGATCGGCGAACATCTTGTCGATGGTGTAGATGGGGCCGCACGGCACACCGGCCTTGTTGAGGATTTCGATCCACTCGGCGGAAGTTTTCTTGACGGTGCGCATTTGGATCTCGGCGTTGAGCGCATCGCGGTTCTTCAGGCGCACCTTGAAATCGACGTAATCGGGATGCTTGATGAGATCGGGCGCGTCGATCGCGCGGCACAGCCGCTCGTACAGATTACCCGAGCCGGCGATGTTGATGTAGCCGTCCGACGTCTTGAACACCCCGGTCGGAATCGCGGTCGGGTGGTTGTTCCCGGCCTGGGGCGGGACCTCGTGGCTGACCAGCCAGCGCGCGGCCTGGAAGTCGAGCATCGCGATCAACGCCTGCAGCAGCGAGGTCTGCACCCACTGCCCTTCGCCCGAGTGCTCGCGTTCGAGCAGCGCGAGCACGATCCCGAACGCCAAGTACAGGCCCGCGCTCGAGTCTGATATCGCAATGCCCGCGCGCACCGGCCCCTGTCCGGGCAGCCCGGTGATCGACATCAATCCCCCCATGCCCTGGACCACGTGGTCCAGCCCCGGACGGTCGCGGTAGGGACCTTCCTGGCCAAATCCCGAGATGCTGGCGTAGACGATGCGCGGGTTGATCTTGCGGAGGCTTTCGTAGTCGATGCCAAGCCGGTGTTTTACGCCGGGGCGGTAGTTTTCGACGACGACGTCAGCCTTCCCGGCCATGCGCTTGAAGATCGCGACCCCTTCCGGGTCCTTGAGATTGAGCGTGATGCTGCGTTTGTTCCGGTGCAGGTTCTGAAAATCGGATCCATGACGCCGGTCGAACGGGCCGCCATCGCCGTCCTGTTCGCCCGGTTCTTCGATCTTGATCACGTTCGCGCCCCAATCGGCGAGTTGCCGTACCGCTGTCGGCCCGGAACGCGCGCGGGTGAGGTCCAGGACCGTATATCGGGTCAGCGGGGCATGGTTTGCGGACATAAGCACTTGCCTTGTTGTTGAGTACGGCTTGGAGCGAATACTGTCGTGGTTCTCATGGTCTGTTTTCCCGGAAAAGTTGGCGTTATGGCATGATGGGCGCATGGTCTCACTCATCAGGATCGCTGTCCAACAAGGTTGCGCGCCGTGGATCGGGCGCTAAAGGGGGGAGGTACGCATGGCGCAGTCAGGCAAGATCGAGTATTCCGTCGTCGAAGGCTGGGAGCAGCTGCCCAAGGACTACGTTCACCGCGACGTGGCGGGCGTGGCGGTTG
>C687J26845_10000931_pt1 | contig 18604 bp, 20 predicted proteins | sample RifCSPlowO2_12_FD_26845 | JGI IMG/M metagenome (IMG submission 26845)
TCTTTATCCATCCCCATTTGTAGCTCTTTCATCACATCCTTCATCGTGGCTCGCACAGCCGGATGACCCGCGAACTCGGGGTGGGCTGCCAGCATCCGGGCATCTTGAAGTGCTGGCACTCCGGAGGGCTTACCCCCGAGGAGCTTGATATCCTCGAAGGCTTTCTCCCGCAGCTTCGTTGTGTCTACATCTAGCTTGGTGAGGTAGTTCTTGATGTTGGACTCTACCCTCGCGGCAGCAGAAGGCAGCACGTCCTCTATCCCTCTCGCACCAGAGAGCTGATCCTGTATCTTGATGATGGCCCCGCCGATCTGCTTGTAAGGGTGCCGCATGTTGTACTCGGTAAGGGCCTCCCCCACTGTAGGCTTAGCTCCTCGCACGTGCGTCGTAGCATCCCGCAGGGCAGCTGCAACTTCCCCCTCTTGCCCCTTCGCCAGTGTGTCTATCGCCTGGCTCTCAAGGCGGCGTACAGCCTCAGGATTTGGGTTCGAGCCCGAGGCTCGGATAGCCGCGATGATGTCTTGGATTGTGTTCTTGCCTACTTTGGCAACACCCTGGGCCAAGCTCGTGCCCACGGGCGCTACTGCTGCGGCTCCACCACTAGCAAGGAGCTGCTCCACAGGATCACCACCAGACTGGCGGGTGGCCTCTCCCGCTGCGCCAGCTGCGCCTGCGGCTATCTGCCCCATCACTGGAGCCTGCGTCAAGTCCTCTGCAAGTCCTCGCGTAACAGGGCCCTTCGCTGTACGCAGAACTGTCTTCGCCCCAGCAGTCATCCCCCCCATCCCGCTCATCGCTTCTGTCGTGCCTTCCACGAGCTTCTCAGTGTCGGTCTCTGCGGTAGGCAGTCCCGCCGCGGTGAGAGCCTTCTCAAGGAAGTTTGTCCCCGCTACCTTGTCCAGCAAGTTCACCAGCTCGAAGGCAGTCAGCCCAGCAAGAGCCCCAGGAATTGCTCCCACACCAGCAAGAGGGGCTCCCATCGCAGCTCCCGCTGCGGCTGCAGCAGCTCGTGGCCCCACTTGCCGAGCAGACAGCCCCGCTGCACGCTTTGCTTGCTGACCGAAGGAAGGCTCCGAGGGCGCTTCCTCAGGAATCAAGTCTCCATAAGCCCCGCCAGCTGGCTGCTGGCCTTCTTGCTGCGGGAGAAGATCATCATAAGCGCCCATAGCTTACTCCGGCAAGTCCAGCCCTGTGCGTTCTTTGTAGCGAGCCCGAACCCGAGCTGCATCTGCACCTCCCGCAATAGCAGCCTTGGCCTCATTTACCTCTTGGCCAGCAGAGCCAGCCTTGCCCCTCGCTCCCGGTACACCTATACGAGTAGCATGGCGCTGCTTGTAGTCTTCCAAGGCTCTGTTCTTTGCCCCCGCAGCGAAGGCTTTAACCTCTTTAACTACCCGGCGAAGTTCTTCTTCTGAGGTAGCTGTACGCAGGTTGCCCAAGTACCCCTCTAGCCGCATCCCCTCTTTCTCTGACAGCTGACCGAAGCCTGTGGCCCCAGTAGTGGATAAGTCTTTCAGCATCCTCATGGTGTCAATGGTTATCATGTCCTTGAGGCCTTCCAAGCGACCGGCGGCAACAGATCCCGCCTGCCCTGGTATGTTTGGAATTATCCCAGTAAGCCCGGTGATACGGCTAAGCTTAGCGCCCAGCGCCAACTTCGCTTGCTCCTCTAGTCTGCTATACGAGTCCTGCATATTCTTGACTGCCGCTGTGTCCTTAGCAAAGAGAGTTTGGCTCTTCTCCCAAGCTGGGCCATAAGGAACCTCGACTTGCTCCATGGGATTCTCTTTGCTCCAAGTATAGCCGGGCTTGAGCGGTCCCCGCTCTCTTTGGAGAGCAGCTCGTTCTCTTTCTCTTCCTTCTTGCTGGCGAAGCTCGAAGGTTCTTCCTTGATTCCGTATCTGGTTCTCGAACTCGAGGTTCTTTCTCCTCTGGTCCTCTGTGCTTAGATCAAGGCGGCGGCCTTGAATCGCACCCTGCTGCCCCAGTGCATCATACTGCCTCTGGAGGTTCTGCATATGCAGCCGCCGGTTGAACTCCCTCTCTTGCTGGGCATCCGCGAGCCTCCTCTGTCCTTGCAGCATAGGCAAGAGTTGCCCCATCATTCCAACTTGAGATTCGTAGTAGCTAGGCATTTGGCCTCCTGCTATAGTCCAAGTTCTGCGAACATACCAGTGTTGTCTTGGTTGCCCCAAGCTTGCTCAAGGCGGGGAGTGTAGTCATACCCTCCACGGACTCCTCCGAAGCTTGGGCCCGCGGGCATGGCGGGCTGAGAGTAGCTAGGCGTGCCTCNTCCCCCCGCAAGCTGCGACATCATCTGCTGGTAGAAGGGCATCATGTCTTGGGCACCTTGGGCAGCACCTGCCTGCCCAATAGCTGCGTTGTTGCCTGCTTGGTACTGGGGGATCAAGCCTGCAGGCCCCATGAACCGGCGGAGTTCAGACTCCGCTCCCGCCGCGTACTGGGGCAGCATCCTGTTTGCAAAGTCGGAAGCCATCCCTTCCCCAAAGGCTGTGCTATCCGCGAGACTCTTCCCAGAGAACCGCAGTCTCTTCGCAGCGTTCGACCTCTCGAGAGCTTGCTGCCCTTGGTTGAAGAGGAACTTGTACGCCGGATTCTCTGCGAGCTTGCTTGGATCCTTCAGCATCCCAGTATAAAGATCATACATCGTACGCTCGGGGGCTCCCAGATAGTTCGTCTGGAGAGGCTGGGCAGCGAGACCTCGCGGGCCACCTCCTCCATACGAGGGGTACATTTGACGCATTGCCTCTGTATTAGCGCCCCTCGATAGCTCCAACGCAGGACTATACTGAGCGGGGGCTCGATAGTTCCCAGCAGAGTTGTACATAGGCTGCGAGTTGTACCAACTCTGCTCCCCAGAGGAGAAGTCTGCGTTTGTGTACATGGGGGAGGCAGCGGGTGTCGAGGCGGTCCCCGGCCCATAGTAGCCCGCGGAGTAGTCAGGCTGAGCGTAAGAGTCTCCTCCTCCAAAGTCCATCCCAGAGTCGTACACGCCTCCCCAGTCTGAGCTTCCGCCGCCTCCCCCGAAGTCAAAGGTGCCTCCTCCAAAGTCCATTGACCCCCAATCGAAGTCGCCCCCAAGATCGCTCATCCAATCATCCATGTTACGTCACTCCTTGCGTTATATCTGGATCAAGTGCTTTTATTCGGTACTGAGAAGTCCCTGTGTGCCGCCACTCCCAAGCTCTCCGGCGGAAGGCCCCCCATCGGCTTTCATGCTGCGCTTGCTGGGACAGATCAAAGCGCCTATACGAGGAGTAAGTCTGGAAGTCGTCATCTGTGTAGCGGAGGAGGCCATAGGCGGCAGAGGCCAAGATGTCTCCCACCACAGCCACAGCGAAGCAGAACTTCCTATCTGCGTTTCCCCAGTCCATGTTGTTCGTGCGGAGCTTCACATTCACCGGGAGACTCCCAAGGTCCGCGGGGCTCGTGAGGTTCATCGTAAAGACATTCCCTGACTGATCTTGAACCAGCTGTAGCCCATTCACCCCTACAGCCGCCACCGCATCAAAGATTCCCTCTGTGAAGCCAGTTGCTGTAAGGGCACCAGTCCCAGTGCTCGTCCCTGTCGTGCTGATGGGGTACGTGAAGACATTTGCATTGGTGACATTCACGTTGAAGGTGCCTGTGAACCCCGCGCTAGTGCCTCCAATCACTACTGGATCTCCATCAGAGAGACCGTGGCTGGTAGCAGTTCCTGTGACGAAGCCGTTGACTTGGCTGAGGCGAGAGATCGTGACAGGGCTCGCGGCTGCAAGCCGACTCCAAGTGTACCACTTCTTCTCTTTCAAGTCAAATACCAGCGTCACACCCGTGGTACTTAGACTTAGAATATACCAGCTGTGTCCTCCGATCTCCACGACACAGGCGTAAACAAGGCTCAAGTCATCAGCATCCAGAATCCGGCACACGCTGGGAGTGCTTACTTCCTCGTAACTTGTACCTACCAGTATAGCAATAAAGCGCCCCTTTTGAGCTGAGCTATTTTGTCCCTTACGTTGAGCTATCCAAATGAGTGTGCTCTCTGTTTGTGACACGCTGCCAGCAGAAGCACACCCAATGAGGAGTACTCCATTGTTAACTGGAAGAAGGGGGCTGCCTGTGGCATTACCTGCGTCCCAGAACATCTCAGTGGACCACTTTCCGAAGGCTACTACATAGTTGAGGGCTTTGCTAAGGCACACCCCGCCATCGGGCTCGAACTCAGCACTAATAAAGCCATCAGTGGGCCAGTCTGTGGGGTCGTCTCCTGTAGCCACACTGTTCCAAATTGTTCCATCAGGCTCCATAACATAGAACGTGCCATCCAGATACACCACTCCTGGCACGGTGAGAGCGGGGAAATCGGGGTCTGCGATAGCGGTCAGCGTGCCATCTGTACTTAGTGTATAACTAGCTTGAGCTACCCTGATGAAAGTGACTCCCCCCTTGGATACTGCAAAGCTCATTTGCTCCCCATATTGGAGAGTAACTGCGCCAAGATTCGTGTAGATAGGTTGGGGAACGCCTCCCGCATATGTACCACGGGCAACTTGGTAAGGCGCAGTCGAAATCATACCAAGGGTCTCTGCGGCGCTTCCAGTTGCTACTGCCGTGGGGCCTCGAACATAGTACTTACCCCCCTGCAAAGAGATGCAAGCTCGAATGCTGGGCCCCCACTGGATAGGAGCGTAGTTAGCTAAGCAGTTAGCTAAGCTTCCATCATCTACACCAAGGGCGGGAGCTCCGCCGGTTATTATCCCATCCCAGCGGCTCCATCCTGTGTCAGATCCTGGAAGAATTGGGGGGTCTATCTTGAAGAGGCGACCCCCTGCAGTGCCTTGGCCCACCCCCGCTATAACAGAGGAAGGAATGGGGTTAGCATCTATTGGAGTGTAATCTAACGTGATGAGCCCCGCTCCTCGAGACCCAAAGTAGCCTGTGGTTCCTGTGCTTATGATAAACCCCGAAGAAGTGCCGAGTCCGGGCCTCTGCCAAGCAAGCCCCTCATCTGTGTAAGCGTTGTGCATCCTCGCGTCCTTCGTCACCCCGCCATCCCGAGAATACAGGTCGGCTACGAGGGAGAAACGCTTGTCGGGAGAGGGCTGTGCCACTCAGGGCCTCTGGGAGTCAGTCATATCGCGCCCTGGCTCGAAGCTCAGGTGAGTATCTACAGGGTTGAAGTTGATGCCCTCTTGCACAGCAATCTGCCAGTGGCCCTGCAAGTCCGGGGTCCACACTCGGCCAAACTTCGGAGCGCACCGCCTCGCAAGCTCCCACTCTAGCGCAGCGTAGTACTCCTGTGGGTAGCCAATGTCATCGCTTCCGGCAGCATTGTCATAGTCCTCTGCGGGGTAGATGACAGTCAGCCGGAGAGTCTTGTACACATTTGTGGCTGCGAAGTTCATCGTTACTGCGGTGTTGATGCGCTGGGGCTCCACGAGGAGGGCTGTGGGGTCGCCGGAGGCGAGCTTCTGCACTACAGCTTCGTACTGCTGCACATCTGTGTAGATTGTCAAGGGGGTGTCGATGGGCTGGCCAAGAGAGCTGTTATCCCGGAGGGAAGCTGCCTCCAGCTCCACAAACCGCTGGGCTTTCGCTGTGTAGGTGAACACCACAGCTCCGCTGTTCGCGGCCCCGAGGCTATTCGTAGGAAGCACGAGGTTCGTGCCATCAGTGACTGTCGTGATGGTAGTCCAGCCAATAGTGCCATCTGCCAGCACAATGCCGAGCTGGTCGGCGGCTGTCATTCCTGTGGTGCTGCTCACCACGAGGGCGGTAGCACTGTCTGCCTTCGCTGCGGTCGTGAGGGTGCTGAGGGAACCCACGCTCGCGCGGTCATCTGTGGACGCTGGCCCTATGAGGTAGCGGGCTTGATCGAGGACAGGGAAGATCACAAGGCGCTGGCGGGTCCAGACTTTAAGGCCAGGAAACTTGTCACTCGTACCTTGCCACTGCTTCACTAAGAGGTTGAGGGTGCGGAGCATCGTGGCGAGATCGTCGGAGTCAAGGCTCTGGCCATTGGCGATGACTCCGATGTCCTCTGCTGCAGATGTGATTACCTGCAATGCAGTGACGCTATAGTCCCAAGAGCCACTGGTGGGCATGTTAGTCTCCTTTACCCTTCATTCTTCTCAGGAGCTGCAGCATCAGCGCTCCAGAGTCCTGCCCAACGAGTTGTTCTTCAACTGGCACGTTCGCAGTCAAGTTGGGATGCCACTTCATCAAGCTTGGGTCCCGCAAACGAGCCTGCACATTCTCTGCTTCAATCTCCCCCGCCGCATTTCGATACGAGGCAAGTCCCTTGCTTAAGTTCGTCCCTGGGGCAAACCCCTCAATGTCTTGTACTCCGTGCTGAAGCTCGTGCATTAGTACAGAGCGAGCCTCCTCTGGGTTCCGCGCCCGAGCTGTGAGCTGGCGGGAGCTTGGGCTATAGGAACCTCCAGGTACCTCCAAAGCACTTATCCGCATATCGAGAGGGAGTTTCTTCAGCTCAGGATACGCCTTAAACAGCTCTGGATGGGAAAGAGCATCTTCAAGTACCCCCTTGAACTTGGGATCGTTCTTCAAGAGGTAAGCAAGTTGGTCATCTATCTCCCACCGACCTTTACCCTCAGCTCCCTTTGCATACCCATACTCACTCCAGCCCTTTTGAGGACTCATGCCAGACTTAGTAGCGGCCTCCCCGGCCTTGAAGCGCTCCAACACACTACCCCCAAGTCTCTCTGCAGCTTTCCTTCCCACCAGCATACCGGGGCTCATGAAGTTAAGGGCCATCTCTTGGGCAGCAGCAGAATGTTGCTCTGGGGAACGATTGAAAGGCAAGGGCTCTTCATCCAGCCTAAACCCTCCTTCCCCACCAAGCGCATCTCCCGGCATCGTTGCGGCGGTCTTGCCTATGAAATTCCTCAGCCCCGTGAGGCCCATACCTTGGAGCTGCCCCATAAGCTGGTCGAAGAACGCGCTCTCGCCCACTACCCTCGAACTCCAAAGAAGCTACTCCCCGACTTGAGGGCTCCCTCACCTGGGTACCCACCCGGCTGCATCATCCTCCGAGGATTTATAGGCATGTTCATCCCCTGGGGCATCTGCGGCCTCCCCACCCGGTTCTGCATCTGCGCCATGAGCTTCGCCATGAACTCAGCTTGCATCTGCTGCTGAAACGCGGGGTCTGTGTCTTTCTCTGTGCCGATGTAAGGATTCATCCGTTGGTAAAGGCGTTGCTGGAACTCTTTCTCAACTTCCTTCTGCATCCACTGGGCTTGCGTCTGCTCAAGCCTCTTCCTCTCTTCCATGAGAGCAGCTTGCTGGCGGGGGTCTTGGTGATCTCCATGCCTCATCGTGGAGTCAATGCGAGCCAAGTTCGCAGGATCAAGATCATCCACAGAGTCGTAAGGCACCCTTGAAATCGAGTCCCGCATGAGTTGGAGCTTCCTCCCGCTAGGCATGGGCAGCTTGGACTAGTTTCTTGATCGGGATTGCGGCGCGAATCGTGTTCGAGTGTTTCAGCGCCCTTCCAATCGCCTCCCAGCAAGCCTCCGGCGGCAAGTCCACTTGGCACTGGGCAGTGCCCTCCCAATACACACCTTTCTCTTCATTCCGCATGCAGTGTTCCCAAGTGTAGTGCATCCTATGGCAGGGGTAACATTTCGTCTTGGTGCTGAAGAGTGCGAAGGTATTGGCCCAGTCCCTCGTGAGGTTCTCATGACTGCTATGGGAGAGGAACACGATCTTGGGCATGGGCTCCATTGCCATGCCGCTCAGGACTCCGGTCTCTGGCCCCACAATGAGGTCAGATACTAGGGCGAAGGCGAGGGTCTGGCGGATGGTCCACTCTCCAGCTTTCCTCAAGATGCGAGGCTCATTCTTCCACGGCTCATCCAGCATCCGGCTCTTTTCGTCTCCCACAGTCACGATCTTGCACTCGGGGTAAGCAATCATCATGCGAGCAAAGATCTGGTCAATGTGCGGCCACACTTTGTGCACACTCGACCCATTCAGTGCCCAGAGGATGAGTGGGCCCGCCTTCATTTCAATGCGCTGCTCCAGTGCCCAATTCTTCTCCTCTTGCGTTGGGAAGAACTTGATGGCGGGCTTGTTGTAAGGGATCTCCGCCAGTTCATGCTGGAACTGGAGGTAGTTCGCGTTGAGGTACTTATCCTTCACGCTCTGCGGCCACTTGCTGTTCATCCGATCTGCAAGTGCAAGCCAAGTACCCTCCACACTTTCACTCAAGTTCACCCATTTATCATACTTCTTTTGCTCACTCTGCCAGAAGGAACCAAGCGCGACGTTGGGAACTTGATCAGGATCTTGGAGGATCACAGCATCAATGTTGGGGTCGTGCTCTATCACCTCGAAGGCCCGGGGGGTGGCGTAAAGGGTGATGTGGTAGCCTTGCTTCTTGAGACCGGGGAACACGCTGCTTGCTTGTAAGCTATCCCCCCAAGCACCATATCGCACCACGCCACAGGTCTTCGTGGGCTTAGGTAGTTGGTAGCTGAGCTTGTGGCCCGCCCCAGCGGGCAGCTTCTTGAACACTTGGAAGAAGCTATACTCCATAGCCTCAGCTCGCTTCTCACACCTCAAGCAATCCCAGTCGGGGAACTCATCCATCACATCAAGGATGTCCTGTTCCACGAAGTCATGCTTGTGGTCCGGGTTCGCCTTCGGCTGGCCAATGTTGGGGTACAGATCCTTGTGAGGCAAGTAGAGGCACAGGTGGCCGCCGACCTTCACAAGCCGCCACCACTCTTTCAGCGCACTCTTGTAGTCCTCCACATGCTCGAGCAGATGGCTGGAAACAATAAAGTCACAGGCTCCATCTGCGAACATCGGCATCTTCGTGGCATCGGGCACTGTCATGTCTGGGTTCATCGCAATGCCGAAGAGCTGAGAGTCCTTGCGGTTATCCACCCCGATGAAGTGATTGTACGCCTTGTGGGGGCCACACCCAAGGTCGAGGCCAAAGCCCCTAGTATAAGGTACAAGCTCCCACAAGACCTTCCCGATCTCGTTCCCCACAGGATCAGTTGCGCGCCACATACTACTTGACCTTCGTGTAGCCGCAGCTCGCGGGGTTCATGTCGTCTCCCTTGCGGGGAGCCCGGAATGTGCCCTTGCGGCCATTGCCAGAGGCCTCCGTCACGATGACCCGATTCTTCGTGCTTAGAGGACTATTTGGGTGCGTCTTGGGGGCCTTGCCACCACCACCCTTCGCCTCTGCTACAAGGGGAGAGCCCCCAGCCTTCTTCGACGGTTTCAGCATGACTAGCACCTATCTCCATAGTTGTTGCGTTTGAGGAAGCCACCAACACTGTGGCCGGTAGCTTGTGTGTTCTCCGAGTTGTCCATGCCTTCAGACTCAAGCAAGTCTGCTTGCCCCAGCTTCTTCTTCTTGTCTGAGTGCGTGTTAGTGGGGGCTCCTGGGTCTGTGTAGCCCTTTGGGTCGCTTGGTGCTTTCATGCTATCTCCTTAGAGGTCAGGGGGATTTCTCCCCCTTCCCTCAGTTAAACTACGCTGTTACGTCGGCTCCTGGGGTGACCAAGTACTCCAGGCCAACTGCCCCCACTTCCGTGGCATCCGTCCCTTTGGAGACATACGCTACATCGCCTCTCGCCATGCTGTTCGTGACGAGTGCGCGGGTGGAGTAGATCGCCGCAGTTGTGGTGAAAAGTGCCGTGGTTGTGGTTGCGGTTCCCTGGCTGATCACAAACAGGGTCTTCGCATCCGTTGCCGCACCTGTGCCGATAGTCACAGTAGTGAAGTGCGCTGCTTTGAGCGTCAAGTTCGCATGAGCCACGAATCGTTGGCTCAACGCGCTCGCACCCGCAAGCAGGCTTCCACTGTGGTTTCCTGGTACAGTGTACGCCGGATGATCGTAGGCAAAGCTTCTAGTCGCCATGAGATTCTCCGGTTAGGCTGCAGTGTCCCAGACAACGATACGAGATTCCGTAGCGACTGTCTGATCATGGACGATGCCGAAACCACCGAGGTAGTAGTATGCCACACCCTTACTCCGACCATAGTCCGTCGGAATCTTGGCACGCATTTCCTCAGGGATTACGACTCCCTCTGCAACTGTATCTTCGCCCAAGAAGAAGATCCAGTCAGAAAGCCCAGCTGTCCAAGCAGTACCCGTTATACCATCAGTGGAGCCATAGCCCTTGACGATATTCGTCTGCTCAGTGTAGCGGACATTCTCATACCGCCCAATCTCCGCGTTGAAGATGAGCTGGATTCCAGGCACCGTGTACTGGTGGATGGTTTCCAAGTCGTTCTTCAGGCGGCGAAGAGTGGAAGGCCACGCGATGCCTACATAGTCGTCATTTGTGTAGGCTGGAATGTTCCGCTCTTTCATCAAATCCACAACGAGCTTGGCGTGTTCTTTCTGGAACGCGATGTTGTTCGTCGCGGTCGCAGTGCCATTCGTTGTGAGCGTGAGGACAGTGGTGGAAGTTCCAGCTGTAGCTGGGACGACTCGAAGCTGCGTGTTGTTGAACTGCACCCAAGCTGCGCGGTCGAACACTTTCACAGCGTCATTCCGCAGAGCTTGCATCACAGGCTTGCGCACCTCAAACTTCGAGAGGGCTTCCAGCTTGCCACTGTAAGGCACGCTGTTGCCGTACTCGTTGACGGTGAGGGTTGCTTGCGTGATGGTGAATTGCGTCTCTGGCATGGTGTTGGTTTCCACGAGTGTACCACCCGCAGTCGCCGCGTTGCTCACCACGTCCCAAGTAAAGGTTTGTCCCTTACCCTTTCCTTGTTGTGAGGCGTCTTTTACGTCACAGAACTGGCGGAAACGAGCCATCGGCTGCAGTGCTTCCCGCAGCTCGTCACTCAAGTTCTGAGAGTAGAAGAAGCCACCCAGAGAGTTGACGGCCCAAATTTGGCCAGCCATTTTCTAGGTTCCTTTTCTCGTTGGTGAAAGTTGAGCTTGGCCACGACGCGCAGCCATGCCCGCTATGATCTCACTTGGGGTCTTAACCTTCTCTGCGGCAGCACTCTCTTGCAGCCGAGCTGAGGCTGTACGAGGTACTGGCGGGGCTTCTGCTTTCCGCGCTTGCCGGACCGCTGCCGTTCCCGGAGGAGTGGGCGAGCCGGGGGTTGCCGACTTGGGAAGGTTGAACGCCTTGCGAAGATCGTCGCCAATGGACTTGTACAGTTCGAGGTAAGGGCGTCTGTCGCTCTCTCCCCCTCGCTCCTTTGGCGCCCGCCGCCTGTTCTCCTCAACGAAGAACAGTCGCTTCAGGTAGTCATTGGACAAGAGGTCTTTGAACTCAGTCTGCACAAACGTCATGGCGGCTTGAAACTGGACTTCATCCTGAGCCGCAAGCCTAGCGTGTTGCGCGGCGAACTTCTGGATTTCTTCAGGAGACACAGCGCCGCGGCCACGAAGTACTGTCATGGCTTCGGCTGCTTGCTCAGGTGTGCCGAACTGCAAGGCATTTGCTAGTTCAGCATCTGTCTTGGTGGCGGGATCTGCGGGCTTGGGGTCTTGAGGAGCGCCCGGAGGGGTAGCTACTCGAGACTTCGCCTCGGCCTCTTTGAGCAACTCAGAGGCCATTTTGAGTCGGAAATCTGCTGCGGTTTCTTTCTGGAAAGTGCGGTACCCCGCATCTATGATGGCTTTGCCGGGCACTTTCATCTTCTGGCCATCCACGGTTACTTCGTACTCCTTCGTGGGGTCGATTGCATCTTGGGCCACTGGAGCAAGCTCAACCGGGGCAGCCTCACTGGAGAGAGGAGCCTCAGCCTGCGCCTCTGGTGCGGATTGCTCCGCAGCGGGAGTCTCCGGCGGCGGTTCAGCTGCGGGGGCAGGAGTTACATGCCCCTCCTCATCTATGGAGGGAGCAGTCTCGGCGGCAGCAACTTCATGCTGCTTAGCTACTGTCTTGGCAATTTCTGCCAGCGCGATGTTCCGCGGGTTGTCTTGCGGGTTGGGCTTCTGGTACTCCTCAGCCTCTGTGTTCGTGCTCGTTACAACTGGTTCAGTCGCCATGTTCTGCCTCGTGTAAAGCGCCGTCCGCGGACTTCCCGGATAGGATCAGGTCTCTGAGCCAGCTCAGGAAGAACTGGCTCCGCCAGATGCGGTTTTGCAGCTGCTGTATCCGACGCTTCCGCCAAGGCCAGACACTCGCAAGCTCCTCTTGCGCTAGGATGATTTCTTGGTTCAGGCAGCCCATGAGGTGCCTCCCGAGGTCGCTCCGCAGGAAGTCCCGAGCTTGATTCCCGAGGTCAACCTCTGCCACGAGGCCCCGAGTTGTGGGATCAAGGGTCTGGAGGAGATGCTGGAGATCGTCGTCAGCGGCATCCATCAGTGGGCCCGAGCCTCTCCGTTACCGCCCGCCGGCTTGGGGGCGATCTTCGCAGCCTCCACCATCGCGCGGGCCTTCGCCATAGCAAGGAACTTGTCTATTGCGGCTTTCTGCTTGGCTTTGAATACTTCCAAGTTCGCAGCGTGAGCAGCCTTCCTGCGCTCGAGGGCCATTTGCTGGTTCGCTTTTGCTCCCTCAAGGCGGAAGTCTTGCTCTTGCTCCCTCTCTTTGAGCTGGAACTCCATCATGGCTTCCTGCATCTTACCCTCGAATTCGTGCTGGGCCTCCATCTGCTGGAGATCGAGCTGGTTCTCCCGGTTGTCGAGCTGGCGCTCCCTGCGCTGGATGCGATCCTTGTTCTGGTCGATGATTTGCTTGGCCATACCTTCAGCTTCCTTCATGAGCTTCTGGGCTTGGACAAGGCGGGGATCAACAGTTGTGAAGAAGCGGGCGCTGTCCTTGAACCCCGCGAGGCCGTATAGCTCTTTCCGCACTTCAGGCAAGTTGAGGTCGGGGACGCCTTGCAAGGCGAGCTGGGTGTACGCACCAGTCGCCTGCATGAAGCTCTGGAAGCGGCGCTCTGGGTCCGTAGCCCCCATGCCCACATTCACGCTCAAAGTCAGTTCTTGGTCAAGGAGTTTGTCAAGGTCAGGAGTCTTGTTGTAGTGCTGGAAGGCGCCCGCTTTCTGGGCCGCAATCGCGAGTACCACAGTGTCGCTCTCATACTTCTGTTCAAGTTTCACAAGCTGCATGAGGGCGGGCTCCAGCCAAGTCTCCACCCACACGCGGAAGGTGTACTCAGTCAGGGAGTTGCCACTTTGCTGCATCATCTTCATGCCGCCGACAGTCTCGTTTAGGCGGCGGTTGGTCATCACAGAGCTTGAGTTAAGGCCACCGCCTTCCAGATCGTCGAAATCCGCGTTTAGACGGTCCTGTTCCTGGAACGAGCTGGCGGTGACATCTGTCCAGTTGACTTCTCGGACGTCTTTCTCGACGTCGCTTGCCATAGTGACACCACCCGGCACGTTGCGGAGGATGCCTTCTACGTCCACTTGGCTGCCCCGCCTCACAATCCAGCGTTTGTTCAGCACAAACTTCACGTTGTCGAGGCGCTGGTTGGCGATCTCGTTGGCTTCTTGCTGGAGCTGGGAGCCCAGCTGGGTGAGACCGCGGGGCATGGCTTGGTGCGTCTCTATAAGGCAGAAGCCTATAGTCACAGGGATCTCCCCGATGGGGAAGAGTTCCTTGAGAGGCACAGGATCGGTCAGTAGCTCCAAGTCCTTGAGGCTGTAGAAGGCGTAGGTCTTGCCTTCACTCCGCATGAAGTTCAGATGGACTTGGATAACGTCGAAGTCAGAGATGCTGCTTTGCACTGTGTCTGGGTTCTCTCGGCGGCCATCCCGCGCTTGCTGCACAGGATCATCTTCCTTCATGCGGGCTTCAAGGAGTTTACTCTCAGCTAGCTTCTTCCAGGGCTTGGCATCCTTGCCATAGCCTTTCTCCATGCGGTCGAGGATGTCTTGCACATACATCGGCATCTCGAGGATGAGGTAGGGGGAGGTGCCCACAACATCGTACCACTTGGCGGCGGGGTCGAAGTGGATGCGCTGGATGCTCAGGAGTTCGCAGCAAGGCTTATCCACTATTGGTACATCTTCCTCGAGTTCAATGGGGATCACGAGGCCGGGGGCAATCTCAGCTTGCTTGGTTACTTTCTGCTTCTCTGTGAGGTAGTCCCAATACTGGAAGGAAGCGCAGATTCCAACTGTCATGGCATCTTGGAAAGCCCCTATCGCGGTGACGAACCACGGGATGCCTTTCTTGCTATTCGTGAGACGGTACTGGAGGAGTTCCTTGTTGATGCCCGCGGAGGCTACTTGCGCCGGATCATCCGGGTTGATGGGGTCAAGGGTCACTACATCAGGATTGCTGAAGAGCGCCATCGCCGCAGTCGCCTCATGCTTGCGGATCACGCTCCGAGTCTTGGGGCGGAAGACACGAGATCTGTACTTGTACGCATCACTCGCGTACTTGCTGTCCCTCGGGTGCTGGGAGTTAAAGAGGCGCAGGCCCTCCTCCCACTGCTTGCGGTAGTTGTTCTCCGCGTAGGTGGTGCTGCGCTTGAAGGCATCCTTCGCAAGCTTGAGCCAGGGATCTGCGCTCGAGGTGGTGGTAGCACTGCCTCCCAGCTCGTTGCCGGCGGCTTGCCCAGGAATGAGGTTCGTGGTGGGCATCAGTGGATGAGCTTCTGTTGCACTGGGGCGTGCCAGTACTTGTGCATCTTCGCATCATCAAGCTCGAAGCCTTTCACAGGCTCTTCTGTGCGGGGGCCTCGGGCTAGGTGGGCGCGTTCAAGCAGCTCGCCCCCCGCCCGAACAATCTCCTTGTGGAGGGCGGCGGAACCTTGGGGGAGTTGGTCAAGCTTCCGCAGCATCCCAATGAGGCCGCGGGCTCCACTTGCCTCCATGTGCTTGATAATGAGGACTCCCTGGCGGCACTCTACCCACCAGCTGTGGTTGGGGTAAGTTGGGACGAGGACCTCGGCCACCCGCTTAGCGAAGGCATCATCTAGGGGGTTATCTCCGATGCAGGCGATGAGCGCCACTAGCCGTTCCTCGCGAGGTAGAGGAGGAAGATGAGAGCCACTAGGATGAGGAACCACATGCTAAACTCCTGTGCTTGTACCAGTGTAAGGCCCACCATTGGGTTCGCTGACCTCAAACTTACGGCCATTACTGAACTCGTAGGCGATGTCTTTCTTCCCCCAATCATCTCCCCAGGCTTGTTTCACGAGGGCGCTGAGGGAGAGAGTGCGAGTCGTAGGGGGGAGGGTAGGAACACCGCTGCGGGCCATTAGCCTCTCCTCAAGATTGCAAGCAGCTCAACATGGTTCTTATTCATCTCCGCTCTAACGCTTTCGAAAGCATTCCTATCCTCCGTCACGTGCGTATCCATTTTATCAGAAAGCTTGTCAAGGGTTGTATCTTGCCGTTTGAGCCTCCACATGAGGAGTGCCCAGCAAGCAGTGATAAGACCGCCGATGATCCAAAGTGTTGCTTCTGGCGTGAGGGCCATCAGTAGTCCGGGTAGTAGGGGGGATCGTAGCTTGCGGGCCCCCGATATTCAGCAGAGTCACCGAAAGTGAGGCAGAAAGCATCTGCTACGTCGGGGGACCGCGGGTAACGCTTCTTCATCTCATCCTTGCTTTCCACTTTGATCTTGCCTGTGGAGGTGAAGGTGTACTTTGGCATGCTCAGTTCTGCGATGAGGATATCATCCTTGGCGAGCTTGCAGTCTTTCTTCTCCAGCCACTTGCGAGCCCGGAACCACAGTTCGTCGCGGAGGCGGCTGAAGCGGTCATCTATGCTTGCAGCCTCCGCCACGTTGACTCCGATGGCGGGGAGGTTGAGTTCGAGGAGGCGATCTAGCACCCCAGCTCCAACACCAATCACATCTACGAAGATGTAGTCTGGGCGATGCTCCGGCAAAGTCTTGTTCCACTCTGCATACACTTTGCCCGCGGACTGCATCGTGTCCATGCCGCTCCAGCTTATGTGCGGCTCGAGGGTTGCGTTAGTCACGCGCTTCACGAGGACAGTCCGATCCCCTCCAAAGCGAGCCACATCCACTCCCCAAATAGGCTTCCCGAAGTGCTGGACATCTCGCACAGCAGCGGCCTCACAGAGGTGCATAGGAATCACACTATCTGCTTCCTCAAGGGGGAAGTCTCCCATGACCCGAACGCGATACACATTAGAATCTCGTCCGTACTGGTGGGCAAGCTCATCGCGGAACAACTGAGACTGAAGGGGGCAGCCTTCCCCGTTCACTTGGACTGTGCCCCACATAGGCTTGAGCTTGTGGTGGCTGTCGTAGAACAGACCTTCGAGGCGGGTAGGGTTCCCTGTCATCACGACGTAGGCACCTTCAGAGGCGAGGGCTCCGCGGGCAGCCTCGAAGATGCTCTCCGCGACCCCGGGAGCCTCATCCACGAGGATGAGGACGTACTTCGCATGGAGGCCCTGCAGAGCCTCTGGCTTCTCCGGCCGCGCCGTGCGAGCCACACTGAAGCTTTCCTGCGGCGCTTCCACCATCTCGAATTGGTCGGCCTTCCACATGAACTTGTTACCGAGATCAGGCAAGCGATCTTTGAGCTTGCGGTGCCAGAGGCTCAACTCTGCCCACAGAACGTCGGACATCTGGGTGGCGGTGGGAGCTGTGCAGCCGCCCTTCGCGGGGAAGAAGCATGTGTGGAACCAGAGGATGCACCAGCTTAAGAATGCTGACTTGCCAACGCTGTGGCCGCTTCTCACACTGAGGCGCCGGCGGGCTACGAGGAGCTTGCTTGCCTCCCACTGCCACGGCAGTATACCCTCTCTGGCCTTGGGCTCCCATTCTGCGGGGAGTCCCAAGGCCTCTACTGCGAATAGTGCGGGGCCGCCAGCCCGCCAGCGAAGGATGCGCTCTCGGGCGGCGTCAAGCTCTACTGGCTGTGGTAGTGCGCTCAAGCGGCCTCAGGGGCCGGGGCGGGGAGCAACTCGTGGGGAATAAGCTTCTCAGAGGGCAGATTCGCAAGGATACCCATGAGGCCATGAGTGTGGTTGATGTTTCCGTGGACTTCGAGGCGGGCGCCGTATCCAAGGGCGCGGGAGCTGTTCTTCAGTACTTCGAGGGCGAGTTGGTCACTTGGGTTCGCGTCTAGCTTCTCCCGGAGGCGGGCGATGCTTTGCAGCACGAGGCCCTTCATACTTTCTTCAATAGCGCCTCGGAGTAGTGGATCAAGGATCTTATCCTTCCTCTCCGCCACAAACGCTTGGAAGCTATCACTCGCAATAACCTGGGAGATCCACCCCGGCGTGTAGCCGAAGTGCTGCGCGAGTTCTCCTTGTGTAACCGCCGGGTTCGCGAGGATAATCTCCGCCATCCTCTCGTGGGTGTAATTCACCTTCACTACTCCTCCCCGCAGCTCCCCTGTTGCTGGATCATGCCACATATCGTCTGGCCCTTAAAGAGCTGGAGCATGAAGCTCCGGCGATGTGCCATCCTACTCCGTTCGGGTTACGAAGTCAAATCCCGCGTGGGCTGGTGGGTATCTCGGGCGAGGTATAGCGGGGAATCCCGTTCGGGTTATAGTGCCCTGGGCACCAAAATCTAAGGGGCTATCCCAGATCTCTTCCCCCGTCTCTTCCGAGGGGCCGCCGGGGGGCGGCCCGCTTGGGGCCCCTCAAGAGTGGGCGCTCACATCGTGCTGCAGCGCAACACACCTCGCGGCCTAGCAAGAGTCATGCCATGTGGAGGCGCGTGGTGCGGTGCATCATGGCGGGGAGCGCTGTTACAATTTGTTACACATTAGGGCTTGACCCCACGCCTACCCCGTGGCATTATAGCTCCACTAGTTTGATGGTTCGCTAGGCGAGACATCGGGCGGGATGCCGGGGCGTATGCCCCCCACCCCTAGACGTACCGAGGGCCGCAAAGGAACCAGCGTGCCGGGTAGTCCGGCTCAACCGCCCCTCCCATGAGGGGTAGACAATCCTAAACCACTGGAGGTAGCATGGCAACGCAAGAACGGAAGAAAGTAGTGACGTATAGGTGGGATGAAGCGGCCAACGCCCTGACATTCAGCGTTATCGGTGCGGGCTCGTTTAGCCTTGATGTGGTGCAAATCGTAGGGGAGGCTTTCACAGCTCTGACCTCGGTAGGCAAGCGCAGCTTGGTGCATGGGCTCGTGCAGAAAGTGAGNGACAAGGCGGCAGTCGGGCGAGACCCGGAGACGGGGCGCAGCGCGACACCGAGCGAGAAGTTCGCTCGNATGAAGGCGACGGGCGAGGCTCTGACGCAAGGAGTCTGGTCGAGCCGCAGCGTGGTAGAGTCGCTCAATCGGGCAGCGCTCTTCGCGGCAGTTGCTGCGGTGAGGCAGGTTGCGCCCGAGAAAGTGGCGAGCAAGTTCCAAGCGCAGCCGGATGCAGTGCTCAAGACNCTGCTTACGGTCAGTGGTATTGCGGCGGAGTACGCGAGGCTTACGACACCACAAGGTGGAGACAGCGCGGAAGTGGAAGGGATGCTGGCGGAGTTGGAGTAAGCTCATGACTATCCTTATAGGACGGCATGCTTGGACAGCCAAGCACATTTGGATAGAGAAGGGGCGACTCTACTGGCTCTCCCCAAGTGGAAGGCAGCATAGCAGGAAGCTCAGAGGACTGGAGCTGCAAGTGCGCTAGAGGCCAAGGGGCTGGGCACGAAAGTGCCTGGCCCTTTTGGTGCTGCGTGGGGGCGGCGCTTGCAAC
>C687J26845_10000938_pt1 | contig 18530 bp, 6 predicted proteins | sample RifCSPlowO2_12_FD_26845 | JGI IMG/M metagenome (IMG submission 26845)
GATTGCTGGTGGCTCGATCAATGGGACGGCTTTGGTGCGGGTCCTTCGCAAGTGCGCGAGCCCGCGAGCGCCTGCGAAGCCCGCCCGGTGACGTCCCTGTAACACGTCTTACAAACAGCTGTTGAAAGTGTGGATAAACATCAATTCAAGGGGTTTCAAATGTCAGTTAAAGATTTTATCCGTGTTGATTCTGCAACTGGCTTGGAGTCGCCCGTAGGTCGCCTTTTTATGGATCTTGGCCATGTTGGTTTTGTTGATTTGTCTGTCGTGCGCCTGCTTCGTTGTGGCGTAGATACTGTGCGCCAGCTTTATCGGGGCATGATTCGGCCGGATGTTTTGCCGTTGTTTGAAGCGCCTGGGACGATTGTTGATTTTGCAGGCGAGCGTTGGCACTCCGGGCGTGTAAGCCGTGATTCTGGCTATCAGTACAAACTGCAAAACTCAGACCTCGGCTTCATTCTGCTGATCAAAAACTTTAATGCCAAAATCGACAGCATCGGCCCGCACTTGAAAATTGAGGTGTCACCTCACGCTATCGATGCTTGGTCACCTGAGCGCCTGCAGGAACGCCTAGATTTTTATGCCTCGCATGTGCTGACGCATCTAGAGCTTAATCAGTGCGCTGTGCACTTGGCGCTGGATCTGCAAGGTTGGGTGCCTCCGGCTGATCTGGTTGCCCGTATGCACTGCCGGGCACGGTCACACCGCGATATATCGGGCATCAATGAGTTGCATTGGCATATGAAGTCTTGCGTCTATGGGCGCGGTGAAACTTCAATGTTTGGCTCTGCTGGCGGCATTCAGCTCGCTATCTACAACAAGACCGAGCAAGCCCGAGCTGGTGACAAGCTCGACTATTGGGATAGCGTCTGGCGTCGCTCTGATTCGTTCGATGAGGGCGACTCGGGTAACTATGATCCGGCTCAAGATGTGTGGCGCATAGAGCTGCGCTTTCATCATTCGATCATTCAGCAATTTGCCAGTGGCTCAGTGGATTTGCGCACTGGTCAGATCGTTGAAACTAACTCGTTTGCTGCCTTCTCTGCGCATCTTGATGGCCTTTGGCGCTATGGCATGGGGCAATTCAAGTTATTGGCTCGTCCCGGTTACTTTGAGCCTATTTGGACTCTCATCCGCGATGATGTCCGGGTCGATGTTGCTGCTCAATCTTTGCTTGATGACACTGAATACAAACGCTATCACAAGACCTCGCGTGGTTTTTCTGGCAAGAATGTTGAGCTGTTTCTGGGCAATTTCGTCAGCTTGCTGGCAAGGGAGCGCGTGAGCGGAAAAAAGGCGTTCTCGATGCTTAGAAAATGGGATTGCTGGCCCGTTATCCGTGAGCATTACGCCGCTAAAGATATGTCGTCTACTGACTTGTTGGCTCATATCGAAAAGCTGATTGAAGAGCGGCATGTGCGGTGGGGGCGAGCCGTATGATTGTTAAGGGTGCTACGGGGTGGGATGCTGATTTTTGGCTTGATCGTTCTGCCGGCATTCGCAAACGTAAAAAGGCTTTTCGCACCAAGGCTGAAGCTGAGCGCTGGATTATGGATCTCAAGCGTGAATATTCGCGTCGTGGACGTGATCCGGGCGAGCGTTTAGTTGATCTGGTAACGGTGTGGCATGAGCTGCACGGCTGCACGCTTAAAGATCCGTATCGGCTCCCTAGGACGATGGCCATCGTTCAGGCGTTGGGCAATCCGCTGGCCTCTTCGTTTACGTCATTGGATTTCAGTCGTTATCGCATGGAACGGCTAAAGACTTGCACGCCGTCTACGGTCAATCATGAGCATCGTTTTTTGAAATCGGTTTTCAATGAGCTGATCCGACTTGGTGTTTGGCATGAGGTGAACCCCTTGGCTAATTTGCGCCAGCTCAAGGTTGATGAGACTGAGTTGTCGTTTCTGACGTTGGATGAATGTCGTTTAGTGCTCAAGGAATGCGCGGCTTCAAGCAACAGTCACACGTTGCCGGTGGCGCAGATCTGTCTTGCTACGGGTGCGCGATGGGATGAGGCCGAATCGCTTGCTCGGGCGCAGTTTGCAAACGGTATGGTGCGCTTCACTCAGACCAAAAACGGTAAAAGTCGTTCGGTGCCAATTCCTGGGGAGTTGCAGGCGTTGATTCTTGAGCGATGCTATCCGGGGGGAGGGCGGCTGTTCAGCTCTTGTCGGTCTGCGTTCCGTAAGGCTTATGAGCGCACCGGGTTGCATACGCCCGGCCAGCTAACTCACATCCTGCGTCATACCTTCGCGAGCCACTACATGATGCAGGGCGGCAATGTTCTGACCTTGCAGCGCATCCTAGGTCATGGCGATATCAAGATGACCATGCGCTATTCGCACTTGGCACCTGACCATTTTGCTACCGCCTTAACCCTCTCGCCCTTCGCAATGTTGAGTCACGATTGGGACACTTCTGGGACTACGCCATAAACAAAAAAGGCCTACCCGAAGGTAAGCCTTTGTTTTGTATGGTAGCAACGAGTGGACTTGAACCACCGACCCCAGCATTATGAATGCCGTGCTCTAACCAACTGAGCTACGTTGCTATTTGTGGCGCGCATTATCCGTATCTGAGTTTTATCTGTCAAACCTCAGTTTCGCTTTTTGCTTAAATATTTACTAGATCATGCAGATTTTGTTTTGAATGGACCGGAACGGTGTCTATCCAATCCAGAAGGATTCTGTTTTTGGCACTATTTGGCCTTTTCCGCAGCGTGCGGCACTTCTTCGACATATATTACACTGGAAAGCAAAAACCCTTGAAATTCACTAGGAAAATCAAGGGTTTAGGGTGGTGCATTTGGTGGAGCCGGGGGGCTTTTAAGTGGCGGTGTAAGATGCTGATATTTAATGATTTATAGTTACCTTGATCGTTTTATGCCCCCAAATATGCCCCCTGTCATACTCTCCGATGAGCGGTAGTTTAGGGGGTTGAACTGGCGTCCTGAATTGTCGTTTGTGTCGAGCACGTTTGATTCAGTTCCTACGCAGATCGCTGTGTACGTCGCTCAGACTGCCCCCTGCTCCTCAAGCAAGGTCCGCCAGTGGCTATTTTCATTGCTGTACAGCACTTTTCGCGCGTGTGGCAACAGCACGCGGCGAGCTTCGCGCTCTAGGGGCGAGAGTTGCTTGCTAGTCGTGCCGGTGAAAATCAGTAAATCACATTTAGTAAACGGCAAACCGCACTGCAGCACCTCCTGCACAGTGGTCCGTAGGACTAATGCTGCGCAGTGACGGTGCGCCAACAGCATCTGGCCGGCAGCGAAAAATGCGGTGCCGGCGGGCGCCAGACGCTCATCATCAAGCCAAGCGCCGTGCTCATCGGCATAGCCACAGCGCTTGCCCCGCGCCCGCCAGTGGTCGCGCAATGCACTGCCATGTGACGTTATCTCAGCTGCGCTTTGTGCGACCAGCAGCGTTATTGGAATCCGGCCGTGGCCAGCGAGCAGCTGGTCGAGTATTTCGCCGTACAGATGTGGTGTAGAGCCTAATTGCGGCTGGCCATTTACCTCGCAGATGGCTGCGCCAGACTCCTGCCAGGAAACCGAGATATCAGGGATCAGTAAATCAACCCCGGCCAAGTCCAGGCGTAAGGCTTGCGCTGCGCGCTCGGCCAGCTGCTGATTATGTGGATGCACCTGCCCCATGACGGCAATCGGCACGCCGCCACGAGCGATATTCGCTGCGCTACGCAAGCGGACAAACTGGCCGGTAGCGGGTACCGACTGCAAGCTCAAGCCTGCTTGCAGCAATAGAGCCTTAGCTTCGTCATCCCATTTCAGTGTCTTAAGTGCCGCCGTACTGTGCACGCCGCGCCTAGGGTCGGCATTCAGCGTGTCGAGCAACTCGGCCACAGAATGTTCGCCATCGCCGTGGATACCACCGGGTTGCCGCTCAATGGCCCAGAGTAAGCGGCCATTAAACAGGATTAGGCGATAGTCACGGCCTTCGACATGCTTCTCCACCAGGATGTTTTTCGAATACCGGCGCGCAGCCATAAAAGCCTGCTCGACTTCGGCTGCAGTGCTCAGTCCGGCTGCAACACCACGCCCGCCATCACAGTCCATCGGCTTGACCACTAACGGATAGCCCAGTTGGGCGGCTGCTTCTAATGCCTGCGCCAAGGACCGCCCCCGTCGATGCGTCGGCACCGGTAAGCCGCAGGCGCGCAGCACCTGCGCCGCGTGGAATTTGTTGCGTGCCAGACCTGCGCCAATCTGTGAGGTTTGATCGGTGAATGAGCTATCCAGCCAGCGCGCATGTATGCCGTGGCCAAACTCAAAAACATTACCGGCCAGCGCTCGCCATGGCATGCCGCGCTCATGGGCCGCGCGCAGAAAACGTAAGGTGTTACTGCCAGTAGGTGCCTGTTTCGCCAGTTCCTTTAAGCAGGCAGTCGCCTGCGCGGCGACTTGCGCTGTCGCGGTATCAGCATGCGCCGCAAAGGCACAAAGGCTGTCGAGCGCCCAGGTTAAAGCCTGCAGTGCTGCGCGGGCATGTGTCGCCGGTAAGGCCACGCGCACCAGTACAGCTCCGTTCGGTAGCGCTTGGCGTGCCAGCACTTGTGGGGTGGCGAACACCGGCAGTCCTGCGGCGTGTTGAATCGCGCAGGCCCAGTGCAGCGCTAGGCGCACCACCGCCGCTGCAGTGTCCTCATTACTCCTCTCGGGCTCAGACAATAGCGGTGCGGCGGGAAATAACGCGCCAAACAACTGCTGCATGAGCTGCCAAGGCAAGGTTTGTGGTGCATTAATGTGGACGCAGGCCAGTAGCGCGGGCTGCGTTACGCCATATCCCGCGCCATGACTAAACGACCATTGCGCACGCACCTGCATGGTCATGACGCTTGCCGGCAACAGCATCACCTGTCCTCGACAATTGGCCACATGGCCTTGTAATCGGTTGAATGCCCGCGCATGCCAGTTCTCTCGCTCAATCGGTTAATTCAATAGCCATCATTACGGAGCGGTACCCGCTATCAGTTGACACTAAGCACCTGCGACTCGGGCGCCTGAAACCCATCGAATCAGTATGAATTTATCAATCTGAGTGAGATCGCAGATGGTTTTGTGGCCAACGTTGCACCTTGTTGGTGTAGATCCGTAGCGCAGGCCTCATTCTGTGACGGGATAGCTTGATCATGAGGGTGTGTTTTGTTAGTGTCTTTCGTCGTATTTTTGACGTTATTTGTCGCAAGCAAGAATATTGTCGGCTTTTTGACAGCCGGTCTTGCTTAACTCAGCCGTCATGTTCGCAGGTTAATGTCACCCAGCGAATATTGGTCAGCGACTATGGATGCTGTAGAAGAAGGGACTCTGATGCACGACGAACACCCAGAATCGGCTATTCAGGCTGAGGCTGACACGGGCCTTGCCTGCCTGGTCATGCTCGCCCGTTTTCATAATGTCGCGGCCTCCCCCGAGCAACTCGCCCACGAATACCTCGACAACGGCCGACAATTTGCCAAGCCCGAGTTGCTGCTGGCGGCTAAACAGCTGGATCTAAAAGCCAAGTTCGTCCGCAGCAAGGTCGAACGTCTGGAGCACACCCCGCTTCCCGCCATAGCCGTCAGCCAAGACGGGCGCTTCTTTATCATCGCCCGCCTGGATGATGGCAAAGCGCTGATCCATGACCCGCTGGTGCAGCGCCCGGAAGTCTTGAGCTTCGAGGAATTGCAGGCGCGCTGGACTGGCGAGCTGATGCTGATCACTTCCCAGGCCAGCCTCGCCGGCGAGCTGAGCAAGTTCGACTTCACCTGGTTTATCCCGGCCATCGTCAAATACCGCAAGCTACTGGGCGAAGTGCTGCTGGTGTCCTTCGTGCTGCAGATTTTTGCCTTGCTGACACCGCTGTTTTTCCAGGTGGTGATGGACAAGGTGTTGGTCCATCGCGGCCTGACCACTTTGGATGTAATCGCTGTCGGCCTGCTCGGCATCATGCTGTTTGAGAGTGCCCTGAGCGGGCTGCGTACCTATGTGTTCGCTCACACCGCCAGCCGCATCGATGTGGAGTTGGGCTCCAAGTTGTTTCGTCATCTGGTGACCTTGCCACTGGCGTACTTTCAAGCGCGGCGAGTGGGCGATTCGGTGGCGCGGGTGCGCGAGCTGGAGCACATCCGCAGTTTCCTAACCGGCAACGCCATCACCCTGTTGCTCGACGTGTTGTTCTCGGTGGTGTTTATTGCCGTGATGACCATATACAGCGGCTGGTTGACGCTGGTGGTGGTGGCGTCCTTGCCCATCTACTTTTTGATCGCGCTGCTGATTACCCCGGCGTTGCGTGCCCGCCTGAATGAAAGCTTCAGCCGCGGCGCCGAGAATCAGGCCTTCCTGGTCGAAACTATCAACGGCATCGACACCCTCAAGGCCATGGCGGTCGAGCCGCAAGTCACCCGCAAGTGGGACAACCAACTGGCCGGCTACGTGGCTGCCGGCTTCAAGAGTCAAAACCTCTCGGCTATCGCCAACGAGGCGGTGTCGCTGGTCGGTAAGCTGGTGACCGTCGCCACCCTCTGGCTGGGCGCACGCCTGGTGATCGAGGGCGACCTCAGTGTCGGCCAATTGATTGCTTTTAATATGCTCGCAGGCCGGGTGTCGCAGCCGATCATGCGCCTGGCCCAGCTGTGGAGTAATTTTCAGCAAACCGGCGTCTCGGTGCAGCGCCTCGGCGACATCCTTAATACCCGCACCGAGCTGTCGCAAGCCAGCCACAGCGCCTTGCCACCGCTCAAGGGTCAGATCGAGTTTGATCAGGTGCAGTTTCGCTATCGCCCGGATGGCTCCGAGGTGCTGCGCGCCATCAGCCTGACCATCCAGGCCGGTGAGGTGATCGGCATAGTCGGTCGTTCCGGCTCCGGCAAAAGTACCCTGACCCGCTTGCTGCAACGCCTCTACACCCCCGAACGGGGCAGGGTATTGGTAGACGGCATGGACCTGGCCTTGGCCGATGTGTCTTCTTTGCGCCGGCAGATAGGCGTGGTGCTGCAGGACAACATGCTGTTCCACCGCAGCATCCGCGAAAACATCGCCCTGACCGACCCCGGCGCGCCGATCGAGGCGGTGATGCATGCCGCCAAGATGGCCGGCGCCCATGAATTTATTCTGGAACTGCCGGAAGGTTACGACACCATCGTCGGCGAACACGGTGCTTCCTTGTCCGGAGGACAACGCCAACGGGTGGCCATCGCCCGCGCACTGATCGGCAACCCGCGCATCCTGATTTTCGACGAGGCCACCAGCGCCCTGGACTACGAGTCCGAACGGATCATTCAGCAGAACATGCAGATCATTTGCAAAGGCCGCACCGTGATCATCATCGCCCACCGGCTGTCTGCCGTGCGCGACGCCAACCGCATCATCGTCATGGATCGCGGCCAGATAGTCGAGCAAGGCAGTCATGCCGAATTGTTGGCCCATCAGGCTGGCCACTACTCGCGCTTGCACCGCCTGCAACAGGGAGATGCCGCATGAGTGCGCACGCAACAAGCAACAACCGGTTCGCCAGCGCGCAGAGCACCGGTAGGAGGGGATTCATTCGCGACGCTCTTCCAGGTGCCCGCCCATGAGTGCCAAGCGCGAGTTACTCAACCGCTACCGCAGCGCCTGGCGCCACTCCTGGCAAAATCGCAAAGCCATGGACGCACCGCCGCGGATGAGCCACGAAGTGCAATTTCTGCCGGCCGCCTTGGCCCTGCAGGAAAAGCCCGTGCACCCGGCGCCGCGCTACATCCTCTGGACCATCATGGCCTTTGCGGCTCTGGCGCTGCTGTGGGCCTGTGTCGGAGAGATCGACGTGGTCGCCACCGCCAGCGGCAAGGTCGTGCCCAGCGGCAAAACCAAAATCATCCAGCCCAGCGAAGTGGCGGTGGTTAAAGCCATCCACGTCTACGACGGTCAACAGGTCAAGACCGGCGACTTGTTGGTCGAGCTGGATGCGCAGATCACCGGTGCCGATGTTGAGCGCCTGCACAGCGACCTGCTGGCGGCGCAAGTCGACAGCGCCCGCGCCACCGTGCTGCTGGAGGCCATCCAAAACCACGGCGAACCCGCCTCACTGGCACCGCTGATCCCTCAAGCCAGCCCCGAACAGCAAAACGCCGCTCAACGCTGGGCGCAAGGGCAATACCAGGAGCTGCGCAGCGCGCTGGATCAAGGTGATGCCCAGGTCGAGCAACAAGCGGCCGAGATCCAGGCCAGCAAGGCCATGGTCGCCGCGCTGCAGCAAAGCATCCCAATCGCCCAGCAGCTCGCCGACGATTACAAGCGCCTGCTGGACAAAGGCATCATCGGCAAGCACGCCTGGCTGGAGAAACAACAGGCGCGCCTGGACCAACAGCGCGACCTGTTGGTCCAGCAAGCCCGAGTGCTGGAGCTGCTCGGTGCGAAGAAAGAAGCCGAACGCCGCCAGCAAGGCGTACTGGCCCAGACCCGCCGCGCCATGCTCGACCTGCAGCATGAGGCCGAGCAAAGGGCCACGGCCCTGGCGCAGGAACTTAAAAAAGCCGAGCAACGCAACAAACTGACCCGCCTCACCGCCCCGGTGGACGGCACCGTGCAGCAGCTAGCGATTCATACCGACGGCGGCGTGGTCACCGAAGCCCAGCCGCTGATGGTGATAGTGCCCAGCGACCAGCCGATGGAAGTCGAGGCCATGCTGGAGAACAAAGACATCGGCTTCGTCCGCCCAGGCCAAGAGGTGGAAATTAAGGTCGAGACCTTCACCTTCACCAAATACGGCGTGGTGCACGGCACGGTAGTCAGCATCTCTAACGACGCCATCGAAGACGAAAAACGCGGTCTGCTCTACAGCACCCGTATTCAGCTCAAGGAAAACAGCATCAAAGTCGGCGGCAAACAAATCCCGCTGTCGGCCGGCATGGCGGTGCGGGCGGAAGTGAAGACGGATAAGCGCAAGGTGATCGATTACTTCTTGAGCCCGTTGCAGCAGTATCAAGATGAAAGTTTGGGTGAACGCTAGCTGAGAGATGGCTGGCTTTTTAACTGGTAGCAATAATTACCTTAGTGGAGATATGTAATTGAAGGCCAAAGTTCTTTTTGCCTGCATCGTTTTGCCGGCGCTTTTTGTTGCGCTCTGGATTTATGGGAATACGGCAATTTCTGTTGGCGAGCAAGAGTCGAGATGGATAATTCAGGATATGTGGGGGGAAGGGTATTTTAATTCGGCTGTAGGGGGGCTTGAGGGTTATGAGCGGATAAATTTATTAAGTCTTCAGAAGGGATCCAGTAAGAATCAAGAGCTTATAACCTATGTTGTAAGAAATAAATGTACTGATGGGTCGGAGCGATGTTATGTGATTATGACTTCTGCATCTAATCTGTTGATCGATGGAGGGGAATTTGACTCTGGCCTTAGGGGGGCGGTTGAGGCAGTCGGCAGAGTTAAAACTTCAGATGTGTGCCCTATTGTTTTTGAGTCCGCAGTGCTTAAATACAAGATAAAAGTGCTGTCATCTAAAGGCATTAGCTCTGCGCGGAGCATGTCTAAAGATATTCTGAAAAAAATAAAGTTGAATGGTGGGCTCATGAGAGATCTGAGAACCAAATCCTGCACCGACTTATCTGGAATCAAACCGGCATACTTTCATGAATATGCGTTGCTGGTAGCATATGTCATGGGGTTTGCGGGTGGCGATTTAGCGAAGGCTGGTGCTTATATAGAATTTTCTGCGCAATAATCAAGGATGACTGTTATGCCTAATCCACTAGAAACGCTAAAGGATGTAAAGGATACGCTTGGTCAGGCTGGAGCAATTAATGATCATGTTCGTGATCAAATTGAAAATATTAAATCTGGTGACAGTGAAGAGGCTTTTAATGACTCTGTCAAGTTACTGCTTGAAGGCTTGAGTAATGTGGGCGGTACAATTGGAAAATTAGCTGACGCTACGAGCAAGGTGTTATTGGTAGTTGAGTTCGCTGAGGGCACGAGCGAATGGGCGAGAAAAGCAACCCGCACTACACTGAGAGTCCTCTTTGACGGTATTAACGCCTTTAATAAATGGTCTGGATATAACCCTCAGAGGCCGGATGGGTCCCCTACGCCGCCATATAAGCCGATCCCATATCCGGATGGCCCTTATTTTAGTGGCGAAGACTTGGATGCTGAGAAGGAACTTAAGGATAAGTTGGAAGACGCTCAAGATATTGCTGATAAAATGAAAGAGATAGGGGATGCTCTTTATCCTGGGTCCGGCTTGTCTGAATTATGCTACCCAAATTGGTCGGACTACATTAATTCTGAAATTTCTAGAATTAACGAAAAATATTCGTCTGCAAAGGGCTGGGTTGTTCCTCGCGATCCTTTGACTTTAGATCTCGATGGTGACGGCATCGAAACTGTTGGACTTACTTCCGGCATTCACTTCGACCATGACGGCGACGGAGTGCTTACCAATACGGGTTGGGTCGGCAAGGACGATGCGTTCTTGGTTCGCGATCTTAACGGCAACGGTAGTATTGACACAGGGGCGGAGCTGTTTGGTGACTTCACCGCGCTGCCCGCCGGCAAGTTGGCGGGTAACGGCTTTACCGCATTGGCGAGCTTGGATAGCAATGCAGATGGTCTGATTGATGCGAATGATGCGGCCTTTGCAGAGCTAAAACTGTGGCAGGACCGTAACCAAGACGGAGTGAGCCAAGCCGACGAACTGCTGTCCCTCGCTGGCGCCGGCATTACCTCGCTTAATCTTGCTAATACGCTTAAAAACCAGAACCTTGGTAATGGCAACAGTTTGGCGCGTGAAGGGGATTATACCCACGCCGATGGCAGCACCGGCGCCATGGGTGAAGTTAACGTTGCAATCAACACCTTAGACACCCGATTTTCACAAGCGATCGCAGTGTCGGATGCACTTAAGAGCCTGCCTAATATGCAGGGTGCCGGTAATGTGCGCGAACTGCAGCAAGCGGCCGTGCAGTCGTCGGCCTTACAAAATGTATTAGGTCAGTTTGCCGCCGCCGGTACGCGTGCCGAGCAGAAGGCTTTGCTCGATCAGCTGCTGTCCGCTTGGGCGGGCACCTCAGGGATGGCTAAAAGCCTGGAAGAGCGTGCCGATGGCAAGTTCCGCATCCAATACGATGCCTTTGGTAATCAGCGGCGCAGCGATAACCTCGACAGTGTTGGTTTTGCCGCTTTAGCAAGCGGCACCTCGAGTGGCGGCTCATCAGGTGGCATGGCTTTGTCCGACCGGGATGGCCCACAGCTAACAGACAGTTACCGGCAACTAATTGCCAGCTGGAACCACAAACTGCAGGTGCTGGAAGCTTTTAATGGTCAGTATTTTTTCAACCTGCCCGAGCAAAAAAGCCAAACATCCAGCGCTAATTTTGGCATGAGTATAACCAGTGGCTCCAATACCGGAGGTAGTGGCGCGCTTGCCGAATTCTCTGCTTTATCGACGTTGCATGTGCAGTTCTCGCAGCAGCAACTCAATTTGCTCGATCAAGCCTATGCCAGCCTTAAGGAAAATACGTATGGCGCTCTGGTTCTGCAGACCCGACTTGAACCCTACCTTGATCAAATGATTTTGGATTTTGACGATGGTGGCCTTCGCCTCAATACCGTTGTTATGAACCAAACGCTTGCGGATAAGTTCAGCCTCGACGCGGAAAGCGGTCTAGCGGACTTGCTAGAGCTTGACTGCTATGCCGGACAGCGGCTGTCGGGCACCAACTGGAATGGCTTAAGCAATTTTGAGCAGATGCTCGATGGGCTATCACTTACGCCCGGTATTCAGTCGCTACTGAATGAATTCAAAGTGCGGCAGCTCACTGGCGGCGATGACACGCTATCTCTCGGTAACGAAGCCGACATCGTGCTCGCCGGTGCTGGTAACGACCTGTTGTATGGCAATAGCGGCAACGACCGACTGTTCGGTGGCGCGGGCAAGGATCAGCTAAATGGCGGCGACGGCAACGACCTGCTCTCCGGTGGCGCGGGTACTGACGTGCTGTACGGTGGCGCGGGTGCGGATACCTACGTGTTTGGCCGTAGTTACGGTCAGGACGTGATCCTTGATCACGCAGAGCAAGGCCTGCGCCGCGATAGCGTGCGTTTCATCGGCCTCAATCGGCAGGACATTACTGTTACTGCTGACACGCAAGACAATCTCACCTTTACGATCAAAGACACGGGCGAAACCCTAAGCGTGCCGCTGGCGGGCGACTGGTGGGGGCAAAACGGCGTAGGCCAGTACGTATTCGACGATGGCACTGTGTGGAGCCATGACGATGCTCTGCGCGCCACCGTAGCATTGGCTACCGAGGGCAATGATGTGATTCACGGCAGCAGTGCCGGTGACGTGATCCACGGGCAGGATGGTAACGATACGCTCGTTGGGCAGAGCGGAAATGATTTTATCGATGGTGGCGTGGGCGATGATTTGCTCATTGGCAGCACAGGATTGAATTCGATTTACGAAAATGGCCAGTGGCGTTATGTGCGGGGTCTTGCTGGGCAGATTTCAGCCAACGGCAATGACACTTATCTGTTCGGGCGCGGCGACGGTAAGGATGCGGTGATTGACGGTGATTACACCTCCGGCAATACCGATACCTTGCGCTTCAAGGTAGGCGTAGCTCCGGCTGACGTGCTGATCCGGCGTGAAGGGAGTGATCTGGTGCTCGCTATTCATGGCACGGAGGATCAAGTCACGCTTAAGCGCTACTTCGATGGAGAGTGGAGTGGTGGCAATGGACCGTACCTGATTGAGCAGATTGCTTTCAGTAACGGCACGGTATGGTCATTCGCAGATGTTCAGACGCGATTGTTTGCCGGTAGCCAGGATGCAGAAACGATCATAGGTTCGTTCGGCGGCAATCACCTTACCGGGCAGGCCGGTAATGACACCTTGCTCGGACGAGGTGGCGATGACTTGCTCGAAGGCGGTGCAGGCGAGGATCTGTTGCTGGGCGGCAGCGGCCACGACACTCTTGATGGTGGCGCGGGCAATGATGTGCTGCGCGGTGGTGCGGATCTTGATTGGATTAATAGGCTCTATGAGGCTAGCGGCGAGGGCGATACCTACCGCTTCGGCCTCGGCGACGGGCATGACACCCTGATCGACGAATCGTGGGGCGCTGGGGAGACGGACCGTATTGAGCTGAAGACCGGCATCGTGCCTGCGGATGTGAGCCTGCAGCGGGTGAGAAGCGTCAATGGCTGGCAGGTCGAGGATGATTTGCTGCTGACCCTACGCTCTACAGGGGAGACGATCACCGTCAAGCACAATTTTGATGGCAGCCAGCGTTTTGGTGTGGAAGAAATTGTGTTCGCCAATGGCACGGTTTGGAACTCTCAGGAAATCCAAAACCGGGTACTGCTAGGTGAGAGTGGTGACGATGAGTTGCGCGGCTTCGATGGGCGCAATGATTTGATTGTGGGTGGTGCCGGAAACGACCGTCTTACGGGGCTTTCTGGCAGCGATACCTATCGTTTTGGCGCCGGCGATGGACATGACGTGATTGTCGAGGGCCATGACGCTCTAAGCGTGGATGCTATCGAACTTGCATTCGGCATCCGGCCTGAAGATGTCACTGTGCGTTGGACAATACAGGGTGACCTTTCGATTCTGCTGCCCGGCGGTGAAAGTCTTACCGTACGCAAGCAGGCCCAGGACGCTGGCCTGGGTATTGAGGTGCTGCGCTTTGCCGACGGCACAGCATGGGATCGAACGAGGCTCGCTAGCCAGGCAGTGGCTTTTACCGGTGGAGATGACAGCATCGTCGGTAGCTATGGTGCTGAAGTGCTGGAAGGTGGGGTTGGAAACGACAGCTTTCAGGATTTGGATGGCTACGATACCTATCTGTTTGGTGCCGGCGACGGCCACGATGTGATTGAGGATCGTGCCGGTCATGTGTTGTTTAAATCGGGCATCGGGCAGAACGATGTGGCGTTCACGCGTGATGGCGCCGACCTGCTGGTAACCCTGAAAAATGCAGGTGACTCGTTACGGCTGAAGGGCTGGCTGAGTAACTGGCAAAATATCGATAGTTTTGAATTCGCCAATGGCGCGCAACTGAGCCGGTCCGATGTACGTGCTCTGCTGAGTGTTGGTGATGGTTCGGAGATTCTTTACGGCTCACCAAATGACGATCTGCTTAGCGGTAGCGAGCAAAACAGTTATCTGTACGGCCGCGAGGGTAGCGATACGCTGCTGGGCAGCGCCGGGCAGGATCGACTTTACGGTGAAAGTGGCGACGATAGCTTGGACGGCGGTGCTGATCGTGACTGGTTGCAGGGTGGTGAGGGACAAAATACTTACGTTGTTAACAAGGGCACTGGTCTGGATAACGTAGCAGCCGCGGCTCTATTGGTAGCGGAGGACACTGTGCTGTTTGGGCCAGGTATTCGCCTTGAAGATATCTCGGTACAGCTGGGCGAGCGTAGTTGGGTAAATGCTGCTCAGGCGGGAGATGTAGGCTATTCACACTTGGTCGTTGGCATCGGTGGCGATGATGCGTTGATCATTCGAGGTGAGAATTGGGGCGACGATCTTGGGCGTAGTGCAGTGCAGCATTTTCGTCTCGCCGACGGTACGGAGCTAACACTTGCCGACATTATTGCCCGTGCTGATGGTGGGGTCGTGGGCTGGCAACAGCGCTATTCCGGTGCTGCCACCACGCTGCTTGGCAGCCAAGCGGACGATAATATTCGCGACTACACAGGAGACTCGGTCACCGTGCGCGCACGAGGTAACGATGACCGTGTGTATCTGGCCGTTGGCGACGATATTGTCAGTGCCGGCAGTGGTCAGGATTATGTCGATGCGGGCGGTGGTGACGACCTTATAGCTGGTGAACGAGGTGATGATCAGCTTTATGGTCGTGAAGGTGATGACGTTTTCGTCTTCAACTATGGGGATGGCGACGATGTGCTCTTCGCTGGTAAAGGCCGTGACACGCTGTCCTTTGGGGCGGACATTAGGGTCGACATGCTCTCGGCGGCATTCGATCGCGAGGGGCATCTTGCGCTGATTATCGATGGTGGTGCTGGCGGTTCAATTACGCTGCCTAGCAGCTCAGCAGACAACCAGGTAGGCGTGGTTGAACGCCTGCAATTCATTGATGCCGAGGGCAAGGTGCGTATCTTTGACTTGGTGGATTGGGTCAGTCGCAACTCTACGGCACTGGTGTCGGCCAGTAACGCTACGCCGCTGGCCTTTAACGGTCAAGGGTTCGAACTCAGCGGCTCGGTAGCGCCTGCTGGTGGTCTGGGGGCTGTGGCCTACGCCCAGACGGGCGACTTGTTTGGTACTGCACAGCTCGCGAACAACGTACCAACTGATGGCAGTGATGTGCTCTACGGTACGGCGGTGGCTGATGTTCTCAACGCTGGAGTGGGTAACGACATCGTACTGGGCTTGAGCGGCAACGACACGATTCTTGGCGACGAGGGCTCCGACCTCATCTATGGCGGTGACGGTGATGACGTGCTTGGCGGTGGTACTGGCGATGACGTTATCTTCGGCGGTCATGGTGCCGACAGCTTGGATGGCGGACTAGGTCGGGATCAATTGTTCGGCGAGTGGGGCGGCGATACCTATACCTACCAGCATGGTGGTGGCGAGGTAGTGATTGATGATGACCATCACGTGCTGAACTGGAGCTACGGTGGTACTGGTAGTGGTGGTGGCGGCGTCGAAGATGGCGAAGGTAACGGCGAGTATGGCGGTGAAGATGGAGGGGAGATGTCGTACGCCTTCGCCGAGTATGACGGCGAAGATGGAGGTTATGGCGGTGGCTATGGTGGTGATTACGGTGGCGAATGGGTCTACAACGGTGCTCTAGTTGACGCCGCGCCGAACGTACTTGCTTTTGGTCCCGGCATTCGTGCTGAGGATCTGCGCTACTCAGAACGTGATGGCGATCTGTTGATCGAGTTTGCTGGGCACCCGGACGATCGAGTGATCCTGCGTGGTTATGATGCCAATCGAACCACGCATACCCGTTCGGTAGACATCATTCGTTTTGCTGATGGCACCGAGATAGTTGCTGAAAGTATCGAGCCTACGGGCTCTACCGTGATTGGCAATGACGAGGGTAGTTGGCTTTATGGCAGTTCGTTTGCCGATACCTTAGTGGGTGGTGAGGGGGATGACATACTGGCTGGGCGAGGCGGCTCCGACCGCTTGCTGGGCGGCGCCGGCAGCGACACCTACCGTATCTATCAAGACTCGGATCGTACGCTTAGCACCGAGACGGTGATTGCGGAGAGCTGGCGTGCGGATGACCTGAATCGCATTGAAGTAACTGGTGACGTAAGCGCCGCAGATCTCTTTCTTGAGTTTGATGGCCGTGATCTGTTGCTTCGACTTGGTGACGGTGGGGATGTGGTCCGCTTTGCTGGCTTCGATCCGCGCACACCTGGTATGCAGGCCCCGATTGATGAGATCAGCTTGCCCTGGGAAGGCATGACAATCGACTTTGAGTCGCTACTTGCTCGTGGTGTGCGCCTCATCGGCACCCCAGCGGCTGATGTGCTGATTGGCACCGCGCTAAACGACTGGATTGAAGGGCGGGAAAGCGCCGACACGCTGCAAGGCGGCGCGGGCGGCGATACCTATGTGATCGAGGCGGATGGTGGTACCGACACCATCATCGACTCAGAGAGTGGTCTTGCACCGAATGTTCTAGTGTTACCAGAAGGCAGCACGCTGGAGGATGTGCGCCTGTCGTTTGATGGCGAGGGTTTCTTGGTTATCGATCTGGATGGTATGGATGCTCGCGTTCGGCTATCTGGTTTTGATCCTGCCAATCCCTTGGGACCGCATGCGGTGGAGCGTTTCCGCTTCGGCCCAGATGGCGCGGAAATCAGTTATGAAGACTTGCTTGAGCAAGGCTTCGATATTTTTGGTACTGATGCGAATGATGCACTCAGTGGTACTGCACTGAATGATCGTATTTCAGGTGGTGACGGTAACGACTTGCTCGACGCATCTGCTGGCGGCGACTTGCTTATGGGCGGCGTCGGTAACGATATCTATGTGGTCAATCGTGGCGATGGTGAGGTCACAATTGACGACGTAGCGCTTACTGATGCAGGCAATGTCCTGCGCTTCGGCGCAGGAATTGAAGTGGCTGATTTGCGCAATAGCCTGCGCTTTGAAGAATACGGCAATGGTTACGCGTTACTCATCCCTTATGGTGCCTCCGGCGATGTGGTTCGACTCGTCGGTTTTGAACCTGATGACGTGCTTGATAGCGCGCACCCGGTAGACCGTTTTGAGTTTGCTGATGGCACTGCGGTGGACTACGCCACCTTGGTGTCATGGACCATCGTGGTTGAGGGCGATAACGACGCTAATGCGCTTACGGGTACCAGTGTCGGTGATCGTCTCTATGGTCATGACGGTGACGACTTGCTAGAAAGTGGCGCGGGCGATGATGTATTGACCGGTGGTCAAGGTGGCGATGAACTCATTGGTGGTGATGGCCGTGATGCCTATGTATTTAATTTGGGCGACGGCCAGGACACCATCCAAGATTCAGTCGAAGCCGGACTTGGCAATATCGTCACCTTCGGTGCCGGGATTGCTCATGGGGATGTGCGTGTTACGCAAGACGGCGACGACTTATTGATCCAATACGGTAACGCTGGCGATTTGGTGCGGGTTGCCAACTTCACCGCTGCGGGCGCTGGGGGGGCGAGCGTAATCGACACCTTTGAGTTCGCTGACGGCTCAACAGTTACGCTTCGCGAATTCATGAACCGGGCACCGCAAGTCGGTGAGGCCATCAGTCATCAGGCGGTAGCGGAGGATGCTCTGTTCAGCCTGACACTTCCTGTCGGTCTGTTTGTGGATGCCGATGGCGATACCATCGTCAATCGAGTGACAGTGTCTGGTTATAGCCATGCACCCGAATGGCTGAGCTATGACGCGGCCACTCGCACGCTTTTCGGTACGCCAGATAATGCCGAGGTGGGCGAGTACGAGGTGATCGTCCAAGGCATGGATGCTCTGGGAGCCACTGCTTACCACAGCTTCTTGGTGACGGTGCAGAACACCAACGATGCCCCTGTGGTGTCGCTGCCGTTGGTAGATGCCAGCAGCAACGAAGATGCTGCGTTCAGCTACACGGTGCCGGCTTCGACCTTCACCGATGCGGACCTGGGCGATGCCTTGAGCTACAGCGCGACTCTGGCTAATGGCGATGCATTGCCATCGTGGCTGAGCTTCGATGCGGCAACGCGCACCTTCAGCGGTACGCCGCTGGATGGCGATGTTGGGGTTGTTGATATCGCGATCACTGCAACTGACTTGGCCGGCGCCTCGGTTTCCGACGTGTTCAGTGTCACCGTCAACAACACCGCTGATGCCCCAGTGGTATCGCTGCCGTTGGTGGATGCCAGCGGCAACGAAGATGCGGCGTTCAGTTATACGGTGCCGGCTTCGACCTTCACTGATGCGGACCTGGGCGATGCCTTGAGCTACAGCGCGACGCTGGCTAATGGCGATGCCTTGCCATCGTGGCTGAGCTTCGATGCCACGACCTGCACCTTCAG
>C687J26845_10000942_pt1 | contig 18486 bp, 7 predicted proteins | sample RifCSPlowO2_12_FD_26845 | JGI IMG/M metagenome (IMG submission 26845)
ATCGAAATAACCCAGAATCGCACCCACGGTAGCCTGGTTGCTCAGGCCGTTTGCGCCGAGACACGCTCCCAGCAAGAGCGCGGTCTTGCCCCCGGCCTCGCCCATCGTCATGTCAAAGGCCAGGGACTTGTCGGAGAATTGCAGCCGCTCGATGTTGCTGAGCGTATCGTTGCCCTCCGAACCTGACACGGTGTGGCCGGAGGCGGTCTTGGTGACGGTGTAGCCTGCGCGCGCGTTGCTGTAGGCCGCGGTATCCACCCCCCCGCCCCCGTCGAGCGTGTCGTTGCCCGCCAGACCGCGGAACGTGTTGTTCAGTTCGTTGCCCGTCAGCACGTTCGCAAGCGGATTGCCCGTGCCCGCGGAGGCTACACTGCCCGCAGCAAGCGTCAGATTCTCCACAAACGCGACGTTCTCCAGACTGTAAGTCACCGCCGCGATGACGGTATCGATCGTATCGTCGAGCGCCGTCGCGAGGTCCGGCGGAAGGCCGGCAGCCGCAAGGGATAGCGCATTGGAGGTTTCCGCCACGAGGTCGTCCCTGTCATCGACATAGTAGAAATCGGCGCCTGCTCCGCCGCGCATGGAGTCCGCGCCGGCGCCACCGTCCAGGGTATCTCGACCATTCCCCGCGAAGATAGCATCCTGGTTTGCACCGCCCACAAGATTGTCGTCGCCATCACCGCCAGTAATTAAGCCGGTAATGTTGTCCGCGGTGATACTGGACGCGGTGACGTTCTTCAGCGTCAACTGTGTCTTCCAAGTGGAAGCCACTCCGGCAGCGCCGTCCTCGTCGAATTGGACCAGCGTGTCCGCGCCAGACTGCGCGAGACGGATAAGACCTTGCGTAAACGGGTCTCCGGCCTGATAAAAGCCGTTTTCGGCACTCAACCACAGAAGACCGCCAATGTAGAGCCAGTCGCCGCCCGCGCCCGCCTGAAAATCCAACGCCTCGTAGTAGGTTGGTCCGTAGAGGTCGGTATATCCGCTCAGAATATACGCGTCCTGCCCGAGTCCTCCGGTTGCGCGACTTCCACCGCTAAATGCGTAAACCAGAAAAAAATCCCCCCCGTCCCCCCCGTCCAGCACGTTGTTTCCCGAAAAGTCGATAAAGAAGTCGCTGCCCGCGCCGCCGACCAGCGAGTCGTCTCCTCCGCCAACGAGCTGATAATTGCTGTCGAACGCGAAATCGGTATCGCTCAGAATATCGTTTCCGTCACCCCCGACGATCGTATCGTTTCCCAAACCCCCGCCAAGGGAGTCATCGCCACCACCGCCCGTCAGGCTATCCGCCCCGCCCAGACCGAGTAGCTGATCATCATGAATTCCGCCGACCAACGTGTTGGCCGAATCATCGTTGATTGTTCCCGTGGTGTTATCCCCGATGAGGAGCACGCTGCCATCGGCGAAGGTGATATTGGTTTGCGTCACCATGCGGGGATCCACCTGCAGCGTGACGGTCTTGTCCTGATCCCGATTCAGACCGAAGTCATTCAGGGAGAAATGGGAGAGATCCATACTCACCACAAGGGCATAGATGTCCGCCGCCGATTTGGTGGGATCGTCAATATGGAGTACATCAACAGTCGGGTTAAATGCGATGGTTTGCCCGTCCGTGAGCGACGACCAGAGATATGTGGCCATGAATTCCCTCCTTCGAAGTATCGCTGCTGCTGCTTTGACAACGTGTTTGCGGTCTTCAAATCCGAAGCCCCTCCCTGGGACGGGCCAGGCGTTTTTTCTAGTATAGCGTCACCCGCTGGGCAACGCATTCGCGCCCGCTGTTGCTCAATCCGAGAAAGCCGCCTAATCTATTAGCCCAGTGCAGTCGGCGTGGGCCCGCTGGGTGCGGTGAAAAGACGCCGACGGCGGTGAGGGTGCGCGAGAACACGGATATTCGAGAGGCACATCGGAGATGAACATGGTATTCGATTCAGGCACGGTGGGGCTCAAAGTCGCGCGGGCTTCGAGCAGGAGCTACGATGCCGCCGGGCGTGAGTGCCGCCCGCTCAGGGGCATCCTGTTGATGGCGGTGATCGGTGCGCTCGCTGTCGTGCCGGCGGTTGCGGCCCAGGCGGACGACGCGGAGGTCGTTTCACTGGTCGGCAAAGGGGACTCCAGGGAAACGGCGGATGCCGACTGGAAGCCGGCCGCCATCAAGCAGAAATTGCGGGCGGGATGGTTCGTGCGGACCCGCGAGATGAGCCAGATGGCCTTGCTCTTGCGGGACAATACCCAGGTGAGGCTGAACCAGTTGAGCATCCTCAACATCAAGTCCATCGCTGCCGCCGGACAGCCGACCCGCCTGGAGCTTCCCCAGGGGCGGGCGTGGGCCCAGGCCAAACCGGGAGCCACCGCAGTAGCCGCGCGCAAGCAGCCCGGTGTCGAGGTTGCGACACCCAGCGCAACGGCCGCCATTCGAGGAACCGATTGGGAGATCGTTGTGGACAAGGACGGCACTTCGACCGTGACGGTTCTGAGCGGCGAGGTCGAGTTTTACAACGAACTGGGACGCGTGGCAGTCGGTCCGAACGAGCAGGCCCGCGCGGCACCCGGCAAGGCGCCCACCAAGATTCTCCTCACCAATGCCGCCGAGCGCGTGCAGTGGGTGACCGCCTACCGGCCCCAGCCGCGCCGCTGGGTGAAGGATTACTCCGGCGGGATCGAAGCGATCGTCAAGAACATCGAGGCTGAGGAATTTCCCGCAGCCCTCGGCGCGTTATCGAAAGCCGCGAAAGCGCCGCGGCCCGACGTACGGGTGGCCCTGCTGCTGGCGGATCTCAATCTCTTCCAGGGGGAGGCCGCCACTGCGATAGGGCTTCTCTCCCCGCACGCCGATGACGGCCGGGGCAATCCGATGGCGAGCGCACTGCTCGCGCGTGCTTTCCTCGTCGCGGGGCGCATTGCGGATGCCGGACGGATCCTTGGAGGCGCCGCGCAGAAGCATGGGGCGCACGTCGAGGTGCTCCTCGCCCAGGCGGAGTACTCGCGCATCCAGGGCGACACGAACGGCACGAGACGCGCGGCGCTCAAGGTGCTGGAAGCCGATCCGAAAAACGCCGAAGCGTGGTATGTGATCGGCAGGATTGAAACCGAGCGCGAATACGCCGCCGCGGCGCGCGAAGCCCTGAATCGGGCCATCACCTTGCGTCCGAACGGGCCGGGCTACAAAGGGGAACTCGCAACCCTGGAGACATTCGCAAACGAGTTTCCCGCAGCGGAGCAGGCCTTTCGCGACGCGCTCGCCCAGCAGCCGGACGATTACGTGGCGCTGACCGGGCTGGGTGTGCTGCAGTTGAAGCGCGGTGAAACGGAGGCCGCGCTCGAGTCGTTTCTCAAGGCCGGGGTGATCGAACCACGCTACGCCCGCGCCTCGTTGTTCAGCGCGGTTGCGTACTACCAACTGGGCGAACGCGCGCGCGCGCTCGAAACTTTCGAGAAGGCCTCGACACTGGACGAGAAAGATCCGCTGCCGCATCTCATGCTGAGCCTCGTCTATTACGATTCGCTCGAACTGGGTAAAGCGATCGAGGCGGCAAGAAAAGCGCAGGCGCTGATGCCCTACCTCAAGTCTCTCAACCAGGTGCTGACCGACCAGAAGGGCAGCGCCAACGTGGGCAGCGCGCTGGCGGCTTTCGGAATGGAGGAGTGGTCCCAGGCCTACGCCTACGATTCCTACAGCCCTTATTGGGCCGGCAGCCACCTGTTCCTGGCGGACCGCTTCTCGGGCACCTTCAACAAGAATTCCGAGTTGTTCAAGGGATTCCTGTCCGACCCGAGCGTGTTCGGCGCTTCCAACCGGTTCAGTTCCCTGGTCCCGGTGCCGGGGCATTACGCCAGCCTCGCCGCCACCGTGTCCCGCGATTACTTCACGGAAGCGGGGCTCAACGCGACGCTCAACGGCTACAGCGTCGCGGTCAAGCCGTTCTCGTATTTCCTGTCTTACGACAAGACGGACGGGGATTCGGAAATCAATCGCACGAAGTCCGACGGGCGCATGCGCGCGCGCGGCGACAATTTCATTCTGGGACTCGGCGCGCGGCCCTCGCATGAACTGGGCATCTTCGCGTTTGCGAACACCTCCACCTACGACGGCCATTTCGCCGATCGCGCGAGCGGCCTCACCGATGACAATTTCAGTCTGGATTATCGGCGCGTCGATGTCGGTTTCAACTACAAGTTCAGTCCGACCAATCACGCCTGGCTCAAAATCGGCGAGGGCTCGGAAAAAGCACCGGTGTCGGGCGCGTTTTTTTCGCAGCAGACGGCGGACACGTTGAACGGCAGCACGCTGGGCACTTTCTTCCGATTTTTTCCGGCGGGACGCATGAACCTGTTCCAGTACGACCAGTCCCAGCACGACGTTCAATGGCGGCATACGTTTGATGTCGCGTCTCACCTGCAGATAAGTTGGGGCGCGGAGTATGCCAAGGAGGGCAAGCCGTTCGTTCTCGACTATCAATTGCCGGTCAATTCGCCGGCGCTGCCGGGCGTATCGGCGTTCCGCACCGTGCTGGCGCAGGACAATCAGATCAAATCGGGCGCCGCCTGGGTATCCGGCCGGGTCGCGCTCGCGCCGACGGTGGATGCTCAAGTCGATCTTCATTACCAGGACGTGAAAACGAGCTTTGTCACCAATCTCGCCACGGAGCTCGTCGGCCTCGCGACGACACCGGCGCCGCTTCAGGCGGGTGAAATCCACGACCGCGAATTCAACCCGCGCGTCGGTTTCAAATGGCGCCCCGCGCCCGGACACACCTTGCGCGTCGCCGGACAGCTGTGGAGAAAACCGCCGGGCGTGAATACCCTCGCGCCGGTGGACACGATGGGAATCGCGGTCGATGATCAGACCGTCGCCGCCGGCGGGCAGCTCAAACGCCTGCGGCTGCAGCACGAGATGGAACTCTCGAGCGGGACGTTCGCCCAGTGGTTCGTGGATGTGAAAGAGGTCGAGAATCCCCAGGCCGGCGGCGCCGCCATCGTCGGCGATCTCCAGCTGGTTGACCTGGAGAAGCTGAGGACGCGCAAGCGCGTCTACGCCGCACCCCAGGAATATCTGGAAGATACGCCGAAGTTCGGTTCCGGAAAAATCCGGATGGCCGGACTGGCCATCAACCAGCTGGTCACGCGCGACTACACGCTTGTCGGGCGCTACGTCTATGCCGACACGGAGAACACCGGCGCAGGATTTTCCGGCCGCGCGGTTCCATTCCACCCGCGGCACTACGGCAACGTGGCGCTCACCTGGCGGCCCCATGCGCGCTGGATCGTAGGCCCCGTAGCGACCTATCGCAGCAGCCGCTACAGCGACGAGAACAACACCAACCTGCTGACGGGCGGATTGGCGTTCGGACTGCAAGCCTACTGGGAGAGCGAGGACAAGCGGCTCTCGGCCGGCGGGCTGATCAATCACATTCATTCGGACAAGCAGTCCTCCATCTACCGCCATCCGGTGGTCCAGTTGCAGGCGGCGTACCGCTTTTAGCAGCCTGTCTGACTTGGCGGCCCAACAGACTGCTAAAAGCGCGGGCTTCATGGCGCGCGCGTTCACAATTCGGGGCTCGCTCGCACGACTGGTCAACCCGGTGTGGGTGGTTCTGGGAGCGGCGCTGGTCGGCTGGGGCATCCTCCAGACGTCCCTGTGGCGCCAGGTCGAGCTCAAGTTGTTCGACCTTCTCGTCGTCCGCAGCGCCCCGAACCAGGTTGCCTTGCCGATCACCATCGTCGGCATCGATGAGGCGACCTTCAGCGCGCTCAAGACCGGCTGGCCGGTGCCGCGACGCTACCACGCACAGGTCCTGGACAACCTCAGGGAAGCGGGCGTTGCCGTGGTGGGCTTCGACATCGTCTTTTCCGAACCGTCCACTCCCGAGGACGATGCGCCTTTCATCGCCGCCCTGCAGCGCTTTCGCCGCGCCGTCATCGCCTCCGACCTTTCGTTCCGCGAAGACTCGGCGGTGCGCCAGTGGTTTCGCGTGGATCCGCACCCGACGTTCCTTTCGGCAGGCGCATGGCAGGGCTATGCGTCGCTGCAGGTCGACAGTGATGCCGTGCTGCGGCGCGTTCCCACCATCCAGGATGCGTTCTGGCGCGCCGTGCTGCAGGAATTCGACAAGGCCCATCCGGGTGTGGCTGCAATGATGGATGCGAGCGAGGACATGCGCATCCGCTACCTCGGCGGGCCGCACACCTTCACCTACGTTCCGTACCACCATCTGCTCGATCCGGACAAGCACCTGCCTCAGGGTTGGCGCGATTTCTTCAAGTCCAACATCGTGCTCGTGGGCAGAAACCTGAACGTGATTTCCGACGTGGGTGCGGCGCAGGCGGAGATGTATCAGACGCCCTTCTTTCAGCGCACCAAGGAGTTCATGCCGCGGGTCGAAGTGCATGCGAATATCATCGCGAACATGATCGCGGGGGAGGTGCTGCGCGAGGCGCCGGAGGACTGGACACTGGGGACATGGGCCGGGGCGGTTTTGCTGGGCATGCTGTTCATGTGGCGCTGGCATCCGTTGTGGAGCGGGATCGCGCTCGCATTCCTGGCCGCCATTCTGGGGGCCGCCGAGTACGTCGTTTTCCAGCGCTGGCAACTGTGGATCCCGGCGGCCGGCGCGATGATGACTGCGGCGCTCATCTACGGCTCGCAAGGGGCGGTCGCATTCTTCGCGGAACGGCGCCAGCGGCAGGAGATCAGGACTGCGTTTTCGATGTACGTGTCGCCGGCGGTGGTTGACGAAGTGATCGCCCATCCCGAGCGGCTGAAGCTGGGCGGGGAACGCCGCGAGCTGACGGTCCTGTTTTCGGATCTTGCCGGCTTTACGACGATCGCGGAGGGGTTCGAGCCGGAGACGGTTGCGGCGATCGTCAATCGCCACCTGTCCGAGATGACCGAGACGATACTTGCGCATTCCGGCACCGTGGACAAGTTCATCGGCGACGGGATCATGGCGTTCTGGGGCGCACCGGTCGCGGACAGCGCACAGTCCGAGCACGCAGTGCGGGCGGCAATCGAAATGCAGAAACAAATGGATACGACCAGCGCGGAGATTGCCGCCGAAACCGGCGCGACGCTGAAGATGCGCATCGGCATCAACCGCGGGCCGTGCATCGTCGGCAACATGGGCGGAAGCAGGAGGTTCGATTACACGGTGATGGGCGACACCATCAATCTCGCCTCGCGGCTGGAGGGCGTCAACAAGGCCTACGGCACGCGCATTCTCGTGAGCCAATCCGTCATGGCCGCCGTCGGCGGGCAGCTGCGGTTCCGGGAAGTGGACACGGTCCGGGTCAAGGGCAAGCACGTTGGAATTACCGTCTATGCGCCCTGCGACGATGAAACATTGATCGCGATGAGCGGGGAGGGCCTGGCGGCTTACCGCGCGGGAAAATTCGAGGAAGTTGAAGAAGCGTGGAAGCGGGTGCTCGAAAAATATCCAGGCGATTCGGTTGCGGAAACGTTTCTGGCGAGGATCGCAAGGTTCAGAAAAGAAGGTTGGCCCGCCGAGTGGGACGGCATCACGACCCTCGAGGAGAAGTGACCCCGCGCGCTGATATTGAATAGTCCGGCTTAGGTGAACTCCACCCCGCTTGCCTGCAATCCCACGAGGTTGATGTTCTGGGCGATCAGGTCGGTATTCGCGGCAAGCACCAGCACTTCCGCCTGCGTCATCGTCCCGCCACTACCCTGGAAGAACCCGACATAGAAGTTGTGCTCCTCCGCCGACGGCGGCGCCCCCACCACGTTCTCATAGACCGTGTTCACAAAGTCATCGTTGCTCGCCGACCCCGCGAGCGAGAGAAACAGATCGGTGCCGAGCACGAGCGCGCACAACTGCGGCAGGCTCATGCCACCGTCGAACAGACTGATTCCGATGCCCACGGCTTCGGGAATGATGTATTTCGTGCCGAACGCCGCCCCGATGATCCTCACTGTATTGCCGGCCGCGGCGCCGACCCCAAGATCGAACGCGAGACTCTTGTCAGAGAACTGGAGGCGCTCGATGTCTAATAACGAGTCGCTGCCCTCGGACCCCTCGACCGTAAAGCCAGAGGGAGTCGGGGTGAGGACGTAGGCGTCGCGGCTGCTGCTGTAAACTGCGGTATCAACGCCGGCGCCGCCATCCAGCGTATCGTTTCCACCGCCACCCGTCAGTTGGTCGTGCCCGCGCATGCCTCGAAGAAAATTGGCTGCAAAATTTCCCGTGATGGCGTCGTTGCCGTCCCCTCCGATAGCGTTCTCAATGACGGTGGCGGCGCCGATCAGGAGGCTCGCGCCGTCAATAGCGCTGGTTGTGCCCGGCGTCAGGTTCAAGGCGCTCGCACCGCTCACCGCGGCCACACTCAATGTATCGGCGCCAGACCCGTCGACCAATGTACCCCTTGCGGAATCGGCTGCCAGCGATTCCGGATATTCGTCGGTGAAGATGTAGGTATCGTCATCGGACGCGGGTTTGCCGGTGAGGGTCAACGTCCAGCTGTCGAGGGTTCCGGCCAGCAACGCTTCGTCGTCGAAGACGAAGAGTGTCCACTGGCCGGCGGAGTCCTCGCCCCAGCTTGCAACCGTGTCAAACGTGAAATGGATGTTTTCCTGTGAAGAACCGAATGCGGTGTAGGGTCCAGCGCCGGGACGAAACAGCAGCCACGACCAAGTCCCGCTCGGCGACTCCAACGCGACCGAGAGGTCGCCGATAAACGGGTGCGCGATGTCGAGCCTGACGTCCACGCGCTCGATCTCGATATGCTGCGTAACGGAGATCGAGTTGCTGATGCCGCCGGCATCGTTGTCCGGAATGGCCGCATGCGGCGTCCGGGTGAACGAAAGCTCCTGAAGATTGGCGACCGTGCGCGCCGGCCCCCAGGTTTCCGCAAGCCGGACCGCGGCAGTCGCATCGACGAGCCCGAAGCCGAATTGGTGCAGTCCGCCGTCGAAGTGCAAACCACCGCCGTTCCAGTTGCCGGCGCCATTGAATTCCCAGTTCGACCAGTCAGCGCCGATGCGCCGGGCGCTGTATGCGAGGATTTCCTGCACGTCGCGATAACCGAGACCAGGGTTGGCTTCGAGCATGAGCGCGACGATCCCCGAGACGATCGGCGCTGAAAATGATGTTCCGGCCAAGAAAACGTAGTCGGTGGAGGTGAAGCCCGCCGCGCCCACCCGATCGGTAGATACGATGCCGCTGGCGCCGCCCCTTTCGCCGCCCGGCGCCGCGACCAGGATCGACGCCCCGGGGGAGGAATAATCGGCCGCCTGTCCAAAATAGTCGCTCGCGGCGACGGTGATCACGTAGCGGCTGTTCTGGAAGTTGTGCAGGTTGGTGTCGTCGCCGTAGCCGTAGGCGTTCCCGGCGGATTGCACGACGATCGTTCCCAGCCCGTCCCGCCCGAGCGCTGCGAGGTCGTACAGCTCGCGGCCCGCCGCGGCGAAGTTCGGGCTTGCGAAATCGTCGACGAAGGCGTAGTTGGCGCCTCCCAAAAAAAGGTTACCGAAACCCCAACTGTCGTTGACCACATCGGTACCGGCTGTGCGCGCATAGGAATAGGCATTGGCCACGCGCGAGCCGAAGATTGAAACCGACTCATTCAACGGCGAGTAGATCGATACCAGATCCGCGCCGTAGGCGACGCCCACGATTCCGGCGCCATTTCTTTCAGCGGCGATGACGCCCGCTACCGCCGTGCCATGGTTGTCGCCGGATCGCTCCGGCAGCCCGTCACCGGACAATGTGGCCGCATCCCGGCTCAGGGCGAGCGACAGGTTCCCGTCCAGGTCGGGATGGCTGCCGTCGATTCCCTGGTCGAACACCGCGACCCGGATCCCTTCGCCGGTGTAGTCGTTCCACACCGGCAGGACGTTTGCGCCGTACTGCGAAAAGAGCGACCACTGCCACGCGAAGTGTTTGTCACTCGGAAACTCCACCGACGGCGGCCGGTCGTTGTCTTCGATGATCCCGAATCCCACGCCGTCGCTAACCACGGCATTGACGGCGTTCGACAGCCTTACACCGAAGGCCTCGTTCGGCTCGAACAGCGTGTCGCCTAGAATGTTGATGTTAAACGTGGCCGACGTGCTGCCCGCGGGTATCACGACTTGTCCCGTCGCGGCCACGTAATCCGCACCGGCCAGTGCGAGGTCGTTGAACGTGGTGTAGGTGACGATTACATCGCCGTCGATCGCGCTGGAGAGCGAAATCGTAAATACGGCTGCCGCGGCGCCCGACGCGGGCTCGACGGCGTTCGCATCCGATATGCTGACACTCATGCCTGGCGAGGACTCCATGACATCTGCCATCTCGGTCTCGATCCGGGGAAGCAACGCGCGCGAATATTATGTTCCCTCCGGATACAAAAGCAATTGCACGTAAAAGCGACTCGGGGCAGCGCAATGGCGCGCTGGCGCAGGCGTTCAATAACGCCAGCTGTGCTAAACTCCCCATTTTTCTCGGCAATACTCGGGGGCAGTCGCGTTGTCCCTCGCTCATTGGGATGCCGCGGCGCGGCTGCTCAATTCGGGCACCGACAGGATCGTCATGCAAAACAAGTTTTCCGCCCGCTCCGAACTGGCGGCGGCGCTGTGGTCGCTGCGGAGCATCTTTCTGATCGCCGGCGGTTTCAGCTTCGTCATCAACATGACGTTGCTGGTGCCGGCGCTCTACATGCTGCAGATCTACGACAGGGTGCTCAGCAGCCGCAACGAATCCACCTTGTTGATGCTGACGCTGCTCGTAGTCGGGCTGTACGCGGTGATGGCGGGCCTCGAGTGGGTGCGCTCGCGCCTGCTGGTGCGCGCGGGTTCCATGCTCGACGCCCAGATGAACGCGCGGGTGTACACCGCGGCCTTCGAAGCCAACCTGCGCCGCGCCGGCGCCAATGCCGGCCAGGCGATGTTTGATCTGACCAACGTGCGCCAGTTCGTCACCGGCAACGGGTTGTTCGCGTTTTTTGATGCGCCCTGGTTCCCGATTTATCTCGCCATCATTTTCCTGATTCATCCCTGGCTCGGCCTGCTGTCGGTGGCGGGCGCGGTATTGCTGGTGGCGTTGACGTTGGCCAACGAGTGGGCAACGCGGGGGCCGCTGTCGCAAGCCAATACCGTGGCCATTCAGTCCGCCAACGACGCCACCAATAATCTGCGCAATGCCGAAGTCATCGAGGCGATGGGCATGCTCTCCAACCTGCGCCGGCGCTGGTACGAGAAATACCAGAACGTGATCGCCCTGCAGGGCATGGCGAGCGACCGCGCCGGCACCATTACCGCCGTCACCAAGTTCGTGCGGATTTCGCTGCAGTCATTGGTGCTTGGCCTCGGCGCGCTGCTGGCAATCGACGGCCAGGTCACTCACGTCACACCCGGCGGGATGATCATGGCCTCCATCCTGATGGGCCGTGCGCTGGCGCCGGTGGAAATGCTGATCGGCGTCTGGAAACAGTTCGTTTCATCGCGTTCCGCCTACGAGCGCCTGGAGTTGCTGCTCAAGGAGTTCCCGGCGCGCGAGCAAGGCATGGCGCTGCCGCCGCCGCGCGGGCATCTGACCGTCGAAAACGTGATGGCGGCGGCGCCCGGCACGCAGGTGGCGATCCTCAAGGGTGTGTCCCTTGCGCTGGAACCCGGGGAGGTGCTCGGCGTGATCGGACCGACCGCTGCGGGCAAATCCACCCTGGCGCGCCTGCTGGTCGGCGTGTGGCCGGCCGCGGCCGGCAAGGTGCGGCTCGATGGCGCCGACGTTTACACCTGGAACAAGCAGCAACTGGGCGCCTACATCGGCTATCTGCCGCAGGACGTCGAATTGTTCGGAGGCACCATCGCCGAGAATATTGCCCGCTTCGGCGAAATCGATTCGGACAAGGTGATCGAAGCCGCCCGACAGGCCGGCGTGCACGAGATGATCCTGCGATTTCCCAAGGGTTACGACACGCCGATCGGCAGCGGCGGCAGCTTCCTGTCAGGCGGCCAGCGGCAGCGCATTGCCCTGGCCCGGGCGCTCTACGGCGGGCCGCCCTTCGTCGTGCTGGATGAGCCCAACTCCAACCTTGACGATGGCGGCGAGGCGGCGCTGGTGCAGGCCGTGCTGGCGCAAAAAGCCGCAGGCCGCACGCTGATCGTCATCACCCACCGCACGAATATTCTGAGCGCGGTTGACAAATTGCTGCTGCTGCGCGACGGTGTCGTGCAAGCGTTCGGCCCGCGCCAGCAGGTGCTGGAGGCACTGGCGCGCGCTGCGCAGGGGGCCTTGGGTGCTGCCCAGCCGGCCATCGCGGCGGTGCAATCGCAGAGAACCTGACGGAAGCGGAAAATTCAATGTTCAAGAAAGGGTTTGCGCGCCTCGCGCAGGTCGGGAAGAAGGCCGATGTCCAGTCGATCGGCGAGGCTGAGTTGCGCGAGGTGAGCGAGGACATCGGTAACCCAAGCCGGCCGACCCGCTGGGGCGTGTGGCTGCTGGCGTTGGGCTTTGGCGGTTTCATCGTGTGGGCGCTGGTGGCGCCGATTGACGAAGGCGTTCCGGCGCCCGGCACCGTGATGGTCGACACCAAGCGCCAGACGGTACAGCACCTGACGGGCGGTATCGTTCGGCAGATTCTGGTGCGCGAGGCGCAACGGGTCAAGGCGAGCGACGTGGTGATGCGGCTCGATGACAGCCTGGCGAAGGCCAATTATCAGTCGGCCCGGCAGCAGTATTTCGCGTTGCGTGCCCAGGAAAGCCGTCTCGAGGCGGAACAGAAGAGTGCGGCACAGCTCGTGTTTCACCCCGATCTCCTGGCGGCTAAGGATGATCGCATGGCCGTCGACTACATGAATTTGCAGCGCCAGTTGTTCCTTTCGCGCCGCGGGGCATTGCAGGGCGAGCAGTCGATCCTGGCGCAAAGCCTCGATGCCACAGAGGAAACGTTGCGCGGCGTGAAGGCCCAGCTTGAAGGCAAGCAGGCGCAGTTGAAACTGGTGCGCGAACAGCTCGAAGGCACCCGTGAACTGGCCAAGGACGGCTACCTGCCGCGCAACCGCTGGTACGACGAAGAGCGCCTGGCGGCTGACCTGGCGGCCGCCGTAGGCGATCTGACGGCCAGCGTCGCCCGTATCAAGAGCAACGTTGCCGAACTCGGCATGCGCATATTGCAGCGCAAACGCGAGTTCTTGCGCGATGTGGAAGCCCAGTGGGCCGATACGATGCGTGACGCGCTGGTAGCGGGCGAACGCTTGCGTGCGGCGCGGGAGGAACTGGCGCGCACTGAAATCCGCTCGCCGGCTGACGGCATGGTGGTCGGCCTGGCGGCGCATACGGTGGGTGGCGTGGTGGGGCCCGGCGCCCGCATCATGGACGTTGTTCCCGAAGACGTGCCGCTGACCCTGGAAGTGCGCGTCGAACCGCAACTGATCGACCGCATCCGCGCCGACCTGCCGGCCGACATCCGTATCCACGCCTTTCTGGATAACCCTAATCTCGTGATCGAGGGCCGCGTGTTGTCAGTTTCCGCCGACCTGGTGGCCGATCAGCCCAATGTTCCACCCTACTACCTCGCCCGTATCGCCGTGACGCCCGCCGGTATGAAAGAGCTGGGCCGGCACCAGCTTCAGCCCGGCATGCAGGCCGAAGTCGTGATCAAGACCGGCGAGCGCACCTTCATGAAATACCTGCTCAAGCCGCTGATCCAGCGCCTGGCCACTGCTTTGCGCGAGGCTTGATCCGATGCACGCAAGACCGTGGCGGCGCATCGCAGGTGTTGCGCTCGCCTGCCTGACCGTCCCGGCGTGGGGCTTCGATCTGCTCGACGCCTACCGCGGTGCGCTTGCCAACGACGCCAGCTTTCTCGCTGCCCGGAGCGCCCTGGAGGCTGCACGCGAGAACGTGCCGCAGGCCCGCGCCGGCCTGCTGCCACAGGTGTCCGCCAGCACCCAGAGGACTCGGAACCAGACCGACCAATTGCAAACCAGCCAATTGGTGCGGCAGCAGGCTTGGACGCACTCCTCCTATCCCGCCGAATCCGGCACGCTTTCGTTGCGGCAGCCGCTTTACCGCAGGTTGAACTGGGCCCAATTGTCGTTTGCCGAGGCCCAGGTGGCGGCCGCCGAAGCGGGCTTCGAAAAGGACCGGCAGGATGCCGGCCTGCGCGTGGCACAGGCTTATTTCGAAGTATTGTTCGCACAAACCCGGGTGCGTGTATTGCAGGCTCAGCTCGAAGCGTTTACGGCGCAACTGAAGCTCGCCGAGCGCGCCTTCGAGGCCGGACAGGGCACGCGTACCGACATCGACGACGCCCGTGCCCGGGCGCTGCAAGCGAGGGCCGGGCTGGTGGATGCCAACTATGCCCTCGACAACTCGCGGCGCACTTTGGCCGCCCTGGTCGGCAAGATGCCGCCCGGCCTCGCCGACGTGGCGCCGGCGCGGCTGCCGCTGGCGCCCGCGGAACCGGCGGTGCTCGAGCACTGGCTGCAGCAGATGGAGGCGGCCAATCCGGAACTCGCTTCGCTGCGCCGTCAGGTGGAAATGGCCCAGCAGGAGATCGAGAAACAGCGTGCCGGCCATCATCCGACCCTCGATCTGATCGCCGCCCGGCAGTACGGCGCCAACGACAACATCAACAGCATTAATACCCGCTATTTCAACAACTATCTCGGGGTGCAAGCGTCGCTCCCGATCTTCAGTGGCGGCGGCGTGTCCGCCGCGGTCCGCCAGGCCGAGGCCAATCTCGACAAGGCCCGCTATCAGCTTGAAGCCGCCCGCCAGCGCCTCGGCGTGGATACGCAGAAGTATTTCTCCGGTGTCGCCCTGGGCGTGGACAAGGTGCGGGCATCCGAGGCTGCGCTGGAAGCGGCCGACCAAGCCCTGATTTCGACACGCAAGAGCGTGCCGGCCGGAACCCGCACCACGGTTGACGTGCTGAATGCGCTGCAGCGGGTGGCCGAAGCGACGCAGAGTCTCGCCCAGGCCCGCTACGAGTTCCTGCTCAACCGCCTGCGGCTCGCTGCCGTCACAGGCCAGCTCGACGACGACCTCGTCGCGCAGATCAACGGCGCTCTCGGCCATCCCTGAAAGACGATGGCAACCGCAGTCGGGCACACCCGGCCCCATCTTTCGCCGGCGGGATCGGGCAGCGCCGCGGGTGTTGTAAACGCGATCCGCGAATCGCTCATGGCATCGCTCCGACCGAGATCACGCGCCGGATCTCGTCGGTCTTGAAGCCGAGCGCGGCGGGGCGGCGCACCCCGGGCAACACCACCACGTCGTAGAGCTCGGAGACCACGCCTTCGATGCGCAGCGAGTGCACCACGTCGCCGCGCTTGAGATCGATCACCTGCAACTGGCAGCGCGCGCCGATGTTTTTCTCGCGCAGCCGGTCATCCAGCGCAAGCTCGCTGAAGGTCTTGTTCTCGCGCGGCTTGGAGAGTCCGACGACGGCAAAATCTCCGACGAAGGCGAGGCCCCGCGCGTAGCCCGGGCAGAAAGCGACCGGCTCAAGAAGCCCGCGCTTGAGGTCGACGTAGCCGAAGTTGCCGTTGCCCGAGTCGAGCAGCCACGGTTTGTCGCGGTGCACGCGCGGCGAGTGCGGCATGGAGAGACCCTCCAGCACGATCTTGCCGGTGCGCACATCGATCACGATCCCGCCGTCGCGGCGATGGTCGCGCCAGGCCTCATGCGCGTCGCTGCGGGCAACCGCGGTAACGTAGGCCGGAGCGCCGTTCTCCAGCGCCACACCGTTCAGATGGCAGCGGTCCTCGGCAGCAAGCTTGGTGACGAACGGCGGGCGCCACAGCGGCACGAAACTGTAGCGCTCGCTTACCGCTGCCAGGCACGAGAACAAGGTGTTGACGAACACCACCCGCCCCCTGCCATCCACGACGACGTCGTGCGCGTCGACGTCACCCGTGGTCCAGGCGAGGCGCGGCACGTACAGCCGGTCGTGCCCTTCGTAGCTCTCCCCCGTCTCCAGCGCGTTTTCGAAACGCCACAGTTGATAAAGCGTGCTGACATAGAGGGTCTGCGCGTCACCCCACAGTCCCAAGCAGCGGTTGAAGGTGCGCTCGAACACCGACAGCCGTCCGTCCTCCCTCAACCCGATGAGGAACAGCTTCCCGCTCTGGTAGGTGGTGAAGGCGAGACTGGCGTTTTGCTCGTGGAGCCACGACGTGAACTGGCGCGATGCGGTCAGTTCGACTTTCGGAGGTTCGGGTAGTTCGTGGTCGGCCACTGGAGTTTGCCTTCCTGGATACGGGCTGGTATGGTGCGCAAAACAGATTGTAACCTGCGGCGGCATGGCAACCATGCAGCCCGCAACGACCAAGTTCACGAAGGAGTGATCGATGGCGACCGCACTCATCAATCTGTCGGCCCTGGATGGCACGAATGGTTTTACGCTCGCCGGAGCGGCGGCTGGGGACAACTCCGGCTTTTCCGTGAGCGCGGCTGGTGATGTAAACGGGGACGGTTTCGCCGATCTCATCGTGGGGGCGCATGCCGCCGACCCGAACGGCGCCAGTTCCGGCGCGGGCTACGTGGTGTTCGGGAAGGTCTCCGGGTTCGCCTCGAGCATCGATCTTTCCACGCTCAATGGCAGCAACGGCTTCCGGCTCGCCGGGGTGGCGGCGAATGACTTCTCGGGCCGCTCGGTAAGCGCTGCGGGTGATGTCAACGGGGACGGTGTTGGCGATCTCATCATTGGGGCGCCTTTTGCCGACCCGAACGGCGGCGATTCTGGCGCGAGCTACGTGGTATTCGGCAAGCGGTCCGGCTTTGCGGCGAACGTCGATCTCTCAACCCTTGACGGCACGAACGGCCTCAAGCTTTCAGGGGCGGCGGCGGGTGACGAGTCCAGCTCGACGGTGAGCACCGCGGGCGATGTCAACGGCGACGGCATCGACGATCTGATCGTGGGGGCGCGTTTCGCCGCCGGTGGCGCCGGCGCAAGTTACGTGGTGTTCGGCAAGAGCTCCGGCTTTGCGGCGAACGTCGATCTCTCCACGCTCAACGGCACGAACGGTTTCAAGCTCGCCGGAGCGGCGGCTGGGGACAACGCCGGCGTCTCGGTGAGCGCTGCGGGCGATGTCAACGGCGACGGCATTGGCGATCTGATCGTGGGGGCGCTGGGCGCTGACCCGAACGGCCTCTCATCCGGCGCGAGCTACGTGGTGTTCGGCAAGGCATCCGGTTTTTCGGCGAGCCTTGATCTCTCCACGCTCAACGGCACGAACGGCTTCAAGCTCGCGGGTGTGGCGGCGGACGACCTCTCGGGCCGCTCGGTGAGCGCTGCTGGGGACGTGAACGGAGACGGTTTCGACGATCTCATCATCGGGGCGGATGGGTCCGACTCGAACGGACTCAATTCGGGCGCGAGTTATGTCGTGTTCGGGATGGCTTCGGGCTTTGGGGCGAGCGTCAATCTCTCCACACTCAATGGCACCACCGGCTTCAAAATCGCCGGGGAGGCGGGGTTTGACCAATCCGGCTGGTCCGTGAGCGCTGCGGGCGATGTGAATGGGGACGGCTTCGCCGATCTCATCGTTGGGGCGCCTTTCGCCGACCCGGGCGGCTACAGTTCCGGAGCGAGCTATGTGGTGTTCGGGAAGGCGTCCGGTTTTGCGGCAAGCATCAATCTCTCCACACTCGATGGCACGAACGGCGTCAAGCTTTCGGGGGCGGCGGCGGGTGATCTCGCCGGCTTTTCGGTGAGTGATGCGGGCGATGTGAATGGCGACGGCTTTGACGATGTCGTCGTGGGGGCATACCGCGCCGACTCGAACGGCGCCGATTCCGGCGCGAGCTATGTGGTGTTCGGGGAGGATTTCACCGCGGTGTTCATTCCCGGCACCTCCGGCGACGACACGCTCACTGGCGGGACTACCAACGACAGGATCAGTGGCGGGGCGGGCAACGACAGCCTTGACGGTGGGGCGGGCAACGACCGGCTTGACGGCGGCACGGGCAATGACACGCTTCTTGGAGGTACGGGCAAGGACACGCTCGACGGGGGCGCCGGAGCGGATGTGCTCGAGGGCGGAGATGGGAACGACGTCTACTATGTTGATGACCCTTTGGACCAAGTAGCGGAGACTTCCAACTCGCCGCCGCTTCTGGCCTCCGGCCTCGCCCCCACGCTGGAGCTGGCCGGGGTGCTGGATGGCTTCATCGATACCGTGGTCGCGGCGATAGATTACAGCCTCAGCCCGGCGAATCTCGCGTTCGTGGAAAATGTGACGCTGGCTGGCACGGCGACCACCGCTACCGGCAACTCGCTGGACAACGTGCTCAGGGGCAGCGAGTTGAACAATACGCTCAGCGGTCTGGCCGGCAACGACACCCTCGACGGGGGTGCGGGTGTTGATATCGCGGTCTACAGCAACGCGCGCGCGGGCTACACCATCACCAAGACCGCCTCCGGCCACACCGTGTCAGGTTCGGAGGGCAACGATACGCTCAGCAACATCGAGCGCCTGAAGTTTTCCGACCAGTCGCTGGCCGTGGACATGGCGGTGAGCGAGGCCGGGGGCAAGACCGCGCT
>C687J26845_10000965_pt1 | contig 18285 bp, 24 predicted proteins | sample RifCSPlowO2_12_FD_26845 | JGI IMG/M metagenome (IMG submission 26845)
TGGACGAAATCGTGCGGCTGGAGTGGAACAACGTGCTGGCCGCAGAAGGCAACGGCGGCGGCCTGGTGACCAGCATCGCCAAGCTTGATGGCGACGGTGAAAAGGGCCGGCTGGCCCAGGTGCTGGACGTGGAGCAGATCCTGCGCAACGTCATGCCCACTGCGCAGGACGACATCACCCCACAGACGGTGGGCGCCGCAGTGAATCTGCCCACGGGCTCCATCATCCTCGCCGCGGACGACTCGCCGGTGGCGCGCATGATGATCGAACAAGGGCTCAAAGCCATGGGCACGCCCTACGTCATGACCAAGACCGGCCAGGAAGCATGGGACCGCCTGCAAGCCTTTGAAGACGAAGCCCATGCCGAAGGCAAAACGGCACACGACAAAGTGGCGCTGGTGCTGACCGATCTGGAAATGCCGGTGATGGACGGCTTCACGCTCACGCGCAACATCAAGCAGGACCAGCGCTTCAAGTCGATCCCGGTGGTGATCCACTCGTCCCTGACGGGATCGGCCAACGAAGCGCACGTGAGTTCCGTGGGGGCCGACGCCTACGTGGCCAAATTCGTGGCCTCCGAACTGGCCGCCACCATCCGGCAGGTGCTGAAGCACTGAGCGGTACGGAACCGCCTGCAAACGCTGCCCCACTGTGGGTGCTGGCCGCGATTGGGCAGGAACACGCGAAGTGCCTGCCCTCCTGACGCCCATCCTCAGATCGGAGCCGCACCGCTCTCATCAGTGATGTCCTGACGGTGGGAGCTTTGGTTCAACGGTGCCAGCACCGGCGCATGCTGCGCCATCAACGCCACCACCCAGTCAATGAACGCCCTCAACTTAGCGCTGACGTGCCGGTTGGGCGGGAACGCCACGTACATCGGCATGGGGTCGGCGTGCCAGCCGGCAAACAGCGGCACCAGTTCGCCGCGCGCGGCGTGCGCCGCGGCCATGTAGTGCGGCAGCCAGAGGACGCCCATGCCCGCCACACCCGCGGCCAGGTAGGCGTTGCCGTCGTCGACGGCGACCACGTAGCTCCCCTGCACTTCGATGTTTTCGTCATTGAGCCGCATGGAGATCGGCATCACCTTGCCATTGCGGGAACGCATGAACCCCACCGTGCGGTGATGCGCGCCTTCGAGTTCTTTCGGGTGCTGCGGCCAACCGACACGCTCCAGGTAGCTCGGCGCCGCGTACACGCCGAGCTGCAAATCGCCCACGTGGCGCACCACCAGCGACGGGTCGGTGATTTCACCGCCGCGCAAGACGCAATCTACGTTGTCCCCGATCAGGTCCACCACCCGGTCGCTCACGCCCATGTGCAGCTGTATCTCGGGGTAGCGCGCGTGAAAGGCTGGCAGGGCCGGCATGAGGAGCAAGCGGGCCAGCGGGCTCGGCACGTCCACGCGCAAGCGCCCCTTGGGCGAAGCCGCGGCGCTCGAGAGGCTGGTGTCGGCATCCTCCAGATCGGCCAGCAGGCGCACCACGCGCTCGTAGTAGACGGCGCCATCGGCGGTGACCTTCACCTGCCGCGTGGTGCGGTTCAACAGCTTCACGCGCAGCCGCGCCTCCAGCTGCTGCACGAGCTGCGTCACGGTTGTCTTGCTCATGTGCAGCGTTTGCGCCGCCTTGGTGAAGCTGCCGGCTTCCACCACGCGGGCGAAGGCCTGCATCGCATCGAAACGGTCCATACCTGCCCCTGATGCCCCATTGATTGTTTGGAAATCTCAAACAGGCATTGTGCGACTGGCCTGTTTATCCGCGGACCTTGAATGCCTAGAGTCCACACATCCCCACCCAGCAAAGAGGTATGCCATGTCTGCACGTGATGTTGTTTTCCCGCCCGGGCGCCAGGCGCTCTATGAAAAGAACCGCTACTCGCCGGCGATCCGGTCCAACGGTTTTCTGTTCGTCTCGGGGCAGGTGGGCAGCCGNCCCGACGGTTCGANCGAGGNCGATCTGCAGGCACAGNTCGGCCTCGCGTTTGACAACCTGAACGCGATCCTCTCGGCCGCCGGTTGCACGTTCAAGGACGTGGTCGACGTGACCGTCTTCGTCGTCGATCCCGAGTCGAATTTCGAAACCATCTGGAAGGTGTTCGGCGAACACTGGGGCGAAGCCCCATACCCCACGCTCACAGGCGTAGGCGTGACGTGGCTCTATGGCGCCCAGTTCGAGATCAAGGTCATTGCCAGGCTGCCGGAAGCCAGCGCAGCTGACTGACGGCTCAAAGCTACTCCTGAACCGCGCGGCTGGCCCGGCGCAGCCGTTCCCGTTCGGGAGGATATAAATGGACCCACATCAACACAAAAGGGAAATCACATGAAGAGATCCATGCGCAAACTTGGACTGACAGGGTGGATGCTGCTGGGCTGCTGCGCGTCAGCCCTGGCGGAGCAGGAAGTTCCGGTCGGTCGGGTGGATGTGCAACTGCCCGGCGAGGGGTGGCAGGTCTATTCGGTTGAAGACAAGGGAATCACGCTTTCTGGCAGTGGATATACCTACCAACAGACCACCGAGTTCAAGGTCATGGTTCACCACGGCACCGACAAGGTCCTGGACGCCGTCATCCTTGTCAGGGCCAACGAGTCGGGCAAAGGGCGGTTTTCCGGTGTCGCCTACTCGGACGCGAAGTGCACAGGATCGCCTCGGGTGTTTGCCGAGGGCGACCAGGGTGGGCCTGCTGCAAGATCATTTCGGTGTCTGCAAATCTGGCGGCAGTCGATGCCCAATGTGTCGTCCGGCATTCCCCGGCCGGCCCTGGAGTGGCTGGCGAAAAATGGCTGGGACTTTCCACCAACCATGGACATGGTTTCCGCGACCCAGCACGGGCACAGCGGAGCGTTTGCCTCGGTGTTGGTCTACCTGCGGCCGATCGCGACGAACCCGGTCGTTACCCAGACGCGAGATCTTCCCGACGCTTTGCCACGCGGGCTGGTCGCCGCCATCGCGCATTGGGGCCGGGAACTGCAGGAAGCGGTCAGCGACAGCGTCTACAGCATTCGCGGCAAGCTGCCGATGCCGAAGCTTGAATTTGTCGACGTGGCGATAGATCCGCCCAAGTTGCCTGCGAACACGGAGCCCGCTGCGCGACCGGCCCAACCCTCGTCCCCGGGTCTTTCGGAACGCGGTTGAGCTGGCGTGCTCTCGGTGCCTTGTTGGGCGATGGCCACGCCTGGGGCGACATGGCCATCATCTGCCCGCTCACACCGGGCGGGCTTCAGCCAACACCTTTTCGCGGAACTTGGGTGGCAGATCGCCTGGCGTAAGCACATCGACCCGCACGCCCATCAACTGCTCCAACTCGTCCTGCAGCCCGCCCAGGTCAAACAGCGTGGCGCCCGGGAGTGGGTCGACCAGCAAATCAAGATCGCTGCCCTCGACGTCGTCACCATGGATCGCCGAGCCGAACACACTCACACCCGCCACGCGGTAGCGCAGGGCGATCTCGCGGATCTGCGAGCGGTGTTGTGCAATGGCTTGGGACGGGCGCATGGGGCGTATGTAGGGGGCGGTAAACGTTGGAGGATCAAGTCCCCAATTCGTCCAGCAACTGCTGCACGGCAGCCAGCAGCCCCGGCAGCGCGTTCTGCGCAATGTTCCAGACTGTGTCTGGGTTAACGGTTGCGTAGCCGTGGATCAGCTGGTTGCGAAAGGCCACGACCTGCGGCACGTCCGGGATGCGGGTTGCCAAGGTGGCATTCGCGCACATCCCACAGGAAAGCGCGCGGATCACGCTGCATACACGGGCTCGCGGTGGCGGTTGATGCTGGCCAGCACGTAGGGGTTGCGCACCGCGCCTGGCTCGACCAGGTCCACACCCCGGCCCAGTAACAGCTCCAAGTCGGCCTTGGCGCCGTAGAAGCTGCGCAGATCTGGCTGCGCATCCGCCGCGAACTCGACCAGAAAGTCCGCGTCGCTGTTCGCGGGGTCAAAGTCGTCGGCCCGCGCCGCCGAGCCAAACACCTCCAGCCGAGTGATGCGGTAGCGCTGGCAGATGGCTGCGATGGACGCGCGGTGTTGAGCGATGGCGGGGTGCATTTGGCGAGTGTAGCGAAGGAGCATCTTTTCGCTGCCCGCGCAGATCAGACGGGTTGTGCCTCGCGCAGCACCTGCTCGCGAAAGCTGTCGGGCAGGCCATTGGGGGTCAACACGTCCACCTCCATGCCCAGCAGCGCTTTCAGCTCGTAGCGGATGGCGCCAATGTCCAGCAGCGTGGTCGCGGGCGTCGGGTCCACCAGCACATCCAGATCGCTGCCCTCGACGTCGTCACCGTGGATCGCCGAACCGAACACGCTCACACCCGCCACGCGGTGGCGCATTGCGATCTCGCGGATCTGCGAGCGGTGCAGGTTGAGGGCTTGGGAAGGGCGCATGGGGCCGAGTGTAGCTACAGGGCAGCGCCTTCGGTGCGGTCAAACGCTCGCGGTTCCCGCGACGCCGCCACGATCCGGCTCACACGCGACACCGACAAACCCAGCGCCCGGGCAATCTCTGACAGGCTCAATTGCGAATGCCGGTGCGCCGCCACGATGGCCTCGTCCCGGTTCGGCATTGCGAGCAGCCAGTCCTGCAAAGTCTTGGGGCTGGCGCGCTGCGCCTTCGGAATTTCCTTGTCGCTCACCGCGCGGTCAGACGCCAGCGCCTGCATGCGCAAGACGAAAGCCTCGTCGCCCAGGTACATCTGCTGGCGCAAGTGGTCCGGCCACAGCGCCACGTCTTTGCCCGCCGCCACCAGATCGGCATACGCCCGGCCCGCCTTCTGAGCCAGCGCTTCGGTGTGAGCGGCTTCGCCCAGCAGATAGCCCCACACCGCAGCCCGCTCCAGCCAGGGCGGGCAGGGCGCCTGCCCCGTGAGTGCCGCGTAACTGTTCCACGGCCAGTCGGCCGGGTCGGTCGCCAGACCCGCGCGCACCGGGTTCAGCTCTACATAGCGGCACACCTCCAGCAGATAGCTGTCTCGGTCCACAAGCACCGCCTTGAACCGCCCCTGAAACAAATGGCCCACCTTGTGGTGGTGCTGGTTGAAGCGTTGCGTGAACACCCCATTGATGTGTCGCATCAGCAGCGACAGATTGGCCAGCCGCGTCTGGATCACGAAGTGGTAGTGGTTGCCCATCAGGCACCAGGCCAGTGCGCTGGCGTCAAACCGGTCCAGCCCCGAGCCCAATACATCCAGCAAAGCCCGCCGGTCCACGTCGTCCACAAAAATCGGCTCCCGCCGGTCGCCGCGCGAAGTCACGTGATAGACCGCGCCAGGGAATTCAATGCGAAGAGGTCTTGCCGTCGCGGCAGATTACCGGCTTGGGGGCAAAAGGCAAGACCTGACCCCGGGGGATGCGGGGGATGGACCCCGGGGTGACCCAGACAGCCCCGTATGAAGAGAGTGGCTCGTTGATTCCGGCACGCAAATTCCAACGCCGGAGATTTCGTCACTCAGTCAGCCTCAGCCTCAACCGGTTGCCGCTTGACCTCGTCGAGTGTCCTGCCGCTCTTGTTCTTCCATTCAAGCCAGCCGTTTGCCGATCTTCCTTGCAGGGCGACTGCGGCCATGCTCGGGCTGGTAAACAGATAGTCGCGTGTCATCACGAGCAAACCGCCTTCCATGCGGAGCACTCCGTCTTCAATCAGCTTGTCGCGGAAGCGCTCCCAAGACTTGCCCTGAATCGACGGAACGTTTTCCACACGTCCGCGAGAACCCTTGTGAACGACAAAACCCTCGCTGGTGTACTCGCCGACGCCGTCAGCTCCTGAGCCCTTGCAATAGAACAACTCCACCTCGGCCTTCGCGGCTGAAGCCGTGAGCGGCTCAAACACGGGCTGCCCCAGCGTAGCCATCAAGGTCGCCGCAGTTTCATGGATTTCGTGGCAATCAGCTTGGAGCGGCGGCGGTGTGTACGGGCGCGCGCCTTCGTTGCCGTTTTCCAGTGCGTATCGGGCCGCCTTGGCTGCCTCAGCGATGGAGTACCACTCCAGAAACAGGGCGTGAGTCTGGGTGAGGCTGTTGGTGAGCGAGACCACCACCAATGCACGGTTCCAGAACTCTTTGGCCTGGTTGTGCTGGCTAAGCCGCTTGCCCACGTTGCCGCTTTGCCCGACATAGAGCCGGGTGAGCCCTGCCTCGTTTGGATCGCCCAGCAAGTAGTACACGCCGACCTGGGTTGCCTCGGGCAGCTTCAAGAAGTCGACCAGCAGGCTGCGGGGGACTTCAATCACCCGGATGATGCGCGTCGTGATTTCAGCAACCCGCATCCCTCGCGGATCGCCCGAGGGTAGAAAGATCTGGATGGTTTGGGGGCGCATGTTCATCTCAGACCGGATGGAAGTCCTGCGGCCAAAGAAAGTAAGGCCCAAACCGGGACTTCGCCACAAACTCCACGCCCGCCTTTTCCCCCTTGGCGGTCATCACGTGCTTGTCACCGTCCACCGCCAGAAAGCCTTGCTCGGTGGCGCGGTCCATGAACTGGGCGGTCTTCATGCCCAGCTTGGCGGCGATCTTGGATGAGGTCAGTTTGTCGCCGGTTGGCTCAGCTTCAGTGCCCTTGTCGGCTTCGGTAGCGGAAGCCTCGGGTACGTTCGACACGCGCTCCAGCGAAATGCGCACTTCGTCGCTGATGCGGATGATGCGTTGCGCCTCTTCGTAGGCGTCTTTGTAGAGTTGGCTGTCTTCTCCGCGCTGGATCAGGATGCCCATCTCGTTGTTGTTCACCTGGCTGAACTCGTAGAGGTTCAGGCTGGTGATGATGCACATCTCTTCGTTCATGTAGCACTTGGCGTGCAGGTTCTTGCAGAAGCTGGTGCGGATGTAGGTTAGGCCGCGCAGCCACTCGATTTCCTGCGGCTGCAACTCGCTCTTGCCGTAGACGATGCGCACGTCGATCTTCAAGCGGTTCTTGTCTGCCAGAAGTTCCTTCATGCGGTCATTCAGCTTGAGGAACGGGCTGATCAGGATCAGGCGGTCGGATGCACCTTTGATCAACTCTTCCAAATGGTAGTTGGTGCCAGTTGTGGTTAGAAATTTCGCCATTTTTAAGTGCTCCCTTGAAGGCTGTCCTTTGCGACTTTAATAGTTGACTTTGGACCCGAATGTCGTGACCTTAGATATCCAAGGGTTACGAATCCTGTTTTTTGTGCGAACTTTTGAATCGGCGCTCTAGTGAATCGCAGGCGCGCCAGAAGAGTCCAGAAGTTTTGCTGGCGAGGTAAATGGCGATTATAAGACTAATTGGAGCCGATATTAAACCCAAACCCAAACTCGGACCGAGTAGACGACCAATGAGTCTGTAGGTGCCGAAGTAACCGTAAAAAGCAGCACAGGACCCGAGCAGAAGTGCGCCAATAATTCGGACGTTAAACATCAGCTCAGTCATAATCTAAGCGTCCGGATTGAAGGTTTCCTCTTCGTGAAAATCAAGGATTGTGTACGCCTTTGGGATACCGTTGATTGTTTGGACACGAACATCGACCACATACGCCAACTCGTGCCACGGCTTCCCCAGTCGTGGATCGCCATTTAACATGGCTCGTTTGACAGCATTGTTTTCAAAAAGAATCTTGACTGGTCTTTTTGTGATGCTTTCGATCACTGCTCTATCACCCGATATGGGGTCTTCAACGAAGCGTGTTTGATGCCATGTCATCACCCGCTTCCGCTGAACATGATCGTCAGGCTCCTCCATCCTCTCTAGCTCGCGCGAAATGCGATTCTGTGCAGCATTGGCTTCAACGGAGTTCACGAAGTACTGATTGATGACCACTCCTCCGTTTGAAACGGAAAAATTCATTTGCGAGCCGTTGTCTTTAGCAACGGGTTCGAGAATGTTGTGCCACTGTTTTAGGTCTTGCTTCGTGACTTCTTTCGGTGGATCTTTGAGTTTTCCTGTCAACCATTCGACGGTTGATTTTGCATAGTCAACCCATTCCTTGAGGCTGCCGCCAGCCCAAAGCAAAGGGACCACCGGTGCAACTTGTGCAACGAGCTCAACGATTACCGATCCTGATCGAACCTCTTTGATATAAAGCTCGCTACCAAGTTGGTGTTGTTCATCGCTTTCAGACTCAATGAAGCGCTCGAACTGTTGACTAACCCCCAGCAGAGCCATAGTTAGATCGACGAGAACAATTGGTTTTTCATTGTGGATCGTAATCTGCAATTTGGTGCTGAGGTCCAGCTCCAAGATGTTCTTCTCTTTTGTCATTTGACCCTCCCTTCGTCTGTGCAGTTCTATTTCCCCCAAGAATCCTTTAACCCCGTAACCCGATTGAACACCGGCTTGCTCCCCGCCACGTGGTCCACCCGATCCGCCACAAAGTACCCAAACCGCTCGAACTGGAATTTCTGATCCGGCTGGGCGGCGGCCAGTGAGGGCTCCACGTAGGTCACTACCTTCAGGCTGTTGGGGTTCTGGGCATCAATGAAGTCTTTGCCGCCGGCGTCGGGGTTGGGGTCGCTGAATAGGCGGTCGTACAGGCGCACTTCGGCGCTCACGCCGCTGGCCACGCTCACCCAGGTGATGGCGGCTTTGGCTTTCATGCTGTCGGCGCCGGGGAATGCTCGGGTGTTGCTTTTCATCTTGATGGCGCTCGATTCAGTGGTCGGTAGCTTGGGCATGGTCGGCTTGCCGCGCCATTTGCCCCAGTCGCACGAAGTGCGAGCACTGTTCCACCCATTGCAGGCGTTGCAGCGGTGTCAGTTGTGCAAAAGCACGCAGGCGTTCGTCGCTGACAAAGTAGGTGCGCTGGTCGCGCTGGCTCTGTGAGGCGAGGTTCTGAGTGGGGATGGTGGTGGACGTCATGGCTTTTGAAGGCGTTTGAGGTGCTCAATGTCGGCCAGATCGATGGGGCGCCCAGCACTTTGCTTGAGCGCGATCAGGTCGTCTATGCACGCCAGCGGCACCTGCACACCCGCGATGTCGAGGCGCTGCGCCCGTTGCACCATGTCTTGTGGATTCACCGGCGGGAACAGCAAGACGTCCAGTGTCACGCCAGCCAATTGGTCGCTGCGCAGCGCAAAGGCTTGCAGGTGGCGTTCTGTGTGCCAGCGCTTGAGCGTTTCAATGTCTTCCAGCGCGCTCAGCGGCACCGGCAACATGGGTTGCAGCTTGAGCTCTCTGGCTGCGGCCGCCAGGCGGGCCAGGTTGTCTGGTGACACCACGACGCAGACGTCCACGTCCATGGTGTTGCGCTCGACCCCGTGAAGCGCGACCGCGAGGCCGCCGATCAGCACGTAGCCGACCTGGTGTCGGTTCAGGGCGGCGAAGAGGTCGAGGTAGAACATGGGGTCACTTTCCCCAAGAATCCTTCAACCCCGTCACCCGATTGAACACCGGCTTGCTTCCTGCCACGTGATCCACCCGATCCGCCACAAAGTACCCAAACCGCTCGAACTGGAATTTCTGGTCCGGCTTCGCAGCGGCCAGTGAAGGCTCCACATACGCGGTCACCACCTTGAGGCTGTTGGGGTTCAGGGCTTCGATGAAGTCTTTGCCGCCGGCGTCGGGGTTGGGGTCGCTGAACAGGCGGTCGTACAGGCGCACTTCGGCGCTCACGCCGCTGGCCACGCTCACCCAGGTGATGGCGGCTTTGGCTTTCACGCTGTCGGCGCCGGGGGTGCCGCTCTTGGTGCCGGGGATCACTTTGGCGTGCACTTCGGTCACGTTGCCGCTCGCGTCTCTGGCGCAGCCGGTGCATTCGATGACGTAGCCGCCTTTGAGGCGCACGACGTTGCCGGGGAACAGCCGCTTGTAGCCCTTGGGCGGCACTTCTTCAAAGTCTTCGCGCTCGATCCAGACTTCCTTGCCGATCTTGAAAACGCGGTCGGGCGGCGGGGTCTGGCCCTCGGCAATCGCGCTGTGAGGCAGGGCGGGCTGGGTGCAGTCCTCCGTGTATTCGTCAGCACCGAAGGCCTCTGCCCAGTTAGTCAGCACCAACTTGACGGGGTCGAGCACGGCCATGCCGCGGTGGGCTTTGTTTTCCAGGTCTTCGCGCAGGCAACCTTCGAGCGTGCTGTAGTCGATCCAGGAATCGCTCTTGGTGACGCCGATGCGTTCGGCAAAGAGCTGGATGCTTTCGGGCGTGTAGCCGCGGCGGCGCAGGCCGACGATGGTGGGCATGCGCGGGTCGTCCCAGCCGCTGACTTTGTGGTCGTACACGAGCTGGGCGAGCTTGCGCTTGCTGGTGATGACGTAGGTGAGGTTGAGGCGGGCAAATTCGTACTGGTGCGGCGCGGGGTGGGCGAGCAGGCCGCCTTCGCACAGGCGGTCCATCAGCCAGTCGTAAAACGGGCGCTGGTCTTCAAACTCCAGCGTGCAGATGCTGTGGGTGATCTGCTCCAGCGCGTCCTCGATGGGGTGCGCGAAGGTGTACATGGGGTAGATGCACCACTTGTCGCCGGTGTTGTGGTGCGTGGCGCGGCGGATGCGGTAGATGGCCGGGTCGCGCAGGTTGATGTTGGGCGAGGCCATGTCGATCTTGGCGCGCAGCACCATGCTGCCGTCTTCGTGCGCGCCGTCGCGCATCTCGCGGAAGCGGGCCAGGTTTTCGGCGGGCGTGCGGCTGCGGAACGGGCTGTCGACGCCGGGTTTGCCGAAGTCGCCGCGGGCGGCGCGCATCTGTTCGGCGGTCTGTTCGTCCACATAGGCGTGGCCGGCGGTGATGAGGTATTCCGCCGCGCGGTACATGAAATCGAAGTAGTCGCTGGCCTGGAACAGGTGGCTCTGGCCGTTGGTTTCCCAGCCGTAGCCGAGCCACTGCACCGCGTCGAGGATGGAGTTGACGTATTCGGTGTCTTCCTTCTCGGGGTTGGTGTCATCAAAGCGCATGTGGCAGACGCCGCCGTAGTCGCGCGCCAGGCCGAAGTTGAGGCAGATGCTTTTGGCGTGGCCCACGTGCAGGTAGCCGTTGGGCTCGGGGGGGAATCGGGTGCGGATCTTGGCAGGGTCCAGCGGGCCGGCGGCGTGGTGCGCGGCGTCGCCCGGCGTGCCGGCCCAGTGGCGGCTGGCATAGGTGCCTTTGTCCAGATCGTTTTCAATGATCTGTCGCAGGAAGTTGCTGACCTTGTGCTCACCGGCGGCCTCGGGGGCCGCGGCAGCGTTGTTTTTGGGGGCCTTGTTGGCCGGGTTGGAAGGGGTGTTGGAGCTCATTCGACCATTCTAGGGCGGCGTCTTCGGCGCTATCATGGCTTTCGCTTTTTCAGACGAATCTGTATGAAACCCTCCACGGCCCTCCACGCCCATCGATCTGCGGTACGCCGTGTGGTTGAGGCGCATCGCGCGTGCAATGCGCGGGTGTTCGGCTCGGTGGTGGCCGGCAAAGACACGGACGGCAGCGATCTGGACTTGCTGATCGACCCAACGCCGGAAACCAGTTTGATGGATGTGGCCGCGATTCAGGTGGAGTTGGAGAAGCTGCTGGGCGTGCCGGTGGATGTGTTGACGCCCAATGGCCTGCCGGCGAGCTTCAGGCAGGCTGTGCTCGCGCAAGCTGTGCCGGTATGAGCTACGACACGGTCGATCTGAATGTGGTCTGGAAAACCGTTCAGCGCGATCTTCCGGTGTTGCGTCGCCAGATTGAATCGGTCCGTTCCTGAGTTTCCGCATCCTCGCATGGGCTTGAAGCGGGGGATGTGTAATTTCTGTTTTGACAGAAATTTCTGATGGCGCCTAACATCCACCCCATGGAACTCACCGAAACCTCCCGCCGTTTTGTGCTGCACTGGGGCGAAATGGGCACCGCCTGGGGTGTGAACCGCACCGTGGCGCAGATCCATGCTTTGCTGTTTTTTCACGGCCGCCCGCTGCACGCCGAAGAGATCGCCAACACCCTGGTGGTGGCCCGCTCCAACGTGAGCAACAGCCTCAAGGAGCTGCAGGGTTGGGGGCTGATCCGGCCGACGCAGGTGCTGGGCGACCGGCGCGATTATTTTGAAACCTCGTCCGACGTGTGGGAGCTGTTTCGCACCATCGTGCGCCAGCGCAAGGAGCGCGAGTTTCAGCCCACGGTGCAGATGCTGCAGGCGCTGGTGAACACGCCGGAATTCGAGGCCGAATCGGCCGACGCCCAAGACCGTGTGCGCGAAACGCTGCGCTTCATGCAGACCCTGGGCGTGTGGACGGACGAGATGCTGCGCCTGTCGCCCGCCACGCTGGAAAAGGTGATGCGCCTGGGCGCTTCGGTGCAGAAGTTCGTGCGCTCGGACGGCTGAACCGCCGCCCGGGCTATTTTTTGACTAGATATTTCTGTATTGACAGAAATAACAGAATAAACGGAATCCAAGGAATCCAAGGAATCAACAAAGGAAGGAGCGATGCGATGAACCAGAACCTCTACCCCCTGACCCTGTACTACGACGGCGCCTGCCCGCTGTGCATGGCCGAGATGAGCAACCTGATGCTGCGCAATGAGCGCGCGCAGCGCCTGCGCTTCGTGGACATCGCGGCGCCGGGCTTTGTGGCGCCGGCCGGCGCCACGCGCGAAGAGCTGGCGCGCCTGCTGCACGGCCAGGCGGCGGACGGCCGCTGGCTGCGCGGGGTGGACACCTTTGTGGCCATGTACGAGGCGGTGGGCATTTCTTGGGTGGCACGCTCGCTGAGCGCGCCCTGGCTGCGGCCGCTGGCCGACCGGCTGTACCCCTGGGTGGCGGGCCACCGGCATCTGTTTCCGCGCTGGCTGGCGCACGGGGTTTTTGAGACGGCCCTGCGGCGCGCGGCGCGCCAATCGGTGCCGGCCTGTGCCGACGGTGTCTGCCGGAGGGACGGATCATGAACGTCTGGTTGCTGGGTGCCTCGGGGTTTGTGGGGCGGCATGTGGCGCAGGCGCTGCAGGTGGCGGGGCATACGCTGGTGAGCCGCCCGCGGGTGGACATGGCGCGGGCCACGGCGGCTGACGACTGGGTGCCCTACCTCTCGGGCGTGGACGCGGTGGTGAACACGGTGGGCATGTTGCGCGACTCGCGCCGGCGCCCGATCTGGCCGACGCACGCCAGCGGGCCGCAGGCGCTGTTCGACGCCTGTGCCAGGGTCGGCGTGCGGCGGGTGGTGCAGGTCTCGGCTCTGGGCATCGAGGGCAACCCCACCGCCTACGCCCGCAGCAAGCGAGCGGCGGACGAGCACCTGCTGGCGTTGGCCGCTCGCGGCGCGCTGGAGGCGGTGGTGTTGAGGCCGAGCATCGTGGTGGGCGAGGGCGGCGCGTCGAGTGGGCTGTTCCGCGCGCTGGCGCGGCTGCCGTTGCTGCTGCTGCCGGCGCCGGTCGCGCGCGGGCTGGCGCAGCCGCTGCACGTCGACGACCTGGCGGCGGCGGTGGTGTCCAGCCTGCGGTCCGACGCGCAGGGCACGCTCGAACTGGCGGGCCCCGAGGTGTTCACGCTGCAGGCGCTGATCGCGCACTGGCGCGAGGCCATGGGGCACGGGCCGGCCCGCGTCGCGCTGCTGCCCGATGCGCCGAGCCGCTGGAGCGCGCGGCTGGGGGACGCCGTGCCGCTGACGCCCTGGTGCAGCGAAACGCTGGCTCTGCTGGCCCAGCCCAACACGGCCGACGCGGCACCGCTGGAGCGGCTGCTGGGGCGACCACCGGTGTCGGTGCGGCAGTGGCCGCAGGAGGCGCTGTGATGCGCAAGGCCGACGACTATGCAAGCCTGAGCGCCTTCGAGCGCTGGAGCCTGGTGGCCCTGTGGTGGGGCACGGCCGGGGTGTCGTGGCTGGGCTGGGGCGGCATCAGCCACGAGCTGGTGCACCAGCCCGGCTGGGTGCCCGAGGTCTGGGTGTCGGCCCTGGTGGCCGGCGGCATCGCGCTGGACCTGGCCATGGGCCTGTGGCTGGCGCTGCGCCCCGGGGCGTGGGCTTGCCGCGCTGGCGTGGCCGTGGTGCTGGTGTTCAGCGCGCTGGCCACGGCCATGGTGCCGCAGCTGTGGCTGCATCCCTTGGGGCCCTTGCTCAAGAACCTGCCGATCCTGGCCCTGCTGTGGCGCGGCAGCCGATGGAACCTTCTGAAAGTTGGATCGTGATGAACCTGTACCTGTGGATCAAGACCCTGCACGTGCTCTCCAGCGTGGTGCTGGTGGGCACCGGCTTTGGCACCGCTTTCTACCTGTTCATGGCCAACCGCAGCGGCTCGGTGCCGGCGCAGGCGGTGGTGTCGCGCCTGGTGGTCAAGGCCGACCTGTGGATGACCACGCCGACGGTGATCATCCAGCCGCTCAGCGGCTTCGCGATGGCGGCGATGGCCGGCTGGCCGCTGAGCACCCCGTGGATCGCGCTGGCGCTCGCGCTCTATGCGCTGGCCGGCGCCTGCTGGCTGCCGGTGGTGGCGCTGCAGGTTCGCATGGCGCGCCTGGCTTCGGCTGCACAGGCGCGTGGCGACACCGCGTTGCCCGAGGTCTACTGGCGCATGGCCCGCTGGTGGGAAGGGCTGGGCTACCCGGCCTTCGTGGCGATGATGGCGGTGTTCGCGCTGATGGTGCTCAAGCCGCCGCTGTGGGGCTGACGAAGTCTCACATGGACATCGCGGGCGATGCCATGGATCGGGTGGGGGCCTGGGCGGGCGCTGCGTCGTGGGCCTGGGCCGGCGCCTGGTCGGCTTGCGCCATCCGGGCGATGGACTGGTGGGTTTCGGTGTTGGCGGCGGCGCGGGCGTCGAGCGCGCCGTCTTTGAGGGTCAGGCCGTCGTACTGGGCAAAGCGGATCTGCCCGTCGGCGACCTTCAGGTGGGTGATGCCGGTCAGCCCCTGTTCGCGCGCCTGCCGGGCCAGCGCGTACACGGTGTTGTCCATGCCGGGGTCCCACGGCAATTGGTGTTTGTCGGCGAGCGCCCGGACGTGTTGCCCGCTGTCCTGGATCAGGCGCAGGCTTTGGGGCGAGAGCTGGTGGTCGGGCTTGAGTTGCAGGGGGTGGTTGAGCGGGTCCGCTGCGGCGGCTTGTTGCGCCTGTGGGTGGCGCTCAAGGGCTGCTTCCAGATAGCCTTGATCGAGGGTGCGTTCCCAGGCGGCTCTGTTGGCCAGGCGTTCGGGTAGGCCTTTGACTTCGCCGCCGATGCCGCCGGTGTTGATGATGGAGCCTGCTTGGGTCGCGTCGGTGCGGGCGCTACGCACCGGTTGGATGTTGTCTTTCCAGTACTGCACCGCAATCCGTTCGGCGTTCTGCGGGTTGGCGGCCAGTTCCGGGTGACGCACCAGATCCAGTCCCAGCTTCTGGGCGGAGTCGGTGTAGTTGCTCCGGCCTGTGAGTTGTATGTAGCCGCGCCCCCGGAAATTGAAGGCATCCCCTGCCTGTGTGTTGCCGAGACTGGCTTTGCCCCACTCGCCTCCGTATACCTGCTCTGCCACGGCATGTTGCCGTTCAGTTCTGTCCTTTATGTTGGCGATGGATTGAGCGCCTTCACGCGTCAAACCGTTGCGCCTTGGGAACACGTCATACAAGCGGCTGCCGCTGTAGTTGAGGCTCTCCTCCAGCCGCGTGAAGTTCTGGCTTTCGTGCTGGACCTGCCCCATGAAGTTGGCCAGCTCGCTCGGGTCGGTGATGCCGTTACGGTAGGCCGTCACCAGAAGCGCTTCTGCGCGCTGGCGTTGCGGTTCGCTGTTCAGATGAGGGATGTCTGGATTCGCCATGGTTCAACCTCCGGCGTCATTGGCCCGCGCTTTTGTCGCGGGAGCGCTCCCAATCAGCCTTCTTGATCATTTGTGCCATGAATGGGTCGAGGTGGTCCCGGTTGATCCGATGGGCGCAGAGCGATCCGCCTTTCGTTTCGCTCAGAGGCCAACTCTGCGGTGCGTTCTCTGGATTTGCGTCGGCAGGTGACTCGATATCCAGGCTGAAGTGCACAAACGAGCCTTTGTCCGTTGCCACAAACATGTGAGGCCACGCGGATATCGACACCCAGAAGTACATGTGCTTTTTGTAGTCCTCGGGGTTGGGGGGGTAGGTGAACTGCACCTGGCCCTGCTGGGTGCCAATGGCGACATAGGCATACCCGGGGTTGTCCTGAGCCGCCCCCTTGAACTGGTTGAACCCCGGCGAGCCGCACAAAGACAGTACCCGCCGGTCCGGCAGCTCGCAGGAGAAGCCCACGGTTTCCTGGGGCTTGCAGTTGTGTGTGACATGGGGGGCGGTCGCGGTCGCCTTGGGGTCGGCGGCGCAGGCGCTCAGCGAAAGGGCGGCGAGGGCGGCTGCGGCCAGGCCGCCAATGCGTGGTTGTTGGTTCATATTGGCATTCAGACCGCCGATGTGTCCCGGCGGCGCATGTGTGTGACAGGTGGCCGCATTGTGCCGTTTTCGGGTGCCGCCGCCATCCCACGAACAGGGTAGCGCGGGGGCCGGGCGTCAGAGCGTCTGGACGACCGCGTGGTTGCTTCGGGCGATGGCGCGAAAGCCCGCGCTGATGCGCGCGTCTTGCGCGGCGGTTTGCCAGAAGCGCAGCGCCAGCTCGCGCGCCTGCGGCCACACGGCCAGGGTGTGCACGCTGGGGCGCGGCGGCTGGGCGGCGAAGTCGCGCGGCACCAGTTCGCCGGCCACGGGGGCGTAGAGCATGGGCAGCATGTCGTAGGCGGGGGCGAGTTGCCAGCGGTGGTCGCGCAGCAGCAGCGAGATGTTGCCGTGGTGGCGGTCGGTGTTGGCGATCAGCGCGCCAAAGGCGTCGAGCAGGCAGAGGGTGGTCACGTCGGCCGCCCTCAGGCGCTCGGGGCCGGCCTGGTCGGAGCGGCGGGCGGTGTCGACCCAGTTGGTGCCCTGGCCGATGTACTGGCGGTCGTAGACCTCGAGCGAGACCATGCCCACGCGGCCTCCTTGCGGCGTGCGGTCGAAACGGCGGCTTTCGAGGAAGACGCGGCCCTCGGCCTCGATGAGTTCGGTGTGGGCGGCGCTGACGCCGGCGTCCGCCAGGGTGTGCAGGGCCAGGGCTTCGCAGACCAGCAGGTCGCGCCAGCGCTGGTCGGTGGCGCTGTCGCTGGCCGGGGAGAACTTCACCAGCACCGGGTGCCCTTCGCGCAGCGCGCTGAACTTGGGCTGCTCGCCGCCGGCGCTGGAGCCGGCCAGGGTCTGGCCCAGCGCCTGTGCGGCCAGGGCAGGGTATTGCACGGCGGGCGCGTCCACCACGGGCGCGCGGCTGCGCTGCGGCGCGGGCAGGCCCAGGTAGCGGTCGAACGCGGCGGTGCCGACAACGAGGTTGCCGGGCAGGTCTTCGCCGGCGTTGACCAGCGCTTTCAAGATGTGGTCGTCGCTCCAGTGCTGCAGGTTGGCGGGCAGTTGAAGGGCCGGGTGCGTGTCGACAAAGCCCCGACCGAGAAAGCCCTGAGGCCGCATGTCGTAGAGAAACCAGGGCAGGCTGGCGTGGTAGGCGCTGCTGCCGTGCGCCTTGTCGGCTTCGTCCATCCAGAAGCCGCCGCCGGCCAGCGGGTAGAGCGTGCCGAACGGGCGCAGCTCGCCTGGCGGTGTGACTTCATGGATGGGCACCTGGCGGCCTACGCCCTCCACCTCGCGCGGCAGCAGGTAGCGCCGCGCCCGCGCCGCGCCCACCGCCACCACCTGGCCGCCGGCCACCAACGGCGCCAGCAGGCGCGACAGGGTGGGCTGGCTGATGCCCAGGCCTTGCTGCAACTGGGCGCCGCCGGCTTGGCCGCCCAGGCTGCGCAGGGCCCGCAGCAGCCCGCTCTCGGTGGGGTTTTTGGGGCTCATGAATGAATTTGTGAATGAATACTTGAATTGAATTTTCAATGAAAACCCATTGTTTATCAATGGATTTCAAGAAAAAATGCCGTTTCAAGCCCATTCAACCGAATGCATTCAGAGCGTGTTGTGCCCCCAGCCCGTGAGTTGCACCAGCCGCTCCAGCGCGAAGGCGCCGAGCACCGAGTTGCCTTTCGCGTCCAGCTCGGGCGCCCACACCGCCACGGTGCCCACGCCGGGCACGATGGCCACGATGCCGCCGCCCACGCCGGTTTTCACCGGCAGGCCGATGCGGTAGGCGAAGTCGCCCGCGGCATCGTAGGCGCCGCAGGTGAGCAGCAGGGCGTTGACGCGGCGGGTGTCGTTGGCGCTCAGGAACTGTTCGTCGGGCTGGCCCTGGTGGCCCAGGTCGCGGCCGCCGTTGGCGAGGAACATGGTGGCCTGCGCGAGCTGGGCGCAGCTCATTTCGGTGGCGCACTGGCGGCAGTAGTTGTCCAGCACCAGCTCGGGCGGGTTGTGGAAATTGCCGTGGCTCTTCATGAAGTAGGCCATGGCCATGTTGCGGTGGGCGGTGTCGCGCTCGCTTTTGGCGATGCGGGCGTTCCAGTGCAGCCCGGGGTCGTCGGCCAGGCGGCGCA
>C687J26845_10000970_pt1 | contig 18242 bp, 17 predicted proteins | sample RifCSPlowO2_12_FD_26845 | JGI IMG/M metagenome (IMG submission 26845)
CGTTAAAAACAGGCTCGGAATGCTCATTTACAGCTCGTAAACTCCGCTTCCTCGCCTATTTTTGCCTTGTCTCGGCTGCCTCGCCAACATTTTTCAACGGCCTGTTAGAGGCTATGGGCCTGGCGATGCTCGCGGGCCGGTACAGGTGCGCGGCATTGCCAGCCGGGGCGGCTGCATTTGTGGGCATTACTGCTGGTGCGAGAACCCAGACTCAAAAAAATTCGAGCTCGCCGGCCTCGACCAGCGCCTCAAACGCGGCGTGCTCGTCCAGTAAATTTGGCGACCACGTCAGGTTAAAGGCAAAACGCTGGAACAATGGGGCGCAAGCGGCTGACGGATCGTTGCGCGGAGTTAAGCTGTACTTGATACACAATTGTGGGGTGTCGGTGCCGAAGGAAATGTAGGAGCGCTGATGGTTGATGATGATCGGTACTTGGATCTGCCTAAGATCTTTAATTTGGTCGTGATTGCCCACGTAACGATTTTTAAACGAGCCCCAAATTAGATTGCTCGCCTCCGCTAACAGGCTGTTTAAGTCATCGTAAATCGGTGCTCGGGCATCCGCTGCCGCGCTGTTACGCAGTAGGTTGAGCATTTGCTCGGCGTCGGTTTGCAGCATCATGTAACCGCGGCACCAATCGCTATCGATGGCCATCATGCTGAAGATTTCGCCATAAATATTATTGTCATTGACCAGATAAGCCGCGTCGGCAGTGACTGAGCAGTTCTTGAGCATCGATTGCAGTGCACTCAGCGACATCTCGGTAATGCCGCGAACTAAATGTGCGGGGTAGTTACGGCTGAAGATCGAGGTGTCGAGGGCCGATCTGAGCGGCTCAAGGTTGCTCAGGTCGAAAGCGGCGCACAGGGCTTGCGCATCTTTGCTCGTTAAGGGCGGCGCATCGGTGTTACGGCGTAAGAAGACCGGCAGCTCAGGGCGCAGGTTATGAATGAAATGCACTATCGCTAAGCCTCTGCCCTGACCACTGTAGTGTTCGTAGATCAGCACTGCGCCCAACAAGTCCAGATTTGAATCCAATAGATCCAGCACCCCGGCAAAACTGTCCATGTTTGGCTTGATCGCCTGCAAGTGCGAGTCAGCACAGAGTTGCTTAATGGCTGCGAGGCTGGCGAGTTCATCGTCCAGCACCAGTATTTTGCTTATCACCACGGCAGCGTCGGTCATATGCGTCCCTGTTAAAGGCCGATGCCCTGGTTGCTGGGCATGTGTTGGTTTGCTTTTAGCCTAGTTGGGATTAAAACATTTAGCCTGCCGCTCTATGCTCGGTTTGAGGTCGCGTTGGTTCTGGTCATTTCTGCCGGATATTCGGCTTTCACCCAAGCACCTGTCGCTCGGCCTACAATGCAGCCCTCTAACGCCCACGAAGCCCGCCATGCGTGACGAAACCCCAGAGCAGCCCGCGCCCCTGCGCAGCGGCTACACCACCGGCAGTTGCGCCACTGCCACCAGTCTGGCGGCGGCGCGGCTGTTGCTCGGTGGGCCGGCGCTTGATGCGGTTGAAATAGTGCTGCCCAAGGGCCAGCAGGTGCTGATGCGCCTGGAGTTTTGCCGGCTGTGTGAGGCCGGCGCCGAGGCCGGCACCCTCAAAGATGCCGGCGACGACCCGGACGTGACCCACGGCGCCCTGGTGTTTGCCCGGGTGCAGTTGAGCGCCGATACCGGTGTGCGTTTTCATGCGGCAGAGGGTGTCGGCACCGTGACCAAGCCGGGGCTGACCACGCCGGTGGGGGAGCCGGCGATCAATCCGGTGCCGCGGCAGATGATGACCCAGCACCTGACTCAGTTGGCCGCCGAGTACGGCTACGGCGGCGGTTTTGACGTGAGTATCGGTGTCGAAGACGGCGCGGCGCTGGCGCTGAAAACCATGAATCCACGGCTGGGCATTCTCGGTGGCCTATCGATTCTCGGCACCAGTGGCATAGTCCGGCCGTTCTCTTGCGCGGCCTATATCGCCTCCATCCAGCAGGGCATAGACGTGGCTCGCGCCAACGGTTTCAGCCATCTGGCCGCCTGCACCGGCAATGCCAGTGAAGACCGCATGCGCCAGCACTATGGCCTGGCCGACACCGCCTTGATCGAGATGGGCGACTTCGTGGGTGCCGTGCTCAAGCACCTGCGCAAAGCGCCGGTGGAGAAATTAAGCATCTGCGGCGGCTTCGGCAAAATCAGCAAACTGGCCGCCGGCCATATGGATCTGCACAGCCGCCATTCCAGCATCGACCTGCCGCAACTGGCGGTGTGGGCCGCAGGCTTAGGGGCCGGTGCCGATCTGCAAGCGTCCATGGTCGCCGCCAATACCAGCCAGCAGGCCTTGGCCCTGGCCAGCGAGGCGGGTGTGGCGCTGGGCGATGCGGTCTGCGCCCAGGCCCTGGCCTTTGCCCGCGGCATAGTGCCGGCGCAGGTGCAGCTGGAAGTTTTTGCCATCGATCGCCAGGGACGGATAGTCGGCCAGGCGCAGGAGTTGCCATGAGTCGAATCTTATTGTTGGGCGGCGTCGGTGATGCCCTGAGCATCGCCCGCCGCCTCGGCCCGCAAGACGTTTACAGCCTCGCCGGCCTGGGCAAACAGCCGAGCGATTTGCCTTGCCAGCTACGAGTCGGCGGCTTCGGCGGCGCCGAGGGACTGGCGGCTTTTATCGCTGGCGAGGGCATCGATTTATTGCTGGATATCACCCATCCCTACGCCGCGCAGATCAGCGCCAATGCCGCCCGCGCCGCCGAGTTAACGGGTGTGCCGTGCTGGGCACTGCGCCGTCCAGGCTGGCAGGCAGGTGTCGGCGATGACTGGCGTGAAGTGAGCGATTGGGCCGAGTTAAGCGCGGCGCTGGCGCCGTTTAAGCGGCCATTTTTCACCCTCGGTCGTGAGCCGCTGGAGCATCTGCAGAGCATTCCTGACGGCCAGTTCTGGGTCTTGCGCAGCCTCGATGGGCATCCCGGTAACGACCGCGCGCGGGTGATAGGGGCGCGTGGGCCGTTCGATCTTGAGGATGAGCGGGCACTGTTTGCCGCCGGCCAGTTCGATGTGCTGATCAGCAAGAACAGCGGCAGCACGGCCACCGAACCCAAGTTGCAGGTGGCCCGCGAGCTGGGCCTGCCGGTGCTGCTGCTGGCGCGACCGCTGTTGCCGGTGGTGGCGCGCGAGTTCAGCAGCGTCGAGACGTTGTGGTCGGCGTTGCAAGAGCGTCGTTGAAGAGCGGTATTGGCTGAGCGGTAGATCCCGTAGGAGGGGCTTTAGCCGCGAAAAGGCTGCAAGCGCAAAAGCATCGCGGCTAAAGCCCCTCCTACAAATGTGTATTGCCCGTGGATTGAGCAACCAAGCCGAAATCCCTGCCAGCTGCCTCCCGCGTCGGCTTTGCACGGGTCGCCCTGTTAGACTGCGCGGCCGTTTGTTTGCCGAGTCCCGCCCATGTCCCTTGCCACTGCCTATGCCAGGGTTTTATTCGTCGGCCCAGACCTTGCGCACGGCTCCCTGGCGGAACTGTTCCAGCGCCAATTGCTGGCCTTGCGGGGTGAAGCGGCCTTGGCCGATGTGGTCGATACCACTGAGGGCTTCGACGGCCTCTGGCTGCGGGTCACGGCCTGCATCGAGGGTGGCGAGTTGCCGTTGCTGCTGCTGGATCTGGACCCCAGTACCAGCAGCCCCTATCTGGATTGGTTGCGCAGCGAGTTGCAGCGTTTGGCCGAGCCATTCGGCAAGAGCGATCAGCTGTTTGTCGCCACAGCCAAGCAAGGCGAGCAGCTGGATATCGGCGCCGCCTGCGCCCTGATCGAGCGCACCGAGCTGCATCTGGGTTGCGTCTCGGTGCCGGAGTTACCCAGCGCCCACGCCTGGTCGTGCATTCCGACCCACAGCTATCGGGTGCTGCTCTGTAACGGCCCGCGTTGCACCCGGCGCGGCGCGCTGCCACTGTGGAAGAGCCTGCGCGAACAGCTGAAAGCCGCCGGCAAATTGGAGTGCGAGGGCGGCGTGCATATCACCCGCACCCAATGCCAGTTCCCCTGCGACCAAGGCCCGACCCTGAGCGTCTATCCGCCCGGCGCCTGGTATCAGGTGCGCAATCAGGCCGAGCTGAGCCAGGTGATTAATCAGCAGCTGATCGGCGGTCAGCTGGTGCCCGAGTTGCTGATGCGCCCGCTGGATTGATCAAACCAACTGACCGCCCAGCCTTTGCGGCAGGCGGCGATTGACGCAGCCCCGCAGCCTATCTAACCTGCCCGCCTGCTTCAGGTGCCCCAGTCAGACGATGTGAAAACTACTGCGCTCGGTTATGCGGCGTTAAAAGCAGGCTCAGAATGCTCATTTACACCTTGTAAACTGCGCTTCTTCGCCTACTTTCGCCTTGCCTAACCTTCGCTCGCTACGTTTCACAACGCCTGACTATAAAGAGGGTGAAACAGGGAAGCCGGTGATTCTTTAGAAGATTCCGGCGCTGCCCCCGCAACGGTAGACGAGCCCAATAACTGCAACTGCGGTTATGCCAACGGCATGCTCGTAAGCCCGGAGACCGGCCTGTAGTAGTCATGGTTCAGCGTGCATTTTTTGCCCGCTGGCCGCTCACCACAAGGTCGCGCGGGTGGCGCGACGGAGACGCTTTGATGCGCAAGTCCTTCTATCGGCCTGCGGCTGTGATGCCGTTCGCGCCTGCTCTGTTGCCCGGCCACTGCGCCGAGTTATTCCCTGTGTCTATTGCGTCGCCCGGCTTGGGCCGGCGGCAGGAGCTATTGCCATGACTGCCGACCTCGAACGCGACGCTCGCCACAAGGCGCGCATGCAACGCAAAAAAGCCCTGATGGACGGCAAGATCGCCGAGGCCCGGGAGCAGTACGGCCTGCTGCTGGTGCACAGCGGTAATGGCAAGGGTAAAAGCAGCTCGGCCTTTGGCATGCTGGCCCGCGCTCTGGGCCACGGCATGCAGGTGGCGGTGGTGCAATTTATCAAGGGCGCCGCCAGCACCGGGGAAGAAGCCTTCTTCCGCCGTTTCCCTGAACAGGTGCGTTACCACGTGATGGGTGAGGGCTTCACCTGGGAAACCCAGGACCGTCAGCGCGATATCGAAAAAGCCCAGGCCGCCTGGTTGGTGGCCCGCGAGCTGCTGCGCGACGAGTCGATTCACTTGATAGTGCTGGACGAGCTGAACATCGCCCTCAAACACGGCTATTTGCAGCTGGATGAGGTGCTGGCCGACATCACGGCGCGGCCGACCCTGCAGCATGTGGTGGTGACTGGCCGTGGCGTATTGCCGGGGATGGTCGAGGCCGCCGACACAGTGACCGAGATGAATATGGTCAAGCATGCGTTCAAGTCCGGCGTTAAGGCACAGAAAGGCATCGAATTTTGACTCGCCAATGCCCCGCGCTATTGATCGCCGCCCCGGCCTCCGGTCAGGGTAAAACCACGGTCACCGCCGCCCTGGCGCGGCTGCACACGCGCCAGGGGCGCCGGGTGCGGGTATTCAAATGCGGGCCGGATTTTCTCGACCCGATGATCCTCGCCCGCGCCAGCGGCAACCCGGTCTATCAGCTGGACCTGTGGATGGTCGGTGAGGCCGAGAGCCGCCGGCTGCTCTGGGAAGCTGCCGGTGAGGCCGATCTGATTCTGATCGAGGGGGTGATGGGCCTGTTCGATGGCGCGCCGTCCGCCGCCGATCTGTCCCGGCACTTCGGCGTGCCGGTGCTGGGGGTGATTGATGCCGGCGCCATGGCCCAGACGTTCGGCGCCCTGGCTTTCGGCCTGGCGAATTTTCAGCCGGACCTGCCTTTCGCCGGCGTCTTGGCCAATCGCACCGGCAGCCTGCGCCATGGCGATATTCTGCGCGACAGCCTGCCGCCGGCCTTGCGCTGGTTCGGCGCCTTGCCGCGAAGCAGCTCGGTGGAGTTACCGCGTCGCCATCTGGGTTTGATTCAGGCCCAGGAGTTGGCCGATCTGGATGCCCGCCTGGACGCCGCCGCCGATGCCATCGCCGCCAGCGCCAGTACCGATTTGCCTGGGCCTGTGAGTTTCGCCGTGCCGGACGGGCAAGTGCTTGAACCGCTGCTGGCCGATGTGCGCATCGGCGTGGCCCGCGATGCGGCCTTTGCTTTTACCTACCAGGCCAATCTGGATCTGCTGCGTCAGCTCGGCGCCGAACTGGTGTTTTTCTCGCCGCTAAGCGCGACTGAATTGCCGGTGGTGGACAGTCTGTATTTGCCCGGCGGTTACCCCGAGTTGTACCTGACTGAGTTGGCCGGCAATCAGCCGATGCGGGCGGCGATTTGCGCCCACCATCGGGCCGGTAAACCACTGTTGGCCGAATGTGGCGGCATGCTCTATCTGCTCGACAGCCTGACCGATGCGGCCGGCGAGCAGGGCGAAATGCTCGGCTTACTGGCCGGCCACGCGACCTTGCAAAAGCGTCTGGCGGCTTTGGCCTTGCAGGATGTTGAGCTGCCGGAAGGCCTGTTGCGCGGGCACACCTATCACCACTCGCTGCTGGATTCGCCACTGGCGCCGCTGGCCCGTGGCCGCTGTCCGAACGGCAAACCGACCGCCGAGGCAGTGTTTCGCGAGGGTCGGCTGACCGCTTCCTATATCCACTTCTACCTGCCGTCCAATCCCCAGGCGGCGGCCGCGCTTTTTACTCCCAAGGGCAGGCCATGAGCGAGCCAGTCAACGCGCACGCCTTTAGCGCCGAGGAGCGCGCGGCGGTCTATCGGGCCATCGCCGAACGCCGCGATATGCGCCACTTCGCCGGCGGCGAGGTGGCGCCCGAATTGTTGACTCGTTTGTTGGCCGTCGCGCACCGCGCACCCAGTGTCGGCCTGATGCAGCCGTGGCGCTTTATCCGCATCCAGCGCCCGCAACTGCGCACGGCCATCCACGATCTGGTGGAAGCCGAACGGCTGCGCACCGCCGAGGCTTTGGGCGAGCGCAGCGACGACTTTATGCGCCTGAAAGTGGAAGGCATTCACGACTGCGCCGAGTTGCTGGTGGCGGCGTTGATGGAAGGTCGCGAGGCGCATATTTTTGGCCGGCGCACCTTGCCGGAAATGGACCTGGCCTCGCTGTCCTGCGCCATCCAGAACCTCTGGCTGGCGGCCCGCGCCGAAGGGCTGGGCATGGGCTGGGTGTCGCTGTTCGAGCCCCAGGCGCTGGGCGACTTGCTCGGTTTGCCGGCCGGGGCCAAGGCGGTGGCGATACTCTGCCTCGGTCCGGTGACCGAGTTTTACCCCAAGCCGATGCTGGTGCAGCAGGGCTGGGCGACTGAGCGGCCGCTGCAGGAATTGCTCTATCAAGACACTTGGGGAGAACCCGCATGTTGAGCCTGGTATTGGCCGTACTGGCCGCGGTCGGTCTGGATGTGGCCCTAGGCGAGCCGCGTCGTTGGCATCCGCTGGTGGCTTTCGGTGCTTTGGCCAATCGCATCGAACAGTATTTGAATCCGGCCGGCGGCGGCGACCGTGGCCAGGGTTTGCTGGCCTGGTGTTTGGCGGTGTTGCCGGCCACGCTGTTGGTCGGCCTGTTGGCGCAACTGCCGATTATTGGCTGGTGCGTGCAGGTGCTGGCGCTCTATCTGGCCATCGGCCTGCGCAGCCTGGCCGAGCATGCCGAGCCGATTGCGGCAGCCCTGGAGGCCGGCGATCTGCCCCGCGCCCGCGAGCAAGTCGGGCGCATTGTCAGCCGCGACACCCGTGGCCTGGACGAAGAGGGCGTGGCCCGCGCCGGCAGCGAATCCATGCTGGAGAACGGCAGCGATGCGGTGTTCGCCGCGCTGTTCTGGTTCATTCTCGCCGGCCCCGCAGGGGTGGTGCTCTATCGCCTGAGCAATACCCTGGACGCCATGTGGGGCTACCGCACGCCACGGTTTTTATCCTTCGGCTGGGCGGCGGCGCGGCTCGATGACCTGCTCAATTACTTGCCGGCGCGCCTGGTGGCCCTGACCTACGCCCTGTGCGGGCAGACCGCTTTGGCCCTGCGTTGCTGGCGCACGCAAGCACCGACCTGGGACAGCCCCAACGCCGGCCCGGTGATGGCCGCCGGTGCCGGTGCTCTGGGTTTGGCCCTGGGTGGCGCGGCGATTTATCACGGTGAACTGCATCAGCGCCCGCCCTTGGGCGAAGGTGCCGCGCCGGTGGCGCAAGATATTCGCCGCGCCTTGCAACTGGTGCAAAGCGGTGTGGCCGTCTGGCTGGTGCTGCTCTGCGTGGCCGGGGCTTTGTATGCTTGAGCACGGCGGCCGCCTGCGTGCGGCGGCGCAGCAGTACGGCATCCCCTTGGCCGACTGGCTGGACCTGTCCACGGGTCTGGCGCCCTGGCCATTCGCCTTTCCCGCCGTGCCGGCCTGCGTCTGGCAGCGCCTGCCGGAAAGCGAGGATGGCCTGGCTGCCGTGGCTGGCCAGCGCTACGGCGCCCAGTCGCTATTGCCGGTGGCCGGCGCGCAGGCGGCGATTCAAATGCTGCCGCAATTGCGCAGCACCGGCAGCCGCGTGGGGATTGTTTCGCCTTGCTACGCCGAGCATGCCCAGGCCTGGCAACGTGGCGGTCATCAGCTGCTGGAACTGAGCGATGGGGCGGTCGAGGCAGCGCTGGAGCAGTTGGATGTGCTGTTGCTGGTTAATCCCAATAACCCCACCGGCCGGGTATTTGCTCCGGCGCAGCTGTTGGACTGGCATGGGCGGCTGGTCGCCCGTGGCGGTTGGCTGGTGGTGGACGAGGCCTTTATCGACGCCACGCCCGCGCTGAGCCTGGCTGCTCACAGCCATCTGCCGGGGCTGATCGTGTTGCGCTCGTTCGGCAAATTTTATGGTCTGGCCGGGGTGCGCCTGGGCTTTGTGCTGGCCGAGCAAGGCTTGCTCAATGAACTGAATGAACGCCTCGGTCCCTGGGCCGTCAGCGGCCCGGCGCGCTGGGTCGGCCTGGCTTGTCTGGCCGATCAGGTGGGCCATGCTCAGCAAAGCTTGCGGCTGCAACAGGCCAGTCAACGTCTGGTCACCTTGTTGGCCGAGCATGGCCTGACGGTTCAGGGTTGTGGCTTGTTTCAATGGTTACAGACGCCGCAGGCTGGCGCCTTACATGCACATTTCGCCCAACGCGGCATTCTGCTGCGGCACTTTACTCAGCCGCAGAGCCTGCGTTTTGGCCTGCCTGCCAGCGAGGCCGATTGGCAACGTTTGGGTTTGGCCTTGCAAGAAATATCCGGGAGCAATTTGTGAAAAGCGCTGCAACCTTGATGGTGCAAGGCACCACTTCCGATGCCGGCAAAAGCACCCTGGTGACCGCCCTGTGCCGCTGGCTGGCGCGCCAGGGCGTGGCGGTGGTGCCGTTCAAACCGCAAAATATGGCGCTCAATTCGGCGGTGACTGCCGAGGGTGGCGAGATTGGTCGCGCCCAGGCGGTGCAGGCGCAGGCGGCGGGTCTGGCACCCCATACCGACATGAACCCGGTGCTGCTCAAGCCCAATTCCGACACCGGCGCCCAGGTGATTATCCACGGCCGGGCGGTGGCCAATATGCAGGCCGGCGCCTATCACGACTACAAGAAAGTCGCGATGGCGGCAGTGCTGGAATCCCATCAACGCCTGACGGCGGGCTACTCGGTGGTAATGGTCGAGGGCGCCGGCTCACCGGCGGAAATCAACCTGCGCGCCAATGACATCGCCAATATGGGCTTTGCCGAGGCGGTGGATTGCCCGGTCATTATCATCGCCGACATCGACAAGGGCGGGGTGTTTGCCCATCTGGTCGGCACCCTGGAGCTGCTCTCGCCGAGCGAGCAGGCGCGGGTCAAAGGTTTCGTGATTAACAGGTTTCGCGGCGACATTGCCTTGTTGCAACCGGGGCTGGATTGGCTTGAACAACGCACCGGCAAACCTGTGCTCGGCGTGTTGCCCTACCTGCACAACCTGCACCTGGAGGCCGAAGACGGCATCGACCAGCGCCAGGCCGGCGCGGCCGCTAAACAATTGAAAGTGCTGGTGCCGGTGCTGCCGCGCATCAGCAATCACACCGACTTCGACCCGCTGCGCCTGCACCCCCAGGTGGATTTGCAATTTATCGGCCCGGGTGCCCCGATCCCGTCGGCCGATCTGATCATTCTGCCCGGCTCGAAGAGCGTGCGCGCCGACTTGGCCTTCCTGCTGGCCAACGGCTGGGAGCCGGCGCTGCAACGCCATCTGCGTTACGGCGGCAAAGTCCTCGGCATTTGCGGTGGCTTGCAGATGCTTGGGCAAAGCATCGATGACCCGCTGGGGCTGGAAGGCGCGGCGGGCAGCAGCGATGGGTTGGGATTATTGGAGTTCAGCACTGTGTTGGCGGCGGAAAAACAGCTACGCACAGTGCAGGGCCGGCTGTGTCTGGAAGACGCACCTATTAGCGGTTACGAGATTCATGCCGGGGTCAGCAGCGGCCCGGCGCTAAATCAGGCCGCCGTTCAGTTGGACGATGGCCGCAGCGATGGCGCCTTGAGTGTCGATGGCCAAGTGCTCGGCACCTATCTGCACGGCCTGTTCGAAACCCCTGCCGCCTGCAGTGCCTTGTTGCGTTGGGCCGGGGTGGCTGAGGTGCAGGTTTTTGATTACCACGGCCTGCGTGAGCGCGATATCGAGCGGCTGGCCGATCTGGTCGAGACGCATATGGATACCGATAAATTGCGTGAGCTATGCGGACTGTAAATGGCAGGTAGGGTGGGCTCCAGCCCACCAAAATTGCGGCGCACAGGGGCGGTGGGCTGAAGCCCACCCTACGAAATTGCTCTTCAAACCCATAACGAGTACAGAGCCTTTAACATGCGTGAACTGATTCTCGGCGGTGCCCGTTCCGGCAAGAGCCGGCTGGCCGAACAGCTGGCGGCGGACAGCGGCTTGGTGGTGAGCTATATCGCCACCAGCCGGGCGCTGGATGGCGAAATGAGTGCGCGTATACGCCAGCACCGCGAGCGCCGTCCGGCGGCTTGGGACTTGATCGAAGAACCCATAGAACTGGCGCGGGTGCTGCAAGAACAGGCCAGTTCTGAGCGTTGCTTGCTGGTGGATTGCCTGACCCTGTGGCTGACCAATCTGCTGATGCTGGAGGATGACGCGCGGCTGTTGGCCGAGCGCGAGGCTTTACTGACATGCCTTGGAGAATTGCCGGGGCGGATCATTTTGGTCAGCAACGAAACCGGTCTGGGTGTGGTGCCCATGGGCGAGCTGACCCGCCGCTATGTCGATGAGTCCGGTTGGCTGCATCAGGCCATCGCCGAACGTTGCCAGCGGGTGATCTTCACCGTCGCCGGCCTACCCATGTTGCTCAAGGGAGAACCCTTATGACTGAGAACCAATGGTGGCAGACGGCTTGTCGTCAGCCGGATGCCGCCGCCGCCGCCGCCGCCACCGCCCGCCAAGCACAGCTGACCAAACCGGCCGGCGCCCTGGGGCAGTTGGAAGGTTTGGCCATTCAGTTGGCTGGCCTGCAGGGCTGCGAGCAACCGCAGATCCAGCGGCCTTGGCTGAGCCTGTTTGCCGGCGATCATGGCGTGGTGGCCGAGGGCGTGTCGGCCTTCCCGCAGGCGGTGACGGCGCAGATGCTGCACAACTTCGTCAGCGGCGGCGCGGCGGTTAGCGTGCTGGCGCGGGTGCAACAGATACCGCTGGAAGTGGTGGATCTGGGCACCATTGACCCAAACCTGGAACTGCCCGGCGTGCGCCATCTGCGCCTGGGGGCCGGCACCGCCAACCTGGCCCAGGGCCCGGCCATGAGCGTCGAGCAATGCCAGCTGGCCCTGGCCGCCGGTCGTGATGCGGTGCACCGGGCCCAGGCGGCGGGCAGCGATCTGTTTCTGGCTGGCGAAATGGGCATCGGCAACACTACTGCCGCCACCGCCCTGGCCTGCGCCCTGAGTGATGCAACGCCGGCGCAGTTGGTCGGCCCCGGCACCGGGCTGGATCAAGCCGGCGTCGCCCATAAACAAGGGATTATCGAGCGGGCCCTGGCGCTGCATGGCACCCAGTTGGCCGAGCCTTTTGAGGCCCTGCGTCGGGTCGGTGGCTTCGAGCTGGCGGCGCTGACCGGGGCTTATTTGAGCTGCGCGCAGAGCGGTATTCCGGCGCTGGTGGACGGCTTTATCTGCAGCGCCGCGGCCCTTTGTGCGCTGCGCCTGAACCCGGCGTGCCGGCCCTGGTTGCTGTTCGCCCATGCCGGCGCCGAGCCTGGGCATAGGGCGTTGCTGGCCACCCTGGAGGCACAACCTTTACTCGACTTGGGCCTGCGCCTGGGCGAGGGCAGCGGCGCGGCCTTGGCTTTACCCTTAATCAAACTGGCCTGCCAGCTGCATGCAGGCATGGCCACTTTTCAACAAGCAGCAGTGACGGAGCGGCAAGCATGAGCCTACAACTGGATTTATTGCGCCACGGTGAAACCACCGGCGGTAACGGTTTTCGCGGTAGTACAGACGATCAGTTGACCGAACACGGTCAGACACAAATGCAGCAAGCCCTGGCCGATTTTGGCGGCTGGGATTTGGTGATCAGCTCGCCTTTGCTGCGCTGCCAAGCGTTCGCCGAGCAATTCGCCGAGGCCCGTGGCCTGCCGCTGCGGATCGAAGAGGATTTGCGCGAGCTGCACTTTGGTGACTGGGAAGGGCGCAACGCCGCCGAGATTCTGTTTGAAGACGAACAAGCCCTGGGCCAGTTCTGGAACGACCCCTACGGTTTCACCCCGCCTGCCGCCGAGCCGGTGCGCGACTTTGCCAACCGGGTGATGACTACCGTCGGGCGCCTGAGCAGCGAGTTGGCCGGCCAACGGGTGCTGGTGATTACCCACGGCGGCGTGATGCGCCTGCTGCTGGCCCGCGCCCGCGGTTTGCCGGAGGCGCATTTGCTGCAAGTGGAAGTGCCGCACGCCACGCTTAAAGGCTTGAGTTGCGTGGCCGGTGAGTTCAGCGAAGTGGCGCCGTGCCGGCTTTCCTAATCGCCCTGCAGTTTCTCACCCGCTTGCCGGTGCGCCTGCCGGGCATGCCGGCGGCCGCGCAAGTGGGCCGCTCGCTGCTCAGCTATCCGCTGGTGGGCCTGCTGATCGGTGCCTTGCTGCTGTTGGTCCAATGGGCGCTGGACGGTACGGCACCCTTGCTGCAAGCGGCGCTGCTGTTGCTGGTTTGGGTTGGCTTGACCGGCGGCCTGCACCTGGATGGCCTGGCCGACAGCGCCGATGCCTGGGCCGGCGGCTTTGGCGACCGCGAGCGCACCCTGAGCATCATGCAAGACCCGCGCAGCGGACCCATAGCTATGGTGGTGCTGGTGTTGCTGCTGCTGCTCAAGTTCGCCGCCTTGGCGACCTTGCTGCAATCAGGGCAAGCCTTGGCCTTGCTGCTGGCGCCCTGGTTGGCGCGGGGCTTGCTGCCGCTGCTGTTTCTGACCACCCCCTATGTGCGCGCCGGCGGTTTGGGCGCGGCCTTGGCCGAGCACCTGCCACGGCGTGAACTGCCGTTCTGGCTGGCCGGCCATGCTTTGTTGTTGCTGGTGCTCGGCGGTTGGTCGGGGCTGTTGGCCGTGCTGGCGGCGCTGTTGTTATTGGCTGGCCTGCGCCAACTGATGCTGCAACGCCTGGGCGGCTGCACCGGCGACACCGCCGGCGCCTTGGTCGAGTTGGCCGAAGCCACTGTGTTGCTGGTGTTGGCGCTGCAACTGAGCGCCTAAGAGGTTAGGCGCTGCAGTAGTTACAGGTTGGGTGCAAAACGTAGGGTGGGCTTCAGCCCACCACCTATAAACGCCGCAATCTTGGTGGGCTGAAGCCCACCCTACGCAGAGTCCGGCGCTCATTCAGCATTAGGTTAGCCAGCCCGGCTACCGACGCTTGCGCCGGGATGCCACATCTGCGGATCAACCCGGCAAGGACGGCACGGCTTGCCAGCGGCAGGCGAGCATCTGCTGGTATTGCTGCGGGTCTTTCGGTTGGCCGCTGTGGCCGCGATAGTCGGCGCTGGCCAGCAGCCGCGACAGCCAGAAGCGCAGGCAGGCGATGCGCAGCAGCAGTGGCCACAGCTCGGCTTCGGCGCCGCTGAAGGGGCGCAGCTGGGCATAAGCGGCCAGCAGCGCGGCGCAGCGTTCGGGGTCGAGTTCGCCGGCATCCAGACTGCACCAGTCGTTTACCGCAATCGCCAGGTCATAGAGCATCGGCCCCGCGCAGGCATTGTAAAAATCGATCACCCCGCTTAACTGCTCGCCTTCAAACAGCACATTGTCGCGAAACAGATCGCCATGCAGGTTGGCGCTCGGCAGGTGCGGCAGCGCCGCGTGCAGGGCGGGAATTTCGTTAAGGCTGTTGCGCAGCAAGGTGGCGGCGCCGTTGTCCAGTTGCCCAATTAGTTGCCCGCCTTGCGCCAGCATCCAGGTCAGGCCGCGATCGGTTTGGCGTGGCAGCGGTTGCGCGGTGGTGGCCAGGTGCAAGTGCGCCAGCCAGGCGCCGACTGCTCGGCAATGCTGGGGTGTTGGCTGCTGTACATGCCGGCCGGACAGGCGCGGTTGCAGCAACGCTGGTTTGCCGGCCAGCTGGCGCAGCGTCTGACCGTCCACCGTCTGCACCGCGTAGGGCACGGCAAAGTTTTGCTGATGCAGGCGCTCCAAGAGCTGGATAAAGAACGGCAACTCGCTGGCCTGGCCGCGCTCGATCAGGGTCAGGACGAACTCGCCTTGCTCCAGACTGACGAAGAAATTGCTGTTCTCGCTGCCTTCGATAATCGGCTGATAGTCGAGCAATTGGCCAAGCCCATAGGGCTGCACAAAGGCCTCGAGTTGCGCGCGGGTCAGAGGGGTGAATACGGCCATGGGGTTACCAGCGGATCGGGTGGGGTGGGTTGTGGTGGTGTTGTGGTTGTTCTGTAGGAGGGGCTTCAGCCGCGATTGCATCGACGCGGTCGCGGCTAAAGCCCCTCCTACAGATCGTCTGTGAGTCGCGGACGCCGCCGTGTCATATGGCTCAGCGCAACGCCTTACCCCGCACTGGCGCATCACCGGCCACGTAGTACTCGGCGTTGCTGCGCGGTAGCGGCGCGCGACCGCGGATCTGGTCGGCGATTTTTTCGGCCAGCATGATGGTCGGGGCGTTGAGGTTGCCGGTGGTGATCAGCGGCATAATCGAGGCATCCACCACCCGCAGGCCTGCGAGGCCATGCACCCGGCCCTGGCCATCGACCACTGCCATGGCATCGCTGCCCATCTTGCAGGAGCAGGACGGATGGAAGGCAGTCTCGGCGTGTTCGCGGATAAATTGATCCAGCTCGGCGTCGCTTTGCAGCGCCGCGCCTGGGCTCAGCTCCTTGCCGCGAAACGGGTCCAGTGCCGGTTGCGCCATGATCTCGCGGGTGATGCGGATGCCGTCGCGAAACTCCTGCCAGTCCTGCTCATGGGCCATGTAGTTGAACAAGATGCTCGGGTGCTGGCGCGGGTCTTTCGAGCGCAGTCGAATGCGCCCACGGCTGGGCGAACGCATCGAGCCGACATGGGCCTGGAAGCCGTGTTCCTTGACCGCGTTGCTGCCGTTGTAATTAATCGCCACCGGCAAAAAATGGTACTGAATATTCGGCCAGACAAACTCGGCGCGGGTGCGGATAAAACCGCCGGCTTCGAATTGGTTGCTGGCGCCGATCCCGCTGCCGAGAAACAACCACTCGGCGCCAATCGCTGGCTGGTTCCACCAGAGCAGCGAGGGGTAGAGCGATACCGGCTGGGTGCACTGGTACTGCAGGTACATTTCCAGATGGTCTTGCAGGTTCTCGCCAACGCCGGGTAGCTCGTGCACCAGCGGAATGTCTAGATCGCGCAGCAAGTCGGCCGGACCGACGCCTGAGCGTTGCAGAATCTGTGGCGAGGCGATTGCGCCGCCACACAGCAGCACTTCGCGGCGGGCCTGCACCGAAACTGGGGTATCGCTGTCGCCCTGTAGATAGGCCACGCCGATGGCGCGCTTGCCCTCGAACAGAATCCGCTCGGTCAGGGCATGGGTGACGATCGTCAGGTTGGGCCGGCCACGGGCCTGATCCAAGTAACCACGGGCGGTGCTGGAGCGCCGGCCCTGAGGGGTGACGGTGCGGCTCATGGGGCCGAAACCTTCCTGCTGATAACCGTTGAGGTCGTCGGTGGCGGGGAAGCCCGCCTGCACACCGGCCTCGATCATGGCCTTGAACAGCGGATTATTGCCGGCCTTGGGGGTGGTCACGCTGACCGGGCCGTCGCCGCCGTGGTAGGCGTTGGCGCCCAGGTCACGGCTCTCGGATTTGCGAAAATACGGCAGGCAGTGGCTATAGCTCCAGTCTTCCAGCCCCGGCATTTGCGCCCAGCCGTCGTAGTCCAGAGCGTTGCCGCGGATGTAGCACATGCCGTTGATCAAGGATGAGCCGCCCAGGCCCTTGCCGCGCCCGCACTCCATGCGGCGGTTGTTCATATGCGGTTCGGGTTCTGTCTGGTAGGCCCAGTTGTAGCGTTTGCCCTGCAGCGGAAACGCCAGGGCGGCGGGCATCTGGGTGCGAAAATCCAGCCGGTAATCCGGGCCGCCGGCCTCCAGCAACAACACGCTGACCCCGGCATCTTCGGTCAGGCGGGTGGCCAGTACGTTACCCGCCGAGCCGGCGCCGATGATGATGTAGTCGTATTGCTGGGGCATGGGGCATTCCTGCGTAAACACTTTGTTGGGTGGGCTTCAGCCCACCGTTATCCGCGTCGTCAGTGGTGGGCTGAAGCCCACCCTACGGGGGCCAGAAACACCTCAAAACACCGAGGTATAGCCGCCCAACTCGACCTGTACGGATTTGATCCGAGTGTATTGCGCCAATGTGGTTAGGCCGTTCTCACGGCCGACCCCGGATTGCTTGTAACCGCCAACCGGCATTTCCGCCGGCGACTCGCCCCAGGTGTTGATCCAGCAGATGCCGGCCTCCAGCTGATGAATCACCCGGTGGGCGCGATTCAGGTCCTGGGTCACCACGCCGGCGGCCAGGCCAAATTCTGTGTCGTTGGCGCGGCGGATTACTTCGTCTTCGTCGTCGTAGACCAGGATGCTCATCACCGGGCCGAAGATCTCTTCGCGGACTATGGTCATGCTGTCTTTGCAGTCGGTGAACACAGTCGGGGCCACATAGGCGCCGTTGGCGTAGTCGCCCACGGTGACTCGCTCGCCGCCAATCAGCAACCGTGCGCCCTCGGCTTTGCCCTTGGCGATATAGCCGAGCACGTTGTCCAGATGGGCAAAGCTGACCAGCGGGCCGAAGTTGGTGCTTTCATCTTGCGGGCTGCCGAGGCGAATGCGTTTGACCCGCTCCAGCACCTTGGCCTCGAAGCGCGCCTGCAGGCCGCGCGGTACGAACACCCGGGTGCCGTTGGTGCAAACTTGCCCGGAGCTGTAGAAGTTGGCCATTACCGCGATGTCGGCGGCGCGGTTGAGGTTGGCGTCTTCGAAGATGATCAGCGGCGACTTGCCACCCAGCTCCATGGTGACTTCCTTGAGCGATGAGCTCGAGGCGCTGGCCATGACTTTTTTGCCGGTGTCGGTGCCGCCGGTGAAAGAAATTTTTTCGATTCGCGGATGCTCGGTCAGCCAGGTGCCGACTTCCCGGCCGCTGCCGGTCAGTACGTTGAACACCCCATCGGGCAGGCCGGCGGCGGTGTAGATTTCGGCCAGTTTGAGGGTAGTCAGCGAGGTCATTTCGCTGGGTTTGAAGATCATCGCGTTGCCGGCCGCCAGGGCCGGGGCGGACTTCCACAGGGCGATCTGGATCGGGTAGTTCCAGGCGCCGATGCCGGCCACCACCCCCAGCGGTTCGCGTCGGGTATAGACGAAGGAGGAGGGCCGCAGCGGGATCTGCTCGCCTTCGATGGCGGGCACCAGACCTGCGTAATACTCCAGCACGTCGGCGCCGGTGACGATGTCGACGAAGCGGGTTTCCGACAGCGGTTTGCCGGTGTCGAGGGTTTCCAGTTCGGCCAGTTCGTCGTTGCGTTCACGCAGAATATCCACGGCTTTACGCAGGATGCGCGAGCGCTGCATGGCGGTCATCGCCGCCCAGATTTTCTGGCCCTGTTCGGCGCTGACCACCGCCCGCTCGACATCGGCCTGACTGGCCCGTTGCAGCACGGCCAGCACCTCGCCATTGGCCGGATTGATCGACTCGAAGGTGGCGCCGCTGGTGGCGTCAACATAGGCGCCGTGGATATAGAGTTGTTGTTGGGCGAAACGGGGCATAAGAGTCTCCTGCAACTGGGCAGTAACACCGCCGGGCT
>C687J26845_10000972_pt1 | contig 18235 bp, 20 predicted proteins | sample RifCSPlowO2_12_FD_26845 | JGI IMG/M metagenome (IMG submission 26845)
ATGTTCACCCTGGATAAACCGTTTCATGGGCGTCCCTTGCGATGAGATTCTCGGAAATCATAGCAAGGGTTTACCGGGATGTTTTTACACACTCTGGGCCGTTATCTGCCTATCGCCTCGCTTTCGTTGACGCGTCGAGGTAAAGCGAACGCTGTGGTCGGCCCCTGCACCCGGCCTGTGAGCATGGCAGGGTCACCCGATATGCCATGGACATGACTGATCCACATCACATGAAAAAGGCTATTGCCTATGGACAACCAGCTGTGGTTCAAGCTTGCGGTGTGACTAAGCATGCAGCCATGTCCATAGCTATTCTTCTTTCCTTTACATCGACGAGGCGTTTGCCGACCTGACCGGCATGCCGGGTGATATGGTCCAGCTGGGGCGCGAGGCGAGGGCGCGGATCCTGCTGTGGACCGGCATCCCGGTTGGCGTTGGCATCGGGCCCACAAAGACGCTCGCAAAATTGGCCAATTGGGCGGCCAAGACTTGGCGTAAATCGGAAGGGGTGATTGACCTTCGCGACCCGTCTAGGCGCGATCGACTACTGCAGATGACCGAGGTAAGCGAAGTGTGGGGCGTCGGTCGCCGGCTGACCGCGCGGCTTAAGCCGCTGGGCATTAAGACGGCCTGGGACCTGGCGCAGTACGACCCGGCGTCACTACGCCAGCAGTTCAGTGTGGTGTTGGAAAAAACGGCTCGCGAGTTGCGCGGGATCTCGTGTCTGCACCTTGCGGAGGTAGAAGCACGCCGCTGCGGGGGTTACCGTCGCGATGTCGACCGTGCCGCCGAATGCCTTCCAGGCCCGCAGACCACCATCGAGGATGCCGACCTTCGGGTAGCCGAGGTACTGCAACAGCCAGAAGCCGCGGCACGATCCGCCATAGCGGGTATTCAGCGCATCTTCGTAGACGATGGCGACTTTCTCGCCATCCAGACCGGCGTTGCCGAACAGCTCGGCGAATTGCGCCTGCAAGGCCTGCAGCCCCTCGGGGCTGGTTTGCGCCAGGTAGGAAAAGACATCCGGCACATTGACCGCGCCGACGATGTGCCCGGCCTGATAACTTTCGGGGTCGCGGATGTCGATCAGCACGGCCTTGCCAGCTTGCATCAAGGCTGCCGCTTCGTCGGGCCCGAAAAGCACTTTGTTGCTCATGGTTCCATCCTCTCCGGTTTGCTCCGGCCAGCCTGAAACTGGCCGAGAGCATGGGCTGCAGCAGGAATCAGTAGCTCTTGTACGGCAGGAACTTGCCGGACAGCACTACGTTGACTCGGTCGCCCTTCGGGTCGGCCTGGCGCTGGATATCCATGGAGAAGTCGATGGCGCTCATGATGCCGTCGCCGAACTCCTCGTGGATCAGCTCCTTGATGGTGGTGCCGTAGATGCTGACGATCTCGTACCAGCGGTAGATCAGCGGGTCGGTGGGCACCGCGCTCGGCAGCGAGCCCTTGTACGGCACGATCTGCAGCCAGGCCACCGCCTCGTCGGGCAGGTCGAACAGCGTGCCGAGGGTTTCCGCCTGGGGCTTGTCGAAGGTCATCTGGCCCAGGCAGCCGGCCGTGGTCCACTCCTTGGACAGGCCGATGGCCTCGGCCACATGGCTCCACTTCAGACCCTTGCTGACCTTGGCGGCCAGGATCAGTTTGGTCACTTCTTCGCGGCTGGAAATCATGGTGCGTTCCTCATTGGGTTCGGTATCCGGGCAGCGCCGCACTGGCGATTGCCCGTAAAACGGTCGCGGCGCGGCGCGTCAGTCTCAGTCGGCCAGGCCGATGCTGAACGGGATCGGGTTGCGCATGGTGTTGGCCACCGGCGAGTAGAAGTTGGCGTGCTTGACGATCTCGTCCAGCTCCTCGCGACTCGCATCACCCTCCACCAGCACCTTCACGCGAATCGCCTGAAAACCCATCTGCTCAGGCTGCATCTCGGCACCACCGGCACCCCAGGCCGCCGGGTTGCCGATATCACCTTCAAGGAAGATTTCCAGCTTGGTCAGCTTCACCTGCTTCCAGGTGGCCACTGCGGTGATGCCCACAGCCAGGCAACCGCCCAGACCGGAGAGGACAATCTCGCCCGGCGCCGGCGCGGTGTCCTCGCCGAACAGGTGCAGCGGCTCGTCCACCACCACGGCTTCGTGGTTGCCGACATAGCTCAGGCTGCGGTACATGCCCTGCATGACGGAGTGGACCTTGTTGGTGCCACGGGTGGCCGGGTTGTTGCGGCCCTTCTCGGCGAAGGCCATCAGCCCGTCGCGATCAATCGGCTTCAGGTAGGTCTTGACGGTGGTCGGGCAAGTGGCGGTTGCTGCAGACATGGCATTCTCCATCGGATTTTTGATCGAGCAGTTGGCCTGCTCTTTTGGACTCGAATGCTCTTTTGCAGCGGCTGTGCCAAGTCACGCCATGCCGCCGAAATATGATTTTTATTACTTTTAAATCAAATAGTTACCTGATAAATACGGTTCTCCCGCAGCCTTGCTTAGCGCAAGCCCTGGATATAGCCGGCGAATGACATTGTTTACATTGTCGCCATTGTCAGCCCGTTAACGGGCTCAGGTTGCGGGTTGGTCTACTCGGCCGGCGCCCATGATTGCTGGAACGGCCCGCTCGAAGACGCATGACCGCATGTAGGGGCATCGTGAGGGGCGGCGGCCACGACCTGCCTCACTCACGACCAAACCGGCGGCCTGTTTCAGCCATGTAAAGCCGTTCGCGATGGCGCGCAGGCTCACACAGGAGACGTCAGTTACCCAAAAGCTCGGCTAGCCTTCGCTCACCCGTTGGAGACGAGCATGGTCAGCAAGAACAGTATCTGCCTCTGGTACGACGGCACCGCAGCGGACGCCGCGAGGTTCTACGCCGAAACATTTCCGGACAGCGCTGTGGGAGCCATCGTTCGCGCGCCCGGCGACTATCCCGCCGGCAAGCAGGGCGATGTCCTGGTGGTCGAGTTCACCGTGCTGGGCATCCCTTGCATGGGCCTCAACGGCGGACCGGGGATCAAGCACAACGAGGCGTTCTCATTCCAGGTCGCCACCGACGACCAAGCCGAAACCGACCGCCTGTGGAACGCGATCATTGGCAACGGGGGTCAGGAAAGCGCATGCGGCTGGTGCAGGGACAAATGGGGGGTGTCGTGGCAGATCACACCACGCGCCCTCACGGACGCACTGGCCGACCCCGACCACGCGGCGGCCAAGCGCGCATTCGACGCGATGATGCAGATGAGCAAGATCGACATCGCCGCGATCGAAGCGGCTCGTCGCGGCTGACGCTCGACGGGCGCCGGCTTGCGCCCTCCGCGAACGGCCGCATCGAGTCGACTGCGGCCTCTCTCGACCGGCAGCAGTCGGCCGATTCTGTTGAAAAAGTCCCTCTACGATTCCCCCGGTGTCAGGATAGTTGTCGCCTGATCGGATTCACCCAAACTGAACCCCGGGGGCGGAAAGAGCCATGCAATGCCGCGTTACTCTGCTGAACGAAAAGCTGCCCTGCTGAAGAAGCTGCTGCCACCGATCAACCTGTCCGTGGCTGAGGTCGCCCGCCAGGAAGGCGTCTCCGAGATGACCCTGTATGCTTGGCGCAAACAGGCCAAGGCTGAAGGAGCCCCCGTGCCAGGAGACAAGAAACTGCCCGATGACTGGTCGGCCGAGGCCAAGTTCGCCGTCGTGCTGGAAACCGCTGCGCTGTCGAAATCGAACTGAGCGAGTACTGCCGACGTAAGGGGCTCTACCCCGAGCAGGTGCAGACCTGGCGGCAGGCGTGCATCAGCGGCCAGCAGTCGGCACAGGCGCAGCGACAGGCCGAGCGCGAGCAAGCCAAGGCAGACAAGAAACGCATCCGTGAGCTGGAGCGCGAGCTGCGCCGCAAGGACAAGGCGTTGGCCGAGGCGGCAGCGATTCTGGTGCTGCGAAAAAAGCTGAACGCCTACTGGGGCAACGACAGCGAGGACAACTGATCCCGCTGCCAGAACGGCAGAAACTCGTTGAATGGCTGAACGAAGCCGTCGCCGCAGGTGCCCGTAAAACGTTGGCCTGCAAGGAGCTGAGCGTGTCCCTGCGCACCCTGCAACGCTGGACCGAGGAGAACGTCGTGCGCGCTGATGCCCGCCCCACAGCCAAGCGACCGGTGCCGCGCAATGCACTGAGCCCGGCTGAGCGCGAAGCCATCCTGGCCGTCTGCAACAGCCCGGAATACGCGCATCTGCCGCCCAGCCAGATCGTGCCGAGGCTGGCGGATGCCGGGCGTTACCTGGCCTCGGAGTCGACGTTCTACCGCGTCCTGCACGCAGCCGATCAGCAGCATCGCCGCGGTCGCAGCCAGCCACCGCGCACGGTGAAAGCGCCGACCAGCCATGTAGCGACCGCCGCCAATCAGGTCTGGTCATGGGACATCACCTATCTCCCGGCGGCGGTACGCGGGAAGTATTTCTACCTGTACCTGATCGAGGACATCTACAGCCGCAAGGCGGTGGGCTGGGAGGTCCACGAACAGGAAAGCGGCGAGCTGGGTGCCATGCTGCTGCAACGCAGCGTGCTCAGCGAGCAGTGCCTGCTCAAGCCGCCGGTACTGCACTCGGACAACGGTGCACCGATGAAATCGGCGACCATGCTGCAAAAGATGTACGACCTGGGCGTCACGCCGTCGCACAACCGCCCGCGGGTGAGCGACGACAACCCCTACTCGGAATCGCTGTTCCGCACGCTGAAATACTGCCCGCAGTGGCCGAAACAAGGCTTCGCCGACCTGGAAGCGGCACGTTGCTGGGTGAGAGATTTCATCCGCTGGTACAACCACGAGCACCGGCACAGCCGCATCGGTTTCGTGACACCGGCAGAGCGCCATCGGGGTGAAGATCACCGCGCGCTGGCCCATCGCCATGCGCTGTACCAAGAAGCCCGCCAGCGCATGCCGGAGCGCTGGTCAGGCACCACACGCAACTGGACGCCGGTCGGAGCGGTGACACTCAACCCCGAGCGGGAGCAGGAACAACAGCCGCAGAAAAAGGCGGCCTGAAAACACGGTCGACGCGACAACTATCTTGAAAAACGCCGGATTTCTGCGTGCGAAAGTAGGCCGCTGACGTTGAAATCTGAAGCAGCTCCGCACCGAGTCTGCTTCAGAATTCGCGTAGCAACGCCAAAACCGTGCGTTTTTTGAACGATTGAAAGCGGCTCCAGCAAAGACCGCCTTTTTCAACAGAATCGGCCGATTTCTGCCTGTCGCCACTGGCCACTTCGGGTCGACACCTACCCTTCTCTCTCCTTTCGTTCATAGACCAGGGCTGCTAACCGCCCCTGGCTATCTACCTCACGCACCCCGTCCTGTAACAGCTCCTCAGAGCACATCAAGCGGCATCTTCAGATAACGCACCCCATTGCCCTCAGGCTCAGGCAGCACGCCGGCCCGGATGTTCACCTGGATCGAGGGCAGCAGCAGGTTGGGCATGTCGAGCTGCGCGTCGCGCTGGTTGCGCATGGCAACGAAGTCCCCCTCGCCCACGCCATCATGCATGTGAATGTTCGCCGCGCGCTGCTCGGCCACCGAGCACTCGGCAATCGGCTTGCGCCCAGACGGCGGGTAGTCGTGACACATGAACAGGCGGGTCTCTCCCGGCAGGGCGAGAAGGCGGCGGATCGAGCGATATAGCTGGGCGGCGCAGCCTCCCGGGAAGTCGCAGCGGGCGGTACCGACATCCGGCGGGAACAGGGTGTCACCGACGAATACCAGACGCTCTTCGATCTGGAACGCCAGATCCGCCGGCGTATGCCCGGGCACGTGCAGAGCGCGGGCACGCAGTTCGCCGATGGTGAAGGCCTCGTCGGCCTGGAACAGGTGATCGAACTGGCCGTGCTCCGCGCAGTAGTCGGCGGGCAGGTTGTAGATGCCCATGAATACCTTCTGCACGTTACGGATCGCCTCGCTGGCGCCGATCCTGCCGCCCAGGCGCTGGCGCAGGTAGGCGGCGGCGGACAGGTGATCGGCATGGGCATGGGTTTCCAGCAGCCAGTGCACCACAAGCCGTTGCTGCTGGACGTAAGCGAGAATGCCATCGGCCGCCCGGGTATCGGTGCGCGCGGATTTCGGGTCATAGCCGAGCACCGAATCGATGATGGCGCAGGGCGTGCCTGGCCCGGCGTGCAGCACATGGCTGAAGGTCGAGGTTTGCGCGTCGAAAAAGCTTTCCACATGGGGCTGCATGGCGGGCTCCTGGGTTCAGTGAAGCGGAAAAAGGGACATGAGCGTCTTGCCCAGCAGCATCAGCGCGGCCAGGCCGGCGAGCAGGGCGAAACCCAGTTGCAGGTAGCGGGCCGGCACCCGTGGGGCCAGCAGGCGGCCGCCGAGCATCCCGCAGCCGGACCCGGCGATGAACACCCAGGCCGCAGCGGACAGGCTGCCGCCTGACCAGAGGAAGCCGGCAACCGTAGTGGCGGAGATCAGCGCGATCACCAGCAGCGAGGTGGCGACGATGCCGTGCATGCCGAGGTTGCTGAACTGGCGCACCCCGGGGACGATCAGGAAGCCGCCGCCGACGCCGAGCAGGCCGCTGAACAGCCCCGACAGGCCACCGAGGGCGGACAAGCTGAAGAAGCACCGCGAATTCCAGCGAAAGCGCCCGGTCTCAGCGTTGAGCATGCAGTTTCTGCGCAAGGCCTCGGGTACCGCTTCCTGCGCGGGTCTGCTCAGGGCCTGGCTCGCCATGCGCCCGGCGATCAGCAGCAGCACGGCGCAGAACAGCAGCATCAGCGCCGCCACCGGCAGGACAGCCGCCGAGCGCCATCAGCAGCGCGGCCTTGTAGCGCACCAACCCGCGACGCAGGCCATCCAGACCGCCGAGGAAGGCCGAAACGCCCACCGCGACCAGCGCCACCGGCGCCGCTTCGGGCAGGCTGTAGCCCAAGCCGAGCACCAGCGCCGGCACGGCCAGCACCCCGCCTCCCCCGGTCATGCCCAGCGCCAGGCCCACACCCAGGCCGTAAAGGCTTTCCAGCAACATGCGTCCTCCTGCGCCTGAGCGGCGCCCGTCGCCGATCAGTAGCGGTACTGCATCTGTACCCAGAACTTGTCGGTATCCACCGCGAACTCGTCGGCGTCGTAGCGGGCGTACTTGGCCATGGCCACCAGGTTCTTCACATAGGGGATCGGTCGGCTGTAGGCCACGTCCAGCTCCTGGCCGTAGCTGTCGCCCCCCTGGTCGGCCCGGAAGTCGTGGTACCAGGCCTGCAGGCTGCCGCCCAGCAGGGGCACGCTGCCGCCGACATAGCTGTCGCGGATACCGGCTGCCGGGGTGATGAGGAACAGGTCGGCCCAGCCCTGGAACTGGTGCTTGGTCGCCAGCGGCGTCTGGAAGGCGCGATTGCCGGCACCTTCCTCCCCGCCGAGCACCTCGTAGCCGACCTTGGCCAGGTAGCCGCCCTGCTGGTAGCCCAGCTCGCCGAGGAAGTAGTGGCCGTTCAGGTCCAGCGGATTGTTGCCGTAGTCGCGCTGGCGGGCATATTCCAGGGTGTAGCTGAAGCCCTCCCGCGCGCCGGCGAGACGCACACCGCTGGTACGGCTGGACTGGCTGCCCGGCGCCGCGGTTGGCGCCACCGCCAGGTTGTCGAGGCCGAGCAGGTAGCTGTAGGCGGTGACCTTCAGCTCCGGGCGCCAAGCATAGGCGACGTTGAACAGGTGACTGTGCCCCTCGATGTTCGCCGGATTGGTCGGATAGCCGTGCTGGCCGTCGGGGCCGAACGTGGTGTTGATGTTGTCGAGGTAGGCGTAGGTCAGGGTCAGCTGGTCCAGCGGCTTGAGCTGGCCAAGGAAGCCGTCGTAGGTCTGCTCGTTCTGCCGCCAGGCGACACCGCCGACGAAGCGCTGATTGTCCAGCTCGATGCGCTGGCGGCCGGCCACAGCGCTTCCCTGCGCATGGTCGTAGCGCAGCAGTGCCTGGTTGATTTCAGTACCGTCGGGGTCGCCCACCACCGAGTAATTGCCGCGACCATTGCGGGTATCGTTGAAGCGCTCGTCGCCGATGCGGTTGAGGTTGTCGACCTCGAGCACCCCGGAGAAGCCGTACCAGCTCCCGCTCTGGAAGCCGGCGCGTGTGCGCAGGGTCTGTGCGTTGGCATGGTCGAGGGCGTTGTCCTGATCGACGTGCTCGTAGCGATAACGCAGATCGAGGATCGGCTTGCCCTGGGTAAGCAGGTTGGCAAGGGCTTCTTCGGGCTGGGCTACAGCTGGCGCAGTCGAGGCCAGCAACAGGGGGCACAGCAGCAGGGGGTTGGCACGCATGGGTGGCTCTCCTGGAAATGTTTCAGGGCGCACCTTTCCCGTGCCGCCATCTGGCGGCTGTTTCGGAGGATCGGGAAGGGGCGTTACAGAGTGGTCAATCAGGCGACGACGCGCATCCTGGAGGTCTGCGGTTGCTCGGGGCCGGGCGGCGGTTCGTCACTCTCCAGCCCCGGCCGCACGATCAACGGCTCGCCACTGGCCTGCGCCGGCGCCCCGCTCTGCTGGATGACCTTGGAACGGCGCACCAGGAAGTCCACCAGGTGGTTGCGGATGCGGTAGAACTGCGGGTCGTGGTGCATGGTTTCGCGGCTGCGATCACGCGGCAGGGTGTTGATGACGATCTCGGCCACCCGCGCATGGGGGCCGTTGCTCATCAGCATGATCTTGTCGGCCAGCAGGATCGACTCGTCGACATCGTGGGTGATCATGAACACCGTCTGCCGGGTGGCGGAGCAGATCTTCAGCAGCTCGTCCTGAATCACCCCACGGGTCAACGCATCCAGCGCGCCGAATGGCTCGTCCATCAGCAGCATCTTCGGCTCCACGGCGAAGGCGCGGGCGATCCCGACGCGCTGCTTCATGCCGCCGGACAGTTCGCTGGGCTTCTTCTGCGCGGCGGCCTTGAGGCCGACCATGTCGAGGAAGCGGGCGCCATGCTCGGCGATCTGCTTGCGCGACCAGTCCGGGTAGCGCGAGCGCACGGCGAAGGCGATGTTCCGCTCCACGCTCAGCCAGGGCAGCAGCGCGTGGCTCTGGAATACCACGCCACGGTCCAGGCTGGGGCCGGAGATCTCCTTGCCGGCCATCACCNCCCCGCCGCTGCTGGCCTCTTCCAGGCCGGCGATGACGTTGAGGATGGTGCTCTTGCCGCAGCCGGAGTGGCCGATCACGCAGATGAACTCGCCCTGCTGGATGCTGAAGTTGATGTTCTCGAACACCGGCGGCAGGTCGTCGCGGTAGCGCTTGGTCAGCCCTTCGACCTTGATGAAGGGGACGTTGTGCGTGTGGGCTTCATTCGGCATAAGTCACCTTCTTTTGCAGGTTGGCGAACAGGAGATCGAGGAGCATGCCGATCACGCCGATCATCAGGACGGCGAAGATCACGTTGCCCAGGGACAGGTTGTTCCACTCGTTCCAGACGAAGTAGCCGATGCCGGTACCGCCGATCAGCATTTCCGCAGCGACGATGACCAGCCAGGCGATGCCCATGGAAATGCGCATGCCGGTGATGATGGTCGGCGCGGCGGCCGGCAAAATCACCTGGAAGGCCTTGCGCAGCGGGCCGACCTCCAGGGTGCGGGCGACGTTGAGCCAGTCCTTGCGCACCCCGGCGACCCCGAAGGCGGTGTTGATCAGCATCGGCCAGACCGAGCAGATGAAGATCACGAAGATCGCCGAGGTGGTGGAGTCCTTGATGGTGTAGAGCGCGATAGGCATCCAGGCCAGCGGCGAAATGGGCTTGAGCACCTGGATGAACGGATCGAAGGCCTTGTAGAGCAGCGGCGACATGCCGATCACGAAGCCCAGCGGGATCGCCACCAGCGCGGCGATCAGGTAGCCGAGCCCCACGCGCCCCAGCGAATGGGCCAGCTGGATGCCGATGCCCTTGTCGTTCGGACCGTTGTCATAGAAGGGGTCGCTGAGCTGCTTCCAGGCCAGGCCGGCGAACTGCACCGGGGTCGGCATGCCGTTGACCGCCTTGGTTTCGCCGCCGAGGGCATGGCCCATCAGCAGCGCGTACTCCTCATCCATCTCGCTTGCGGCAGTCTGCTTGGCTGGCAGGGTCGCCGCCTGCCAGACAAGCAGCAGCACCAGCAGCATCACGAAGGACAGCAGCGCGGCTTTCATGTTTATCGATTTGCTCATGACGTGCTCCTTAGCTGCGCTTGATGGCGAAGCCATCCAGATAGGCCTGCGGCTGGCGCGGATCGAACGGTCGGCCCATCACCGAGAAGCTCTTGTAGCCGGACGCCGGTTCGGCATTGGCCTCGCTCATCGCCAGCGCGGCCATCTGCTTGCGGGCGTCGGTCATCAGGAACACCTGCTCGGCCAGCGCGTTGAAATTCATCTCGCCCTTCACGTAACCCCAGCGCTTCATCTGGGTCAGCATCCAGGTCGCCATGGAGTACCAGGGCATCGCATCAAAGCCGGCGCGGTCCGGCTCGTTCCGCACATTGCCGAGGCCGTCGGCATAGCGCCCGGTCAGCGCCTGGCGAATGACGATCTCCGGCTGGTTGAGGTAGTTCGGCGTGGAGATGGCCTGGGAAATCGTCGGCAGGTTGGCCGGGTCGCTGGCCGCCGACGCGGCATTGAGGATGGCGCGGTACAGCGCGGCGAAGGTATTCGGGTTCTGCTCGATGAACGCCTGCGAGGTGCCGAAGGAGCAGCACGGATGGCCATCCCAGATCTCCTTGGAGAGGATGTGGATGAAACCGATGCCGTCGTACACCGCGCGCTGGTTGAACGGGTCCGGGCCGAGGAAGCCGTCGATGTTGCCGGCGCGCAGGTTGGCGATCATTTCCGCCGGCGGGGTCACCCGCAGCTGCACATCGCGATCCGGGTCCAGGCCATGCTCGGCCAGGTAGTAGCGCAGCAGGAAGTTGTGCATGGAAAACTCGAAGGGGATGGCGAACTTGAAACCCTTCCAGTTGCGCGGATCGCGGTTGTCCTTGTGCTTGAGCGCCAGGGTGATGGCCTGACCGTTGGTGTTCTGGATGGTCGCCACGCGCATCGGTTGCGGACTGGAGCCCAGGCCCATGGAGATGGCCAGCGGCATCGGCGCCAGGAAGTGCGAGGCATCCAGTTCGCCATTGAGCATGTTGTCGCGCACCAGCGCCCAGCCGGCGGTCTTCTGCAGACTGACCGACAGGCCCTGCTCCTTATAGAAGCCCATCGGGTCGGCCATGATCAGCGGCGTGGCGCAGTTGATCGGGATGAAGCCGATCTTCAGGTTCTTCTTCTCCAGCGGGCCTTTTTCCCCGGCCATCGCCTGCAGCGACTGCAGCGGCAGCACGCTGGCGATGGCCGCCATCGCGGTGCCCATGCCCACCGCCTTGAGGAAGCGGCGGCGGGTGGCGTCGTGGGGGATCAGTGCACGCACCGCGGCGGCTTCGACGAAGTCGCGGGACAGGCTTTCGCTGTCGCGAGCACGGGCCAGACGCTCCCGCTCGACCTGCAGATCATGCTCCTGCTGACTGCCGTGAGCCCCGCAGGTGCAGCCGGACAGGCTGCTGTGCTCCGAATAGGGGCGGAAGAAATTCTTATCGGTCATGACTGTGCCCTCTTTTGGGTCATTGGCTCAGGCTGCTTTGGCCTGACCTATACGCAAGGTTGAAGCGGTACGGCCGTCGACCAGCTGCTCCATCAGCAGGCAGCTGTCGTCTTCACGCACCACAAGCCACTCGCCCTCAGCACAAGGCGTGCCATGCATCTCGATGGGCAGGGAGCGGGTCTTCAGGCGGATCACTGGCTGGCTGTGGGCGTAGCTCTCGCCAGCCCTGCCGAGCACGGCATGGGCAATCGCCCTCGCCTGCCGAGCGATCGGTTCGATGAAGCGGCAGGCTGCGCCGTCCAGACTGACACAGTCGCCCAGCGCGTAGACATCCGCGGCACTGGTCTGCAGGGTGCAGGGGTCGACCCGGATGCCCTTGTCGAAGGCCAGCCCGGCAATCCGCGCCAGACGGTCATCGGTCACCAGGCCGGTGGCGGCGACGACCTGATCGACGACCAGGCTCTGGCCGCACTGGGTGGTGATGAGCTTGCTGCCATCGTCCTGGGCGCTGATGCCTGCGACCTGGACAGCACCGAGATAGCTGACGCCGAGGCGCTCCTGGCTCTGGCGCAGGCGCTGTGCCGCAATCTCAGGCAACAGGCCCGCCAGCGGCAGGGCAAGGCGGTCCAGCAGAGTCACTTGATGGCCGGCGCGGGCGAAGTCCTCGGCCAGTTCGCAACCGACCATGCCGGCGCCGACGATGGCCACCCGCTGCGGCGCCTTGGCCAGCTGTGCCTGCAGGCCGCTCCAGCCGGCCAGGTCGTTGACTCGCCAGCACAGCGCCGGCGGAAGCGCGGCCGGCAGTGCAGGACGCGCGCCCTGGGCCAGCACCAGCTGGGTGTACGCCAGGGTGCCGCGGGTGGTACGCAGTTGGTGGAGCGCCGGGGCCAGGCCGACCACGAAGGTCTCCGTGTACAAGCGCACCCCCAGGCGGCGGGCGGCGTCAGCCGCCGTCTCGCGGACCAGTGCCTCGGGCGTTTGGCCGCGGCTCAGCGCCACCGACAGTTCCGGCTTGTGGTAGAGGTCGCCCTTACAGGCGCTGATCAGGGTGATCGGCACCTCGGCATCCAGCTCACGCAGGGCTTCGACGGTGGCCCAGCCAGCTAGGCCGGCGCCGACCACCACTACTCCCCTGCCCTGCGGCGCGCCCTGCACCGCACAGGCGGGCGCGGCATCGCGTCTGACGAAAGGCTCGAAGTCCAGCTTGGTCACGCCGCACAGCGGGCATTCCCAGTCTTCGGGGATGTCCTCGAAGCGGGTGCCGGGGGCCAGGCCGCTGTCCGGATCACCCATCTCCTCGTCGTAAATCAGGCCGCAGGCGCGACAGATGAACTGCCGCCAGGCTTGGGTGATGGCGCTCATGCCGGCATCTCCTCTTTCATCAGGCGGGCCATCTCCCAGCGCAGATGCTTGATCGCCGGAGTGACGATGGCGACGAACTGCGCCTCGCGGATGCGCCGCTGCGGCGCGGCGCTCTTCAGGTAGCCGCGCGCCCCCTGGTGCATCAGGGATGACTGCGAGGCGCGCAGGGCCAGCTCGGCGCCCTGGGTGCGGGCGTCGAGCACCTCCAGCATGAAGTCCTTGCTGCCGTCGAAGGGGCTTTGCGCCAGCTTCATGATCCGCCCGCCCAACTCGTCGAACTCGGCCTGCAGCTCGTCCGGGCCGTCGTGCAGGAAGCGGTTGACGTGGCCGAGCACCGGCTCGACCTCGCGGATCGAGTCGAGGCTGCCCTGGACGATGCCGGTGGCCATGCCGGCTTGCAGCAGCACGAAGGCGGCGCGGATGCGGGCGATGAACGGGCGGGCCGGGTCGGCGATCATGCTGTCCTCGCCGACGAAGTAGTCATTGAGCTGGATGCGCCAGGTGCTGGTGCCCTCCATTGCGGAGAACTCCGGGCAGGCCTTGAGCTCGGCGCGCTCGTCGAGATCGAGCAGGAACATGATCTCGTGGGAGCGCGAGCCGTCGTCGCGCTCCACCGCGGCGATCGCGCCGCAGTACTGGCCCTTGGCGATGTGGCTGACCCAGGGCAGCGAACCACTGACCTTGTAGCCGCCCGGCACCTTGCGGGCGCGCAGCAGCATGTTTTCGATGCCGGCCAGCGACTTCATCGGGTTGGACAGCGCGGTGCCGCCGAACGTCCGCCCCATGGCATGGTCGTTCAGCCGTGACAGCAGCGCCGGGTTGCCCGACTGCTCCATGTACAGGCCGCAGACGTCGTGGCACCAGGTCAGGAAACCGGTCGAGCCGCAGGTTCGGCTGACCTCCTGCATAGCCGCCAGCGACAGGCCGAAGCGGCCGCCGTGGCTGTCGAGATGCACACCCAGTGCGCCGCTCTCGCCGAGGGCAGCCATGATATCGAGCGGGTAGTAGCCCTCGTGGTCGATGCGGTTGACCAGTTGGGCCAGCGGACCGCGGGCGATACGGCCCACGTCGGCGAGCACGCGGGCATCGTCGGTCCAGGCGGTGGTTGTGGTGGGAACTGCGATTGCAAGACTGTTCATGGCATCCTCCGGCTAGGCGTGTGCTGGATCAGTCGGCCAGGCCGATGCTGAACGGAATCGGGTTGCGCATGGTGTTGGCCACCGGCGAGTAGAAGTTGGCGTGCTTGACGATTTCGTCCAGCTCCTCGCGGCTCGCATCGCCCTCCACCAGCACCTTCACGCGAATCGCCTGGAAGCCCATCTGCTCAGGCGCCATCTCGGCACCACCGGCACCCCAGGCCGCCGGGTTGCCGATATCGCCCTCGAGGAAAATTTCCAGCTTGCTCAGCTTCACCTGCTTCCAGGTGGCCACCGCGGTGATGCCCACGGCCAGGCAGCCACCGAGGCCGGAGAGGACGATCTCGCCCGGGGCCGGCGCGGTGTCCTCGCCGAACAGGTGCAGCGGCTCGTCGACCACTACCGGCTGGTGATCACCGACATAGCTCAGGCTGCGATACATGCCTTGCATAACGGAGTGGACCTTGTTGGTGCCACGGGTGGCCGGGTTGTTGCGCCCCTTCTCGGCGAAGGCCATCAGCCCGTTGCGATCGATCGGCTTCAGGTAGGTTTTCACGGTGCTCGGGCAAGTGGCGGTTGCTGCGGTCATGGCATTCTCCAGCGGATCTGGTGAGCAGCGCGGCTGCTCCATCGGGTGTCGAATGCTTGATTGCAGGGGGCGTGCCAAACCGCACAAACCACAGAAAACATCAATAGAATCAATAGATTGAATCCAATACCCCCGACTTTCGAACGCCTCACCAGAGGAGCGGACAGCGGTTTGCACAGAGCCAATTGGCAACATTGTCGACATTGTCGACAGGTCCCGACGCAGCAAAACTGCAGAGACAGAAACGCTCAGGGCAGCCCGTGGTCTGCCCTGAGGGAGGAAAACGCGGGGAGAGTCGGGCTGCGGCCTACAGGCCGAGCTTCTGCCAGCGGTAGTTGAACTGGCGCGAAGTCAGACCGAGAAGCTGGGCTGCACGCGACTTGTTGCCCCCGCACTGGAGCAGCGCCTGCTGCAACGCATCAGCGGAGTGCGAGCCAGCCGGGGCGTAGGGGCGCATTGGCAAGGACATCATCAATGGCTCTGCCTGCAGCCGGCTGCTGACCGGCTGTACCTGCACCTCCTCGACCGTCTCGCCAGTGTTCAAGAAGGGTTCGAGATCGCCGGCATTCAGCGGCGACTTATCGGCCAGCAAAACCACACGCTCGATGACGTTGGACAGCTCGCGGATGTTGCCTGGCCAGGGGTGATTCTGCAGACGGGCGATGGCATCGGAGGTCAGGCTGATGTTGCGCTGGTTGGCCTGGTTGACCCGGTTGAGAAAGTGCATGGCCAAGGCTGGAATGTCGCTACGCCGCTCGGCTAGCGACGGCAGGTGGATCGGGATGACATTGAGTCGGTAGTAGAGGTCCTGGCGGAACTGGCCCCGCGCGACCTCGATCGCCAGGTCACGGTTGGTCGCTGCCACCAGGCGCACGTCGACCGGGATTTCCCGCTTGCCCCCCAGGCGGGTGATGGTGCCTTCCTGCAGGGTGCGCAGCAGCTTAGCCTGCATTCCCAACGGCAGCTCGCCAATCTCGTCGAGAAAGATGGTGCCGCCGTCAGCTTGTTCGAACCAGCCCGCACGCAACGCCGTGGCACCAGTGAAGGCACCACGCTCGTAACCAAATAGCTCGGACTCGAACAGGGTATCGGGAATGGCGGCGCAATTAACCTTGATGAACGGCTTGTCGCGGCGGGGACTGGCCAGGTGCAGGGCGCGGGCGAACAGCTCCTTGCCGCTGCCAGACTCACCGAGCAGCAGCACGCTGGCAGTGGCACTGGATACCCGCTCCAGCTCGGAAATCGCCCGCAGCAGTTCGGGGGAAGTACCGACGATGCCATAACGGGTTGCATCGGCATGCAGGGCACGGGTCAGCATGTCGTTGCGCTGTTCCAGGGCCAGAGTCTTCTCCTCGATGTAGCTGTGCAGATGCAGCATCTGTCCGGCCAGCGTCGCCAGGATGCGCAGTATGGTCAGGTCGTCGGCCAGCGGCCGGGCTCGCATGCGGATGCGATGGCAGGCCAGCACGCCGACAGTCTTCTGGCCGATCTGGATCGGCAGGGCGATGAAGGACACTGGCCCTGCCGGCAGCTTGCTGCGTTCGACCATGCGGCCGAGGAAGATCGGCTCCTTGTCGATGTCCTGCACGATGGTCACCTGGCCATGCGCCAGCACCCTGCCGGTAACCCCCTCGTCCAAGGCATAGCGGCCGAGCACCACCTCCTCCTTGGTCAGGCCATACGCATAGCGAATGGTCCCTCCACGCCCATCCTCATCGAGCAGGACGATCCGCCCACGATTGAGGCCCAGCAGCTCGGAAAGCAGGTGGAGCATTTCCTTGAACACCGGCTCGACGGCGAGGCTCTTGCCCGCCAGGGCCATGACCTGCTGCAGCAGGAGCATTTCCTGTGAGCGCCAGAAGGCAGGTGAGCTATTGAGGTCGTCGATTTTAGAGTTATCTGGCATGCGGACTTGGATCTCTTTCATGAAGGACGCAGTGCATTACCGAGTATCTGGGGAATACGCTAAGGGCAATGCCGGGCTATTTGACGAACAGCAAGAATCACGCCAACGAGCAGAGGCATACCTACAGCGCCATCGGCCAAGCCGTTGGAGTTCATCTGCGCACCGTGCCGCATTGGGTCGCAGCCGGGGAGCCCCAAGGCAAAGAGGTCTCTATCGAGGGTGGCCAACGCGGGGCGCTGCCAGGGGAGCACCGCAGCCTGACCTCCGAGCAAGAGTCACTGATTCGTACCCTGCTGCTCGACTGTAAGCGTCCTGAACCGGCTGCTGTTAGGTTCCCCCCCCCCCGGCTTTCTCTGTCGGAGACGGACTGCAGGGCTGAAGAAAGTCGTACGGTGCAACGAGTGCGACGCCAGCACAGCTGAGACCGGGGGCAGGGTCTGGAGCTTGTCCAGGGTCGGATGGGGCAGCATGGTGGGATTCCTTGTGTTCAGTGGTAGTAGCCGGGGCCGCGCAGATTGGCGTGGTCGTCCGGCAGCAGGGGCAGGTTGGCTTGAGCCAACGGCAGGCTTTCCAAACCCTGGCGCAGGATCGATTCGAGGCTCTTGTAGCTGCACGCACCGAGGCTGAGGGCGCGACGGCAGGCCAACTCCAAGCGCACTTCGCCATGGGTCTTGCCCAGGCGCAGGATGCCCAGGCAGGCCCGGTAGCCTTGGGTTGGGTGAATGCGCCGTTCGAGGATGTGGCTGATCACGCCGGCCGTGTTCGGCCCGGTCTGCTCAGCCCAGCGGATCAGCCGTTGTGGCGTCCACTCGGCGTGCTCGCGATGGCTCTTGGGCATGTGCTCGGCCTGTGTGCTGTGCCGGCCCTTGTGCGGTGAGCGAAGATGGCTGGCCACCCGCTGATTGGCGTGGAAGCACTCCACCGTGCGCGCTGTCAGGCGTACTTCCAGTTGTTTCTTCACCAGTTGGTACGGCACCGAGTAGTAGTGCCCATCACCGGCACCGTCTGCCCGGCGTAGTCGACGAACAACTTCTCGCCGACGCGATGTTCCTGGCGCATCACCACGTCCAGCTTGCCCTGCCAGGCCCGGTAGTGCTCGCAGAACCAGCTGTACTGAAAACCCTGCGGCTGGCTCAGGCGATACTCCTGCCAGAGCAGCGCCAGGGTCACGCCGGGGCGACGCAGCTCGGCGTGCACCCAAGACCAATCAGGCAGTGGCCGCTGCTCACTGGGCACCGCAGGGGCCAGTGGGAACAGTTGCTGTTCCAGTTCGGAATCGGACAACGAGCAGGGCCAGGCTAGACCGCTGGCGGCAAAGCGACAGAGGTAATCACCGGCACTGCTGTGGCCTATGCCCAGACTGCGGGAGATCTTACGGACAGACAGCCCGCAATCGAACTTGAGGCGCAACACCTCACGGATTTTACGCATGGACAAACGCTCCACGACGACCTCTCTGCTTCGAAAAAGAGGTCGATGGTAGTGAATAAATCCTGCGTAGCTGCCTGCCTGGAAAGTGTCCGGATGGCCGTGGAATCGGTGTCCGGATGCTCGTGGAATGAGTGTCCGGATCAGCGTGGAATCACTGTCCGGATGTGGCCCAGAGTGTGTAAAAACACTTTCTTATCTTGCGTGCTTCAGCCCATTGCTCCTAGGCGTGGCGATTTCCCGATTATTTACCACGATCAGCGCCGGTA
>C687J26845_10000977_pt1 | contig 18171 bp, 16 predicted proteins | sample RifCSPlowO2_12_FD_26845 | JGI IMG/M metagenome (IMG submission 26845)
CGATGCAGAATTCGTGGAGCCGCTTGCGTTGAGCCGGCGTAGGTCAGGTTGCCGTAGCGGCGGCTACCTGACGCCTGGCGGATGTCGGGGAACGCTACGCGGACCCCGACCTACGCCCAGAATTTTGCAACCAATTAACGACTCAGGATACTAGGGTACCCCGCGGGCTGATCCATTATTGAGCGGAGTAGCCGGCTTCCCTGAGCACTTTCGCCCACTTCGCGATCTGGTCGCGGGTGAATTTGTCGCACTCCTCGGGTGTGCTGCCGAGCGGCTCCATGCCGAAGCCGGCGAAGCGGTCGATGAAGTCCTGCTGCCGGGTCATCCTGGCGATCTCGCCGTGCAGCCGCGTGACGATCGCGCGCGGCGTCTTCGCGGGAGCGAGCAGTCCGAGAAATCCGCTGACGTCAAACCCGGGAAGTCCTGATTCCGCCATCGTCGGCAGGTCGGGCACGGCCGGCGAGCGCTTTGCGCTGGTCACCGCCAGCCCGCGCACCCTGCCGCTCTTGAGATGGGGAAGAATCACCGGCAGGTTGGGGAAGACCACCGCGATGTCGCCGCTGACGAGCGAACTGATGGCAAGTGCCGCGCCCTTGTATGGCACCTGCACGACTTTGATTCCCGTCATCGCCTGGAGAACCTCGATGGAGAGGTGCGGCGAGCTGCCGAGCCCGGAGTTCGCGAAGTTGAGCTTGCCGGGTTGCGCCCTTGCCGCGGCGATGACGTCCTTCACCGATTTCCATGGCGAGGCCGCATTGACCGTCATCACGAGCGTGGGCCCGGTTGCGATCAGACTTACGCCGGAGAAGTCCTTGATCGGGTCGAAGGGCGCCTTCACGACGCTGGGGTTGATCACGTAGTTGATGCTGTTGATGAGCAACGTGTAGCCATCAGGCGCTGCCCTGGCGACGATTTCGGCGCCGATGTTGCCGCTCGCGCCGGGGCGGTTGTCGTTCACCACCGGCTGGCCCACGCTGTCGGAGAGTTTCTGTGCGACCACGCGGCCGGTGATGTCGGAGAATCCGCCCGCGGGAAAGGGGATCACGAAGCGGATCGGCTTGTTGGGATAACCCTGGGCGAAGGAAGCGCCCGCCGGGAGAAGCAACAGCACCGAACTCAACAGTACGGCGGAACTACGCAGCGAAGTCATCAGTATCCTCCTCCTGGTCATCGGTATCCTTTCCGCGCCGTTTTTTTCCCTTGAGTCCCAGTTCCGCGCGGGTGCGGGTGCACACGTTCACGATCAGATTCACATAAACCCGGGTTGCCTGCAGAATGTCTTCAATCGAGGCGTGTTCGCCCTGGCCTGGATTCCAGTCCTTGGTGAGATCGCCGGGATGCTCGCCGGCGCGGAAGGTGCGCAGCCTCCCGGCGGCGCCGTAGTTGAGCGCCGGGATGCCGTGGGCATTGAGCTCGCCCGCATCGGAGGCAAAGGGAATTGCCGTGATTTCCACCGCCTTGCCGGTGGTTTCGCGGTGCGCCTCGGCCACCGCCTGGAAAATGAATTCCTCAGGCGGACATTCCGATCCCCATTGGTTCATGAACATGTTCATGTCAAGATGCAGCCTCTGCAGATCGGGATCGTCCCCGCGCACGCGAGCGATGACCGCTTCGATCTCCCGCTGCACTTCGAGCGGCTGCTGGCCCGGCAGCAGCCGCGTATCGACGTAAAGCGTGCAGGCGACCGGCACGCGCGAGCAGCGGTAGGGCCAGCCGCCCTCGATGGCGGAGAGCGTCACGTGCGCCGGCATGCCGAGATGAGCGCGGCGCTTTTCATATTCGTCTCCCCATTTCTGGAGCGCGTGCATGATCTTCATCATGTTGCTGATGGTATTGTTGCGCGCCGTGCCGTAGATGGTATGCATCGGGTCGCCGATCAGCGTGATCCGGGTCCACACGTAGCCGCCGTGCGCGCGCATCAGGGTCATGCCGGAAGGCTCGCCGACCACGGCGAAATCCGCCACCGCCCCGTGCGTGATCGCGTACCAGGTGCCGCATCCGCCGCCGCGGTAGAGGGGGCCCTGGTAATTGCCGACTTGTGATTTTTCGATCTCCCCCGCAACGCAGGCGATCAGGAGGTCGCCCTCGAGCTCGATGCCGGAGCCCTGCAGGGCTTCGGCGGCATGAATGAAAGCAGCCAGCGAGCCTTTCATGTTGTAGACGCCGAGCCCGTAGATCCATTCGCCGTCGACAACCGCTTTCGGCTTGTAACCGGGCGTGTCGGGCAGATATTGCTCGTCGCCGACGTAGGAGGTATCCATGTGGCCATTCAGCATCAGGCATGGCCCGTCGCCTCTGCCCTTGATGATGCCAATCGCATTGGCGCGCGTGTCTTCGAACGCCTGCGGCAGCACCTTGATGCCGGCCCGCCGGTAGCGCCCGATAATGTAGTCGGCGCAGGCTTTTTCGTGCCCTGTCGGACTCGGAATATCGACGAGGTCGCAGGCGAGCTGCAGCAGTCTCTCACGGTCGATCAGCTTCAGCGCCTTCTTCTTCATGGCCGCGAGTTTCTTGGGATCGATCATCGTTTATTCTCCTCGCACCGGACAGCGGGTGAAAGCGGCAAGCAGAGCTGTTCCAGGAATCGAGCCCCGTGCTGCACGCGCACCCGCGCTACGCCACGTTCGACGGCTTACGCAAGGCGATGCTCTCGGGCTGGAGCCGGGCTGGCGCGAAGTCGCCGACCGGATCGTGGACCAGCAGCCTGTCGGGCTTAGGCGTCCGACAAACTCCTAGCGTGCGGAAGAAGCGGGCGACCAGAAGCGAACGACGCGTGGCTGCTGCATCGGCACGTCCAGGTTCTGCGCGCCGGACGCGAGTTGCGGGGGTTTCGCTGCGCGGGCGGCTTTTCCCCACGCTTCGAGTTGCGCCGGGGTAGGCGCGTCTCCACTCACCAGTATCGATCCAACCTCGGCAGCGTGTTTGTCGTGCCCACTGTCGGGTCGCTCGGTGCGCGGTTTTATCCTGATATCGACGTCTTCATCCTTGTCCGGCGGTGGACTGCCGTCGTAAACCAGATTGCGGCGGCGCTGCAAGTACGCATCGCGCAGGAATTCGTAGGGATCAAGCGCCGCGGTTTCGAGAATCTTGCTGGTGTCGAGCAATTCGGCGCGGCGGTTGATCATGCGCGCCGCCCACAGCTGATTGCGGGCCCGCGACGGATCGACGTAGGTGATGGGATCGGTCTTGAAATCCACAAACGTCCCGAAAACGTCGCGCAGGCTGCTCGGGCCGAGGATCGGCAGCACCAGGTAAGGTCCGTCCCCGATCCCCCAGAAGCCGAGCGTCTGTCCGAAATCCTCATTGTGTTTTTCGAGACCGAATTCGGTCGCCACGTCGAGCACGCCGAGCAGGCCCACCGTGGTGTTGACCACGATGCGGCCGACGTCGGAGACCGTGTTCAGGAACTTGGCCTGGAGCAGGTTGTTGAGCGCGACGATGACGTCATTGATGTTGGAGAAGAAGTTGCTGACGCCGGTGCGCATGAACTGCGGCAGCACGCCGCGGTAGGCTTCCGCCACCGGCTTGAGCACCGCGTTATCGACGCCGTCGTTGAACTGGTAGATGCCGCGGTTGATCGGCTCCAACGGATCGCGCGGATTCCCGGTGCTGGCACAGCCCCCGAGCAACGCGAGGCAGACCAGGCCGCACACGAGAGACGCGCGTAACCGGGCGGGAAAATGGGTCATCGACACGGTTCCAGTTGTGCGGTTCGGTTTCGGTGGTTTCGCGAACGCATTATAGCAAGCCTTTCACGCCGACGGAAAGCAAGCTGTGGTGACGGCGGCTGACGGGAGCCGCGCGCCACGATAATGGCATATCTGGTCGTTGTCCCGCGAGGGAGTGGGTTTGCGGCGCAAGACTTGCACACCCGCTCAGCGTCGAAGTTACAAAAAGAAAGCCCGCCAACAAACGGGCTTTCGCGCACATAGCGCTGCGTTCAGGTTCGCCTATTTCCCATACACATATTTCAGCACGATATATATGACGACAACAAGCAAAGCCGTAAGAGCGACAACTTCCCAGCCACCGATTGCGCCGGCCGGCAGTGAGTCGATCTTGCCGGCAAGGTGCTGCACTTCCTGGTCGGTGAGCGCGTCGACGCGGTCTTTTGCGGTGTCGGGATTGAGACCGAACGACTGCAACTGCTCCTGCACCTCGGCACGCGCCATGAAATCGCGCACCTTGTCGCGGTCGGCCTGTCCCTGCGCGCTGGCGATGACGTCACCGGTTCCGATCAGAGCAGCCTGCGTGGAAAAAGGCAGCAAGATCAGGCTGACGACGAGCAATTGACTGATTAATCTGCAAAAAAACGCCTTCATATGAGCCTCCGCATGGTGGTTGAGAGTAAGCTGCCGGCCCCTGCACGTACATGTCATTGTTTTATAGCCGCGATTCGTTGGCGGCGTCAAGTCCGGCAGCGTTTTTTACTTGCTGCACCGAGGCAGACTGTCTCATCCGCACGAAATTGCCGGTCGACGACGGCGCCTATCCTGGCATTTATCAGCGCGGGGCTGGCGATTCAACCTGCTTTTAATTGGTTCATTAATGGTTCGTTTCCCTTGGAGCGCGTACCGCGCGAGGCGGGTCTGTTAAAATAAACGCTCAAGCGTGGCAGCGGCGCCGCCACGTTTCCGACACCCGATATCGACGCAAGGAATCCAAGCCATGCTACAGAAAGTCAAACCCGCTTTTCAACTCAAGGACATGAAGCTGTTCCGCCAGCAGTGCTACATCAACGGCGAGTGGGCCGACGCTGACGGCAAGGCGACGATCGCCGTCCACAACCCAGCGGACGGCCAGCAGATAGGCGCGGTGCCCAACATGGGCGCCGCCGAGACGCGGCGCGCGATCGAGGCCGCTAACGCGGCGTGGCCGGCATGGCGCGCCAAGACCGCCAAGGAACGCGCGGCCATCCTGCGCAAGTGGTACGACCTCATGATGGCGAACCAGGAGGATCTCGCAATACTGATGACGGTGGAGCAGGGCAAGCCGCTCGCCGAATCGCGCGGCGAGATTGCCTATGGCGCCTCCTTTATCGAGTGGTTTTCGGAAGAGGCGAAACGCGTCTACGGCGAGACGATTCCGGCGCCGATGGCGGACCGCCGCATCGTGGTGATCAAGCAACCGGTGGGCGTGTGCGCGGCGGTGACGCCGTGGAATTTCCCCAACGCGATGATCACGCGCAAAGCGGGCCCTGCGCTCGCCGCCGGCTGCACCATGGTCATCAAGCCGGCGTCCCAGACGCCCTATTCTGCGCTTGCGCTGTGCGAGCTTGCCGAGCGCGCGGGCGTTCCAAAGGGTGTGCTTTCGGTTGTGACCGGTTCATCCGGGCCGATCGGCAAGGAACTTACCACCAACCCGCTGGTGCGCAAGTTCACGTTCACCGGTTCGACGGAGGTCGGCAAGCTGCTGATGCAGCAGTGCGCGAGCACGGTCAAGAAAGTATCGCTTGAGCTCGGCGGCAACGCGCCGTTCATCGTGTTCGACGACGCCGATATCGATGCCGCGATCGATGGCGCCATGGCGTCGAAATACCGCAATACCGGCCAGACGTGCGTGTGCGCCAACCGCCTGTTCGTGCAGGAAGGCGTCTACGACAAGTTCGCGAAAAAGCTCGCCGAGAAAGTAGGCGCGATGAAGGTCGGCAACGGCCTCGAGGACGGCGTGGTGCAGGGGCCGCTGATCGACATGAAAGGCGTCGAGAAAGTCGAGGAGCACATCGCCGATGCGCTCGCCAAGGGTGCGCGCGTGGTCATCGGCGGCAAGCGTCACGCCAAGGGCGGCACGTTCTTCGAGCCGACCGTGCTCGCCGATGTCACCACCAAGATGAAGGTTACTCACGAGGAAACCTTCGGCCCGGTGGCGCCGCTGTTCCGCTTCAAGACCGAGGAGGAGCTGATCAGGCTCGCCAATGACACCCAGTACGGGCTGGCAGCGTATTTTTACAGCCGCGACATCGGCCGCGTCTGGCGCGTCGCCGAGGCGATCGAATCCGGCATCATCGGCATCAACGTCGGCATCATCTCGAACGAGGTGGCGCCGTTCGGCGGCATGAAGGAATCGGGCATTGGCCGCGAGGGCTCGAAGTACGGCATCGAGGAATTCCTCGAAGTCAAGTATCTCTGCATGGGCGGCATCGACAAGTAGACCGCATACGTCTGCATTGTTATCGCAGATACAGGAAGCGGGAAAGACGGCGCAAGGGGGAGCGCCTCAACCCAACAAGCGACGGGGTGAACCGTACCCGGGAGGAGCGCGTCATGGCAAGCGATAGGACCGTGGCCCAGGTGATTGCGGCTTGCTTGGCGCGCCACGGAGTCAACGTTCTTTTTCCCAAAGCCTTCCATCTGCCGTCTTGCTGGCGGCGGAGGACGCGGGCCTGCATCAGTTTACGTACCGAACGGAAAACGCCGGCGGCGCGATGGCCGATGGCTATGCCCGGATTTCGGGAAAGGCGGCGGTTGTCACTGCGCAAAACGGCCCGGCCGCGACTCTGTTAGTGCCGCCTTTGGCCGAGGCGCTTCGATCCTCGATACCGATCGTCGCGCTGGTGCAGGAGGTTGACCGTCCTATGACGGACCGCAATGCGTTCCAGGAGTTGGACCACATCGGCCTGTTTCAAAGCTGCACCAAGTGGGTTCGTCGGGTCACCGAAGCCAGTCGAATCGAAGATTACGTCGATATGGCTTTCACCATCGCAACCAGTGGCAGACCGGGTCCGACGGCTCTGCTGCTGCCGGCGGATCTTTTGAAGGAACCGGCTGGGGTCTTCGGACGCCGCCAGTCATGCCTGGGCAATTACCCGCTCGATCGAGCGCTCCCCGATGCTGCTCAAATTGACGCCGCGGCGGATCTGATCGCCGCCGCGCAGAATCCCGTGGTGATGGCAGGAGGTGGCGTGCACCTGTCCGGTGCGGCGGCCGAGCTCGCGGCGCTGCAGGAGGGAGCACACTTGCCGGTGATGACCACCGTGATGGGCAAGGGGGCGGTCAGCGAGGAACATCCCCTGTCCCTCGGGGTAGGCGGCAACACGCTTGGCCGGCTCTCGTCCGGGCGCCACCTGCGCCCCATGATCGAGAATGCCGACTTGGTTATTCTCGTCGCTACGCGAACGCAGCAAACCAGTACCGACTCCTGGACGCTGTTTTCCCCTGGTGCCCGATATATCCATATCGACATCGACCATGCCGAGGTCGGACGCAATTACGAAGGCTTGCGTCTGGTCGGTGATGCCAAGCTGACGTTGGCGGCGCTCACTCAACGCCTGCGCGGGCGCCGGAAATCGTCCGGCGATGTAGTGCGTCAGATCGCGGCGGCGCGAGCGCGACACGAAAACGAGATCGCGCCGCTGCTGCGCTCCGATGCAATCCCGATCCGGCCGGAGCGGTTGATGGCCGACCTCCAACAGGTGCTGACTCCAGATACCATTGTCGTTGCCGACTCCAGCTATTCGCACGTCTGGGTAGCCAGCTACCTGCGGGCGCTTATACCCGGAATGCGCTTCCTTACCCCGCGCGGCCTCGCAGGGCTAGGCTGGGGCCTGCCGATGGCTATCGGCGCCCGCGTGGCGAGCCCGACAAGCCCGGTGCTTTGTGTTGGGGGCGATGGAGGCTTTGGTCACGTCTGGTCCGAACTTGAGACTGCACGCCGCACCCGGACGCCGATCGTCGTGACGGTGCTGAACAACGGTGTGCTCGCCTACCAGAAGGACGCCGAGGATGTGAAGTTCGGTCGCCATACCAGCGGGTGCATGTTCTCACCGGTCGATCACGCGCAGATCGCGCGGGCGTGTGGCTGCCGCGGCGTCAGGATCGAGCGGCCCGGCGATTATCTGGACGCGGTGCGCGCGGCACTCGCTGTCCCGGAAACGACCGTAATCGACGTGATAACGGATCCGGAAGCGTATCCGCCCATCACGCTATTCGATAACAAGCTGGAAGCAGTGCGACAGGCGAGGCTCTAGGAGTTTGTCGGACTTAGCCCCGACAAACTCCTAATGCAAAACCGGCGCCATGAAAATTGCAAAAGAGGATGACGGATATGCGAATTTACCCCTGTTTTTCTTCATATTCGGCCGCTTCGGGTGGGTTTTCTTCCGAATGGTCAGCCGGTTTTGCTTTTAGCAGCCTGTCGAACTGTTAAGTCCGACAGGCTGCTAGGTCGACAAGAGAGCCGCAGGTTAGGGGCGTTCATCGGCTGCGGCCAGCAAAGTAAACGCGTTCCGGTCAATTTGGTTGGCTTACCCAAGGAGATTCGAAATGACGAAGTTTGAAGACTACGGGCAGAAATTCGAGAACATTCGCTTCCGGCGCGAGGACGGTATCCTGGAAATGACGCTGCACACGAAAGGCGACTCGCTGCGCATGGGTCCCGTCCCGCACGCGGAGATGGAGCGGGCCTTCCTGGACATCGGCCACGATCCCGAGAACCAGGTGATCATCCTCACGGGCACCGGAGCGGAATTCACCGGGCCTGAGATCACGCCTTCCACCGGCCGCTCAGTGCCCAAGCTGACCCCTGAGCAATGGATGAGGCTGGGGTCCGAAGCGAAACGCTTTACGATGAACATGCTGTCGATCGAGGTGCCGATGATTGCTGCCGTCAACGGGCCGTCGCTGCGCCACACCGAATTGCCGCTCATGTGCGACATCGTGCTGGCGGCCGAGGGGGCTGCCTTCCAGGATTCGGCGCATTTTCGCAGCGGCATGGTGCCGGGCGATGGCATTAACGTGATTTTTCCGATGTTAATGGGTCTCGGCCGTGCCCGCTACTTCCTGCTCACCGCGCAAGTGCTCTCTGCCAAGGAGGCGTTGCAATATGGTCTCGTTAATGAAGTCCTGTCGAGGGAGACGCTGCTGCCGCGCGCTTGGGAACTCGCGCGACAGATCATGAAGACACCCGAAATCGTTCGGCGCTATACACGGGTGATGCTGAGTGAGTATCTGCGGCGCCCGATGAACGACCTGCTTGGGCATGGACTTGCTCTCGAGGGATTGGGGATCTGCCAATGAACGGTGCTCTTGCTCCGGCACGCCCTTCTTGTCTGGACCGGGTGCGAGTGCTGCCCGGCGATAGTGCGGCCAGGACGGCGCTGCATCAAGAAGAGGTGTAAGCATGGCGAAAATCGCCTACGTTGGCGTGGGCGCTATGGGACAGGCCTTGATCCAGCGGCTGCTCGCCGCGGGACATGCCGTCACGGCATACAACCGTAGCGTCGAAAAAACGCGCCGGGTCCAGCAGGCGGGCGCTGCCATAGCACCGACCCCGCGCCTCGCGGCGCAAGGGGCCGACGCGGTTTTCTGTTCCGTTACCGACGACGAAGCGTCTCGGGCGGTGTGGGCCGGGCCCGACGGCGTGCTTTCGGCTGAACTGCGCCCATCAACTTTCATGATCGAGTGCTCGACACTTTCCCATGACTGGGTGCTCGAACTCGCCGCATTGGTGACAAGGCGCGGTTTTCGCTACATCGACTGTCCCGTCTCGGGACGGCCAGATGCCGCTGAAGCCGGAGATCTCAGACTGTTCCTAGGGGCCAGCCCGGCCGATCTGGCCGAGATCCGGCCGCTTCTCGAGTCGTTAGGCACGAAGATCCAGTTCTTTCACTTCGGGCCCGTCGGCGCGGGAACCGCGTTCAAATTGATACACAACCTCAACGGCGCGATTCAGGTGGCGGCGATCGCGGAAGCAATGGCGCAGGCCGAGGCAGCGGGCATAGACCTGCATGTTGCCGCCCAGGGATTCGCGGCAGGCTATGGCGGAAGCCGCCACGTTAGGCAGCACTCAGCGGTCATGGCTGAAGGAAAGAAGGGACAGGAGGTTGCATTCTCCGGGCGCGGACGCCTGAAAGATGCGCTCTACGGCATGCGCTTGGCCGAGAAACTGGGGCGGCAGGCTCTCGTCGGCACGGCAGCTGCGGACGCGTGGAGTCAAATGGTCAAATCGGGCATGGGAGACGCCAACGATAGCGAGTTGATCGATGTGCTCCGAGCGGCAGCCGGCGCCGATAAAACCCAGGAGCCTTAGAGTGAAGTGCTGAAGAACTCAATTTCTGGGTGCAGACCAACGGCGTGCTTGCGGCGCACCGGCAAAACGCAACTCGCTACTGAAGCTGGATTCCGGCGGCCTTGACCAGCTTGCCCAGTCTCTCCATGTCGGAGCGGATGGTCGCTGCCATTTGCTGCGGCGCGTTGCCGACGGGCTCGCCCGCTCCCTCGCGCTCGAGCCGGCCGCGGAACTCAGGCAGTTGCAGCGTCTTGACGACGTCGCCGTGCAGCCGGGCGAGGATCGCGGCCGGTGTTTTCGCTGGCGCCCAGGTGGCGAACATCAATAGATCGGGACGTGGCCCCCGAGCGTATCGATCCGCGCCATGATGTCGGCGCCGCCGCCCGGCGGCCACGCCACGACCATGCGCACCGCCTTGGAAGGATAGCTTTGCGCGGCCGCATTCACGGACAACGCGCACAGCAGAATGCCAAGCAGTCGGTTGATTCTCATTGTGTTGTTCCCCGGAAAAGTAGCGTCATGGTAACAAAAGCTGGAACCGGTGACACCCTGCCGAAAGCCCACATCATGCTGGTCGCAAGATCCGGTGCCCGGCGGCGATTTATTGGGGCGAAAAAAGCCACACCGAGAAGTTCTTCAACCCGCGCGAGGCGTGGCTGCAGTATTGCTCGAACATCTTGCGCATGCGCGCGCTGCCGTGCGGCCACTATCCGGCGGAGCAGGCGCCTGAGGAGACGTACGCCGAGCTCCAGGGCTTTTTCAAGTCATAAAATCCAAGCAGCCGCAAATGGACGCCGATGAAAACCTCAGGCCTCGAGGTCAGACTCGACTTACGTGTATGAGTGAGCACCGATCCTGGGGTTCGGTGTTTGTCGGGATGTCACCGATTGGCCCGCCTGCCGCGCTGCTCCCCACCGTTTTCTACTTCGCTTCCAGCCTCGCCGCTTTGATGACCCTGGTCCACTTTTCGGTCTCGGACTTGATATATGCCGCGAATTGTTGCGGCGTGCTTGACAGCGCATCGATGCCGCTATCGAGCAGCACTTTCCTGACATCAGGCATGTTGAGAATTGCGGCGGTCTCATTGTGCAGCCGGTCGATGATGGATTGCGGCGTGCCGGCCGGCGCGACCATGCCGTACCAATTACTTGCCTCGTAGCCTTTGAGCCCGGATTCAGCGACGGTCGGCACCTCAGGCAGCGCCGCGGCGCGCTTGCCGCCCGTTACCGCCAGCGCGCGCGCTCTGCCGGACTTCACCGCGGGCATCGCGGTCGATATCACCGCTACGAAGATTTCGACGTGCCCCGCGATGAGATCGGTGAGCGCCGGACCGCCGCCCTTGTAGGGCACGTGGACCATATCCACGCCGGCCATGTTCTTGAAAAGCTCTCCGGCCAAATGCCCAGGGCTCGCGAGCCCCGAGGACGCGTAGTTGAAGGCGCCGGGCTTTTTCTTCGCGAGGGCGATCAACTCCTTGAGTGTGCGCGTCGGCAGCGTCGGGTGCACGATAAAGATGTTCTGCAAGGACACCGCCTGCGAGATCGGTGCGAAGTCCTTCAGCGGGTCGTACGGCACCTTGGTGGTCGCCGGGCTCAGGACCAGAGAGCCGATGGTGGCGAGATGGATGGTGTGGCCGTCCGGCGGAGCCTTCGCCGCAAGATCGGATCCGATGACGCCGTTCGCCCCCGGACGATTATCGACGATGAATTGCTGCTTGAAAATCTGCGTGTACTTCGGCGCCATCAGGCGCGCGATCAGATCGGTCGCCCCGCCGGGCGGGAAACCGATGATGATGCGCACCGGCTTCGTCGGATATTCCTGCGCATGGCCGGCAGCGGCCGGCACCACCGCCGCGAGCAATATTGCCACGGCTCGAAAGAACAACTGCCAAGCGTTCATACTTTCCTCGTTATCGCGCCGCGAAGCGAGATCAGTTGACTTTGATCCCGGCCGCCTTGATCACCTTCGCCCACTTCGCCATCTCTGACTTCATGTATGCAGCGAACTCTTCGGGCGTGCCGGCCGCGGCCTCCAGTCCCTGCTTGAACAGGAATTCCTTGATGTCGGGCAGGTTAAGCGCCGCCGCGAACTCCTTGTTCAGGCGGTTGATGATGGGCCGGGGCGTGTTCGCCGGAACCAGGACGCCGTTCCAGTTGTTGGCTTCGAACCCCGGCAGGCCTGCTTCCGCAATGGTCGGCAGTTCCGGCACCAGTGAGGAGCGTTTTGCGGTGGTCACTGCGAGAGCCCTGATCTTGCCGGCCTTGATGTGTCCGATCGAGCTTGCCGCGGTGGCGAAGATCATCTGGATGTTGCCGGCGAGCAGATCCACTATCGCGGGGCCGCCGCCCTTGTACGCCACGTGGGTGATCTTGGTTCCGGCCTGGAGGTTGAAGAGTTCCACCGCCAGGTGGCCGGCGCCCCCGACGCCCGAGGAGCCGCAGTTGAGCGGCTTGGACTTGGCCAGGGCGATGAGCTCCTTGACCGACTTTGACGGCACCGAGGGATGCACCACCAGGATATTGGTGGAGTCTGCCGCGCGCGTCACCGGCGCCAGGTCCTTGAGCGTATCGAATGGCATCTTCGTGGCGAGGCTGGGATTGATCACGAGTGCGATCGTTCCCAATAGCACCGTGTAGCCGTCGGGGGTGGCGTTCGCCACGATGTCCGCGGCGATCGTTCCCGAGGCTCCCGGGCGGTTGTCCACGATGACTTGCTGGCCGAGCGCCGCCGTCAGCTTCTGGCTGATGGCGCGCGCGGTGGTGTCGGTGCCGCCACCGGGAGCGAAACCGACCACCAGGCGAACCGGTTTAGTGGGGTAATCTGCGGCGGCCGCCAGCGTGGCGGCGTTCGTTATCCAAACGCTGCCCAGCGCAACGACCAGAATTGCAGGGTGCCACGTGCGTTTTGTCATGTTTCCTCCTCGTTGTAAGACCCTGACGCATTATACAAAAGACCGCCCCGAACCGGCGCCGTTGTCCGGTTCGCGCAGTTCAGTGCAGCCGGGCCGCTGCGAGCTTGACGGCGATCTCGAGCGCATGCTCGATCGCACCGGGATCGGCTTTACCCTGGCCGACGATATCAAACGCCGTGCCGTGCGCGGGCGTGGTGAACACGATTTTCAGGCCCGCGGTGACGGTAACGCCTTTGTTGAAGCTGATCAGCTTGGTCGCGATCTGGCCCTGGTCATGATACATCATCACCACGCCGTCGAATTCACCGCGCAACGCCTTGAGAAAAATCGCATCCGACGGAATCGGTCCTGCGCAGGCTATGCCCGCAGCGCGCATGGTCTCGACGGTGGGCCGGATGATGCGAATCTCCTCATCGCCGAAGAGCCCGTTTTCGCCGCCGTGCGGGTTGAGCGCCGCCACGCCGATGCGGGGCGCGGCGTGTCCCACGGCGCGCAACGTATCATGGGCGAGCGTAATCGTAGCGCTGATGCGTTCGGGCGTGATCATGCCGATGGCCTCGCGCAGCGCGACATGGGAAGTCACGCGGAACGTGTTGAATTCCCTGATCACGTTCATTTCGCCGAAGAAGCCGCCGTGACGGGTGAGCTTGGCGAACATCTGGTGTTCGTCGTGGAAATTCCAGCCGCCGCCGTGGAGCGCCGCCTTGTTGAGGGAGGCGAAGCAGATGCCGTCGAGTTGCCCGGCGAGCGCGAGATCGATCATGTATTTGAGCGTCTCCCCGGTCAGGCGGCCGGATTCAGCCGACACCTCGCCGCGCTTGAACCGCGCGGGATCGATGTTGCCGAGATCGACGAGCGGCACCTCCGCGCGCGACCAATCGACATCGTCCAGTGACTTGTAGCTGCGCCAGGCGAACTGGACGCCGGCATCCTGCATGCCGAGTTCGAGCACCCGCGCATCGCCGATCACGGCGAGCCGCACTGTGTTTTTCGTGGCGCCGGTGGCGAGCAGCCTGGCGCAGATTTCCGGCCCGATGCCGGTCATGTCGCCGAGCATCAGTCCAATGGTTGGAATGCGTTGGTTCATGTCTACAAACTCCTGTACTTCGTGAGGCGTGAGGGCGGGAGGGCGTGAGAGCGGAAGAGCGTCAGGGCGGAAGGGCGGGAGAGCGTGAGGGCGGAGAACGAAGTAGCATCTAACGATTTTCCCATCTCCCGATCTCCCGACCTCGCGACTTCACGGCTTTCTAACGATCTCCTGACTTCACGACTTACGGCAGTTTGCACCCGTGTCACTTGCGGTGCTTGGCTTTCACCATCTTGCGTGGCATGGTTTTCCTGGCTTTTGCCTTCGCTGCGGGCTTGGCGCCCGCAGCGAGCAGCCGCGTGAGTTCACGAATGCTCTTCAGTTTTTCCAGCCCGAAAACAAGTTCGACCACATTGTCGGCGTTGGCCCGGGACAGTTTTCCCCAGGCGGCGCATTCGAGAAACTTGTCGGCCAGTTCCCGATCGCTCATCGGGTTGTCGGGGCTGCCTTTGCCGAAATCGGCGCGGCCGCTGATTTTTCTGCCGTCGTTTAACTCGATTTCGATGATGGTTGTCATTTTCTCATAGCCGGCGGCCTCCGCTTCGGGATGCACGCCGAATTCGACCTTCTCGATCATCTTCTGCACGTCAGGCCGGTTGACGACCTTGTCGGTGAACTCCGCCAGCCCCGCTTTCCTTTCGAGCAGCAGGATCGCCATGCAGAACTCCATGCTGAACTTGGCCTGCAGCTCGTTCTTCGGCCGGCGGTGAATGAGCGCGTTCGGCATATGGCGGTTGGTGCCGACCTTTATCCTGACCACCTGTTCGGGCCGGATGTCGTGTTCGCGGATCAAGCTGAGCATCTTCCCCATGCCGGGATGCGTGAGCGAACCGCTCGGATGCGGCTTGATTGACACACCCGGGAACGCGAAGGTCCACGGATTGCCGAGCTTGCCTTCGATCGCCGCCGCGTCGTAGCCGCCACCGGCGGCCATGAAGAAACCGCGGTTGGCCTCGAGCACGAACGGTGTTGCGGTCCAGCCGAGCTTGGCGAATTCCGCCGCCACGACGCCGCTCTCGCACGAGCGGCCGGGATGGAATGGCTTGGTCATGGTGCCGAAGTTTTCCCTCAGGCCCGCCGCCTGGCTGGCGCCGATACCGATCGCACGCTGCGTTTGTTCCGGATTGAGGCCGAGTAGCTTGGCCGCGCCCGCAGTGGCGCCGATGGTGCCGATCGTCGCAGTCGAGTGAAATCCGTGATCGTAGTGCCGCGGGTTGATCGCTTCCGCCACCTTGGTCTCGACCTCCACCGCGATCTGGTAGGCGGTCAGCACATCGAGCCCCGATCGGTTGCCGAGCTCGCCGAGCGCCAGCACCGGCGGCAGCGCCGGCGCGGTGGGGTGAGTGAGGAGTCCGTAGACACGGTCCTTCGCCACCGCGAGCTGGGTGTCGTCGTAATCGTCGGCGTGGATCGCGATGCCGTTGGCGAAGGCCGCGAAGCGCGCCGGCACCTTCAGGTTGGTCCCGATCACGGTGCAGCCCTTGTCGGTCGGGCAGCCGAACGTCCTGAAATAGCTGCGGACGATATGTCCCGATTCCGCCGCGTTGCCGGCGAGCGCCAGGCCGACGCCGTCCAATATCGAGCGTTTGGCAAGGTGCATGACATCGGCCGGAATATCGCGGGCTTGGGTGTCTGTGATAAATTTTGCGACGTAAGCGGTGAGAGAGGGGACAGTGGTCATGAGGCGTTTTCAACCAATTGGTGAGGCGTTTAATACCACATTCCCCCTCTTCCTGCCAATGGGTTGCGCCAATCCTGACCCCTTTGGCTGCGTCTTGATTGCTGAATATATCCATTGAAGAACGTTTGCGGCACACTCAAAGACGCCCCATGAAAGCCTGCTAGAATACCAACCTCTCCGCGCTGATTTTCTTTGCACCCCAGCAGCGCGACATGAAAATCCGTTCAGGAGAATCAATGGGCTCGACCATCGCCGAAAAAATTCTCGGCGCTCATGCCGGCGGCAGCCCCGTCAAGGCCGGGGACGTCGTGGTCGCCAGTGTCGATTTTGCGATGGTGCACGATGCGCGCGCCGCCAACGCGCTCAAAATGATGGCGAAGCTGCGTGGCGGACATGACGATGTCGCGTTGCCATTCGCCGCCAGGACCGCGTTCGTTCTCGATCACTATTCACCGCCGCCCAACATGGAGGCGGCGAACACCCACGTCGCGATGCGCGCCTTCGCCGACGCGCACGGCGCGATCCTCTACGATGTGGGCGATGGCATCTGTCATCAGGTGCTGCCGGAGGGCGGGCACCTCACTTGCGGCGATCTGGTGGTCGGCACCGACACGCACTCGACGACCTACGGCGCGTTCAACGCGCTCGGCACCGGCGTCGAGGGCACGGACGTATCTGCGGTAATGATGACCGGCAAGCTCTGGTTCCGCGTGCCGGAGACCATCCGCGTGGAATTGAAGGGGCGGCTTGCGCCCGGCGTGTGGGCGAAGGATGTGACGCTCGCCATGCTGGGGCGGCTCGGCGCCGAGGGCGCCAACTACCGCGTCCTCGAGTACTGCGGTGGCGCGGTAGCGGCGATGGAGATCGACGACCGCATGACACTTGCGAATCATGCCGCCGAGTTGGGCGCCAAGGCGGCAATCCTCGATGCGGACGAAAGAACCTTCGCCTGGCTCAAGGCCCACGGGGCGCGCGCTCCGAAACCGGTCAGGGCCGACGCGGATGCGCGCTACGTCGAGCGCATCGACATCGACGCATCAACGCTGCCGCCGCAGGTCGCGCACAATCATCGCATCGACGATGTGGTCGGGGTGCCAGAAGTCAAAGGCCGGAAAATCGGCATCGCGCTGATCGGCACCTGCACCAACGGCCGGCTCGACGATATCCGCCAGGCAGTGGCGATCCTCAAGGGCAAGCGCATCGCGAAAGGCGTGCGCATGATCGTCACGCCCGCTTCGCGCCAGGTTTATCTCGCCGCGGCGCGTGAAGGCTTGATCGAGGCGCTGACTGCGGCCGGCGCATCGGTGGAAGCGGCCGGCTGCGGCACCTGCGTTAGTATCACCGGACATCTGATTACCGGTGACGGAGAGGTGGTGATTTCCAGCGCGAACCGCAATTTCAAGGGCCGGCTCGGCAATCCCGGATCCGAAATCTGGATCGGTTCGGCGGCGACCGTTGCCGCTTCCGCGCTTACCGGTTATATCACTGATCCACGTACAGTCGAGGGCGGAGAGTGGCGGCCGGAAACCGGAACCGACAGGAACCGCAGATGAACGATAACATAATGAATATCCGTGGTAGAGCGCACCTTCTCGGCGATGGGGTCAACACGGATATCCATTGCTCGAGCAAATATTTGCCGGGCCGGGACAACGCCTATGTCGCGCAGCACGCGTTCGAGCAGGTGGCGCCGGGATTTGCCTCGCGTTTCAAACCGGGCGATGTCATCGTGGCGGGCAGGAACTTCGGCATCAACTCTTCGCGCGAGCAAACGGTGCAGGTGATGCGTCTGATGAGTGCGGCGGCGGTCGTCGCGTCTTCATTCGGCCGGCAGTTCTTCCGCAACGCCATCAACAATGGTTTGCCGGTGGTCGAGTGCGACATCTCCGGTATTGCGGAAGGCGACGCGATCGAAATTGATCTTGCAGCCGGCCTCGTAACGGTGGTCGGCCGAGGGATCTCACGTGAAGTGCCGCCGCTTCCGCGCGAAGTCCAGGCAATCCTTGCCGCGGGCGGCCTGATTCCCTTCCTTCAACGGCATCCGGACTGGAAACTGGCCTGAAACCGTGAACGAGTGAACGGGGTGAACAAGTGAACGGGCAAAAACAAAGGAATGCCCTTCTCCCCGCTACCGGGGGAGAGCCTGCGTAGCGGGCGAGGGGGCCGACTCGTTCACCCGTTCACCCCATAGGCGTGTCCCTGCGGTAAATTATCATTGTTCGTTGCTGGATGGATCCATGAAGATAGAGCGCGTCGAAGTGTTCGGAGTGGCCGTGCCGCTGATCGGCGAATACAAGAACGCCTATCGCAGCAAGTCGATTCAGAAAAGCGCCATCGTCAGGATCACTGCTACCGGCGGCGCCGTGGGACTGGGCAACATCGATCTGTCGCCCGGCTATTCCAAGGAAACGATCGAGGACAGCCTGCGGGTGCTCGAAACCCGCCTCGCGCCGCTCGTGGTCGGCATGGATCCTACGAACGTTCACC
>C687J26845_10000979_pt1 | contig 18136 bp, 13 predicted proteins | sample RifCSPlowO2_12_FD_26845 | JGI IMG/M metagenome (IMG submission 26845)
CTCGGAAGCGGTGTCAATATCTATATTGACGGCAATCTGTCAAACGGAACAGTGACGTACGACAACCTTTCCGGCTCTATACTTAATAATGTGCCATTAAATATAGGTCAGGGGACATGGGGAGGAGGGGCTTTCAACGGTATCATCGACGAAGTTCGTGTCTACAACCGCGCGTTAACCGCCGCCGAAGTCGAACAGCTTTACAATATGGGAAAATGATTGTTAGTTAGAATGACTAGATTTAAATTAAAATTATTGATTTTTCTATAGAATTATATATAATTGTGGATGCTCTGGTTTACGGTTCAAGAGTTCATAGTTCACGGTTAAAAGTGTTAAAACGTGTCTCCATATCTCTTTAAAGTGAATTGAATCGTTTGAAGATTATGACGATACTGGGACGGCCGGTCGTGAACCATTGACCTTTGAAATTGTGTAATTACATATAATTATAGGAATTTCAAACTTTTGTAATTCCCCTCTATCAAGAGGGGAATCAGGGGTGTGTAATAATAAGTCGTTGGGTTTTTGTCTTTTAAAACCCAACCTAATTTAATAGGAATTTTAATTTTATTTGTGCCTGTCTGCGTGCCTCGCACAGGTGGGCGGCTTTCAGGGTGTCATTAAATCCCCCTTAACAAAAAGGGGGGTTGTAAAATAATGCAGTTAAAAATACAACCCCCTTGCCCCCTTTATTAAGGGGGATTTGATTAATTTCTCCTTTATTAAACCGGGGATTTGGTTAATTTACCCTTAGAAACATGTCCTCGTGAAAACGGGGAAGAGGGATTCAGTTAAATCCCCCTTAGCAAAGGGGGATAAAGGGGGTTGTCGTACTGCTCTGTTTCCAACTTTGAAATTCCTGTACATCAAATTAGGCATTCGGCAACTTTCCGTGCTGCTATAATTATGGTAACTTATGTAGGATGGGTGAAGCGTCAGCGCACCCATCAGAAAAAAATTGTTGATGGGTCTGCTTCGCTTGACCCATCCTACTCTTTGAAATTCCTTAGCATTAAGTTAGGCTGCCTTTGGTAGCGACCTTTACGCTCCCCTCTAGAAAGAGGGGCTGGGGGGGTGTTTCGGTAGTCTTACACATGTTTCTTACTTTTATTGCAAATGACCAACGTATAAGATACGATTGAAAGGGGGTGATCATTATGAAAGCAGTGATTCTCGCTGGAGGATTTGGCACCCGTTTGTCAGAAGAAACGGTTTCACGACCTAAGCCCATGATAGAGGTTGGTGGCAAACCAATATTGTGGCATATTATGAACATTTATGGTGTTCATGGAATAAACGAGTTTATCATCGCTGCGGGTTATAAAGCTGAGGTTATCAAAGAATATTTTCTCAACTTTTATGCTATCAATAATGATATTACGGTAGACTTGAATACTGGAAATACTACTATCCACAATAACGGGAATCAACCTAAATGGAAAGTTCATATCGTTGATACGGGGTTATATACACAAACTGGCGGTCGTATCAAAAGGCTTAAAAGCTGGCTGGAAAAAGAAGAAATCTTTATGCTTACCTATGGTGATGGAGTAGCTGATATTGATATCAATGCCCTGCTGAAGTTCCACAAATCACACAATAAGTTAGCCACTATTACCAGTGTACATACCCCCGAACGTTTTGGCAGAATTAGGTTTGAAGGTAACCAAATTATCACATTTCATGAGAAGCCTGAGCATACTGAAGGTTGGATTAATGGCGGATATTGTGTTCTTAATTCCAAAGTTTTAGATTATATTGAGAACGACGAAACAATCTGGGAACGTAGTCCTATGGAGCGGCTTGTCCGCGAAGGTCAATTATTTGGTTATCGTCATTCTGGTTTTTGGTCATGTATGGACACTTTAAGGGAAAAGAATTATTTGGAAGAGTTATGGAACTCGGGTAAAGCGCCTTGGAAGGTATGGTGATAAACAAAAATTTCTGGAAAAATAAAAAAGTTCTTGTAACAGGACATACAGGATTTAAAGGCAGTTGGATGTCTTTATGGTTGCAAAATATGGGCGCTCAAGTTATCGGGTATTCACTGCCTCCCCCAACAAAACCTAATTTGTTCGAAGTGGCAAATATTTCCTCATGTATGAAATCGTTAAAAGGCGATGTCCGGGACACTGAACAGGTGACAGCGACAGTTTCAAAATATCAGCCTGAAATAATTATTCATATGGCAGCGCAATCCCTTGTGCGCTATTCTTATAGTCATCCGGTGGAAACGTATGCTACCAATGTTATGGGAACAGTAAATATTTTAGATGCGGTGCGTCACGTGAAATGTGCAAAAGTTGTTATCGTTGTTACCAGCGACAAATGCTATGAAAATAAAGAATGGTTATGGGGTTATAGAGAAAATGACCCTATGGGAGGTCACGACCCTTATTCAAGTAGCAAAGGGTGTGCTGAACTTGTTACATCATCTTACCGCAATTCCTACTTTTCAACAGAAAATTTTGACTGCCATCGTGTTGCGATAGCAACTACAAGAGCAGGTAATGTAATCGGTGGCGGAGACTGGTCAGAAGACCGTCTTGTGCCTGATGTTATGAGGGCATTTCTTGACGGCCGATCTGTTTTAATCAGATATCCAGATGCCAAGCGCCCCTGGCAGCATGTGCTAGAGCCCATTTCAGGATATTTATACCTTGCGGAGAAACTCTGGCATGATGGTTCCTTTTTCTCGCAGGCATGGAACTTTGGTCCTAGTGATGAAGATGTAAAGCCTGTATCATGGATTGTAGAGTACCTGGTAAACGTGTGGGGTGAGGGTGCAAGTTGGCGGGTGGATGAAGGCAATCACCCGCATGAAGCATATTATCTGAAGCTTGATTGCTCAAAAGCCAGGACACTCCTGGGATGGAAGTCAAGACTGAACCTGTCCACAGCACTGGAGTGGACATGCGAATTTTACAAACGACATCATAACCGCGAAAATGTTCATAGCATAATCAATGAACAAATTTCACGCTATGAAGATATGGTGAAATCATGATTTTTGAAGAAACCCCTTTGCATGGGGCATTCATAATCACTCCAGAGAGAATAATGGATCACCGGGGTTTTTTTGCCCGTGCATGGTGTAGAAAGGAATTTGAGGCTCACGACCTAAGCACAGCGCTAATCCAGAGCAATATTGCGTTTAATTATAAAAAGGGAACATTGCGGGGCATGCATTTCCAGAAATCTCCCCATGAAGAGGTTAAGCTGGTTCGTTGTACAGCCGGATCAATTTATGACGTAATAATTGATTTGAGAGCCCATTCTTCGACGTATATGAAATGGACAGGCATTGAATTAACTGCGGAAAACCGGAAAATGCTCTATGTGCCTGCAGGATTTGCCCATGGTTATCAAACACTGACTGATAGCAGCGAGGTCTTCTATCAGGTATCACAATATTACGCGCATGAGGCAGAAGACGGTGTCAGATGGAATGACCCTGCTTTTCAGATAGAATGGCCTGATGATTACCGCATTATTTCTGAAAAGGACAAGAAGTGGCCTGATTTTAAATGTCATAATATTGAGTTGAATGAAAAAAATTAATTTCGTTGAGTAAAACCTCACGATGGTCGCAGCTTTGAAGACTACAACCATCGTGATGAGGGAAGAGAAAATGCATCCACTTAACAGAGTTTTGTCTTTACTCGGGCTGCAACTGTCGAAAATTGATAAGCATGTCAAACAAAAAGACGATGATGAAAAAGCGTTCAGACAACGATTAGACGATTTTTATAAACTTGCTGAGAAAAATAAACGGGGGTTCAAGATATTCAGGGCTTATCGGTATCAGGTAGGCGTACACCCATCTACAATACAGGATCTTGAGTTTGAATTTGCCGCCTATCACATCCATAAAATCAAACCTTTGAATATTCTGGATATCGGATCATATAGGCAATTTATTTTAGGCTTGCTGGCTTATTACAGCGTAACGACTGTGGACATTCGCAAGAGGAATTCACTGTTGGATAACGAAAATATCATTACTTGTGACGCCAAGGCACTTAAGCTTTCAGACGGCGCCTTTGATGTGGTTGTCTCTTTGGAAGCATTGCCGCATTTCGGTTTAGGCAGATACGGTGATGATTTTGATTTGGATGCAGATATGAAAGCCTTCAATGAAATGGTCAGGGTGCTAAAACCGGGAGGTTGTTTGATTTTTAGCACGGCAATCACAAGAGCGGAACCGACTATTGCGTTTAACGCACGAAGAAATTACAACTATGCAATGATCAGGGAATTCTGCCGGGATTTAGAATGTATTGAAGAAAAGTTTATTGACCGTCGCAATAAGAGATTTTGTTTGCATGACGATCTTACGACTGATCCTAATTTATTCGATTATTATATTGCTTGTTGGAAGAAGATTACGTTGTAGAACTACAAACAGATCGCCCCTAACGGGGTTGTATTGTTTCTTTATGTTCTCCTGGATTTTTTAAAAAACTAAAATGTTACTATTTTTTGTTAGCTGCATTGGAGGATAGAAAATGATTATTGTTGACTCAGCGCTGAAAAAGCGCCAGGAGGAAGGTAACCCGGTCCGTGTTGCTGTAGTGGGGGCTGGATTTATAGGAAAAAGTGTCGTTTACCAGATTGAAAATTACGTAACCGGGATGCGCCTTGTTGCTCTTTCTAACCGTACTCTTTCTAAAGCGGAACAGGCGATGCGTCTGGCGGGTGTTAGAGAGGTTGATACTGTCGAAAACGTCACGCAACTGGAAGAGTCTATTGCAAAGTGCCGTCATGCAATAACAGATAACGCTATGCTGCTGTGTGAGGCTGATGGGATTGATGTAATCATTGAAGCTACAAGTGATTTAGAGTTCACCGCAAATCTGGCTGTTCATGCAATTGAAAACAAGAAAAATATCGTCCTGATGAATGCAGACTGCGATGCCACGGTAGGGCCCATTCTCAAGGTTAAAGCAGATCGTGCAGGGGTAGTTATCAGCGCAACGGACGGTGACCAGCCTGGCAGCATGATGAATCTGTATCGTTTTGTAAAATCAATCGGATATAAGCCGGTTTTAATAGGAAATATGAAAGGCCTCCAGGATTTTTATCGTACTCCTGATACCCAGAAAGAGTTTGCGGCTATGTATGGACTGTCGCCGCGAATGGCAACATCCTTTGCCGACGGCACCAAAATATCCATGGAGAATACTCTTGTTGCCAATGCCACCGGGTTTAAAGCAGGCAAGAGAGGGATGTTCGGCCCAAAATGCGACCATGTTGATAACGCAAAAGATATGTTCCCTCTGGAGATGCTCCTTGAAGGTGGTATTGTTGATTATATACTCGGTGCACGGCCTGGTCCGGGGGTGTTTGTGCTGGGCTATGATAAAAATCAACACAGGATACCATATATGAGATACTATAAACTCGGCGATGGACCGCTATATGTTTTCTACACGCCTTATCACTTGCCGACCCTGGAGGTGCCCCTTACTGCTGCCAGGGGTGTGCTTTTTCGCGATGCTGCCGTGGCTCCCCTTGGCGGTCCGGTCTGCGATGTTATAACAGTTGCTAAGCGGGATCTGAAAGCAGGAGAAGTTTTGGACGGAGCAGGAGGGTTTACCTGCTATGGCATGATTGAGAATACCGACAACTGCCGGAAACAAAATCTCTTGCTCATGGGATTGTCAGAAGGCTGCCGGCTCAAACGCAACGTGCCAAAAGATCAGCCTATTACAAATGCGGATGTGGAATTTCCCAAAGGTCGTCTGATCGATAAATTAAGGGCTGAGCAGGATGCTTACTTTTTGACTAAGTAGCTTTTCAGCAAACTTATGCAGACCTCACAGAAACGGATTTTAAAGGAGACAATAAATGGATTTCTCAAAATCTCTACAGATGAATGAAAGGTTTCACTCGGTCATCCCGGGGGGATCACATACCTACGCTAAAGGAGATGATCAGTACCCTGAGTTTTCGCTTCCCTATATAGTAAGAGGCGAGGGGTGCCATATCTGGGATGTAGATGGTAATGAGTTTATAGAATATGGCATGGGACTTCGTACGGTTACACTTGGACATGCGTATAAGCCGGTTGTGGACGCTGCATACAAACAGATACTTAAGGGAAGCAATTTTGCACGACCGGCAGCAATTGAAATTGAATGTGCCGAGCAGTTATTAAGCATGGTAAAAGGCGCTGAGATGGTTAAATTCGGGAAAAACGGATCTGATGCCACTTCTGGAGCCGTAAAACTGTCACGGGCTTATACAGGCAGAGACATGATTGCTATATGCGGTAATCATCCTTTCTTTTCAGTTGATGACTGGTTTATTGGAACCACTCCGATGTCAGCAGGCATTCCAAAGGCAATTCATGACCTAACGGTTAAATTTCAATATAACGATATTGAAAGTGCAAAAAAACTTTTTCAGCAGTACCCAGGCAAAATAGCATGTGTCATTCTTGAGCCCGAAAAGGAAGAGGAGCCGAAAAATAATTTTTTACATGAATTACAGAAATTGTGTAATGAAAATGGTGCGGTATTTATTCTTGATGAAATGATTACAGGATTTCGCTGGCATAATGGCGGAGCGCAAAGGGTTTACGACGTGATTCCTGATTTGTCTTCTTTTGGAAAGGCTATTGCCAATGGTTTTTCGGTATCTGCGCTGGTAGGCAAAAGAAAAATAATGCAGCTTGGAGGTCTCAAACATAATAGGGAGAGATTATTCCTTATGTCAGCAACACATGGAGCAGAAACACATGGGCTTGCTGCGGCACTGGAAACAATGAAGATATATGAAAGAGAACCGGTTATAGATACATTGTGGCACCGGGGAGAACAACTGGCCAAGGGGATCAAAAAATCTATAGATGAAAATCAACTGACCGAGTATGTACCAATAATGGGCAAACCATGCTGCCTTGTTTACGGGTCAAAAGATCGTGAAAAAAAGCCTTCTCAGCCCTTCAGAACATTATTACTGCAGGAGACCATGAAGCGCGGTATCATGGCCACGAGCCTGATCGTTAGTTACTCTCATACCGATGCGGATATTGACAGAACAGTTGAAGTATTTCATGAAGCTTTTCAGATTTATCGAAAAGCACTGGACGAAGGGATTGAAAAATACCTCATCGGCAAGCCTGTTAAACCTGTCTGGCGAAAGTTTAATTGAATAAACCAGACACTCCAGGTGAACTGGACGAGTTGTATGTAGGAGATGTTTTATACAGGTTGCCATTTATAACAGGATGCGTGTGGATTTTGTGCTTTTTCAGGGAGGCAACTTTCTGGATTTTGGTACGCCTGAAGATTTGATGAAGATATTACGTGCAAACACGCAGTGTAAATGAATCAAGGAGATTAAGGGATATGTCAAAAACGAGTAACGTTACATTGACTGTTATCAAGCCGAAAAAGGGCTGGCAAATGTTGAATCTGAAGGAACTGATTGAATACAGAGAACTACTTTTTTTTCTTGCCTGGCGAGACATCAAAATTCGTTACAAGCAAACGGTGTTGGGGGTAGCATGGGCTATTATCCAGCCGTTCTTTACTATGGTAGTATTCAGCCTTTTCTTTGGACGTTTAGCAAAAATGCCATCAGACGGCATCCCTTATCCAATCTTTAGTTACGCTGCGTTGGTGCCATGGACATTTTTTGCCCATGGGCTGAACCAGGCATCTAACAGTTTGGTAGGGAGCGCTAATCTCATTAAGAAAGTCTATTTCCCACGCCTGGCAATACCCATTGCAACTGTTTTATCAGGCGTGGTAGATTTTGTGTTGTCATTTATACTGCTTATCGGTATGATGCTATACTTTGGTTTTTTCCCAACACACAATGTGTTTTGGCTTCCTCTTTTCTTATTACTTGCTTTAACTACTTCTCTTGGTGTATCTCTCTGGCTTTCCGCTCTGAATGTGGAGTTTCGTGATGTGCGCTATACGATACCATTTTTGACACAGTTCTGGCTCTTTTCAACACCTATTGCCTATCCCAGCAATCTGTTATCTGAACCGTGGAAAACTATCTATGGTATTAATCCCATGGTAGGTGTCGTAGATGGTTTTCGCTGGGCATTATTGGGAACGAGTACACCGCCGGGTCAGGCTATTGTTGTTTCCACGCTGGCGGCATTGTTACTCCTGGTCAGCGGCGCTTTTTATTTTCGACGCATGGAAAAAAACTTTGCAGATGTGATTTAGCGCCGAAGGTGCAGTTCTTGGTGCTTTGTGCGTGGTGCTTTGAAGAGCTAATGAACTAGGATAAAACATAAGGTAACAATCACAAAATATTTATGTCATGAAAATTACTCGTTTTGAAGACATCGAAGCCTGGCAGATAGCTTGGGATTTAAGCCAGTTTATATATAGTGTTGTTAAAAAGGGTAACAGTTCAGCCGGTATTCTAAGTGGGCGTAGAATACAACCCCCTTGCCCCCTTTATTAAGGGGGATTTTAAAGTTCCCCTTAACAAACGGGGATTGAGGGGGTTGTTATACATCGTTACACATACCATGTGAACTGTTACGAAAAAAGAATTTGATGAAATTTATTCATTAGCAAGCAAAGCGAAATCTAAAATAGGGGCTTTTATAAAATACCTTAAACAAAGAACCAAAAACAAGAGTTAAATAAAATATCTTAAACAAAGAACGAAGCACAACGAACGAGGAACAAAAAAACTAAAGGTAAAATAAGAAAAATGAATAATATCGCCATACGTGCAGAAGGACTCAGTAAAAAATTTCATATAGGCAGGTTACAGAAGAAGCGTAATACCCTGCGGGATACATTAGCCAATGCCTTTGTTTCGCCTTTCCGCAAAGCAGGAAAGCTTTTGCGTGGTCAGGCAACAGGAGCGGCTGAACTGGACGAAATGATATGGGCGCTTAAGGACGTATCGTTTGAGATTAAACAGGGAGAAGTTGTTGGCATTATCGGGTCCAACGGAGCAGGAAAAAGTACGTTGCTCAAGATCCTTTCACGCATAACTGACCCCACTACAGGATTTGCAGAAATTCATGGTCGTGTAGCCTCATTGTTAGAGGTAGGCACTGGTTTCCATTCAGAGTTGACCGGACGAGAAAACACTTATCTTAATGGTGTAATATTAGGAATGAAGCGAAATGAGATTGATAGAAAGTTTGATGAAATTGTTGCTTTTGCAGACGTTGAAAAGTTTATTGATACCCCGGTAAAGCATTACTCAAGTGGAATGTTTCTGCGACTTGCCTTTGCAGTAGCAGCGCATTTAGAGCCTGAAATTCTGATTGTAGATGAGGTGCTGGCAGTAGGAGACGCCAGTTTCCAGAAGAAGTGTTTAAATAAAATGCAGGATGTGGGACAAGAAGGACGCACAGTACTTTTTGTATCACATAATATGCCTGCAATTACACGGTTATGTCCCAGAACAATTCTACTTAATAATGGAAAAGTGCTGGCAGACGGTCCGTCGCACGAGGTTGTCAGTGTGTATATGGGTTCTGGAAAAGCAGCGAAGGCTGAACGCGAATGGCCTAACTTAACAGAAGCTCCAGGTGATGAAGTCGTTCGCTTAAACGCCATTCGTGTTCGGACGGAAGAAGGGCAGGTTACAGAAGCCATGGATATCCGTAAACCAATCGGGATTGAAATGGAATATGAGGTACTGCAGCCAGGTCATATGTTCATGATCTACTTCAATGTGGTTAACGAGGAAGGTATAATGGTTTTTATACCTCTGGACAATGATCATACCTGGCGTAATCGCCCTCGTCCTGCCGGAGGATATGTGAGCACTGCATGGATTCCCGGAAATTTAATGTCAGAAGGGACCTTTTTTGTTTCACCGCGCATAAGAACTCTGAATCCTGAGGTTCGACATTTGCGTGTAGATGATGCAATTGCATTTCAGGTCATTGACAGCCTTGACGGCGACTCGGCCCGTGTAGATTATGCAGGGGATCTACCTGGGATAGTGAGACCTATTTTGAAGTGGGAAACTCGATTTAACCGTGGGAAAGTTCGTTCGGTTACAACGACTCAGTCTGAAGAAGCGAGTAGGTAAATCATAATTTCACATGTAATTGTCATTGTTCAATATCAGTGTTTAGCAAGAAATTTTCCAATTGCGTAGTGCAATCAAATTATGTTACGTACATACCAATATATAAAAAGCAGGGATCAATATCGTTATTTTTGTTTGCAACAGAATCCGTTTATGTTGTTCTGGTTGCTATTTTTTACAAAAAACACCATACTTTCCGCTAATAGAAATGGATTTAAAAAATGGTCAATACGATGGATTAAGAGAGAGATTCGCGAATATTATTATTATTTTCGCGGAAATATTTTTAAGCTTATCAGTTTTGTAAAATACAAATTTCGTCTTCAAAATTCTGATTCGTTAGTGGAGTTACCTTTTTACGGACAAACATGTGTACTCGTCAATAAAGGGTACAAAATATTTAATCTCCGTCGCGGAGTAGCAATAAAGGTGTACCGAAATGATGTTGATATTCCAACTATTACAAAAGAATTGGAGTGTCTAAAAAATGGATCTCAATTTGATTTTGCTCCGTCTATAAGAAGAATAAATATAAAAGAACGGTGGTATGAAGAAGAGTATATTAGTGGTTCTAAAGACTATTCATCTAATCCACGAGATTCAAAGACGTTGCTAGAAAAGTTTTATAAAGATATTGTGCCATGTCTTGAGAGTTTGATACTACGTCAGTTTCCGATAACGAAAAATACAATAGATTATGTTCATGAGATTAAAAATACTTTGGTGGCTTGTAATTTACTGAGGAAAGAATTAGGTGTAAAGAATATTGATAAGATATTGAGTTTCCTTCACTCGATGGGTGAGCGGGTGCATTCTGAAGAGAATTTATCCATTTTTCTTGTGCTTACACATGGAGATTTCTGCCCTGCTAATATGCTGAATACAAGACATGGATTAAAAGTTATAGATTGGGAAAGTGCAACTTTCCGGTCTGCCTTATTTGATTTTTACAGTTACTTTTTTTTTCGTACCCTTCATCAGAATCTTCCTCTTGACAAATTAAGCCCAGAGATAAGAATAGCATTTTCATTTTACTTGTCTAAATTAGATTTGATAACTCCCGCCATTTCCAGGAGCTTAAAATCATTTGAGAGAATTTACCGATGGTTTTTTTATATTGAGCGAGTCTATATGCTTGTAGTACGTGAGAGATATGACACAAAGTTAAATACCATGGACAATATTTTACGCTATATTGAAGTATTTAATTCTTACGAAGAGATATCGGCAGAGAATACTGAGAAAATATATAAATGAACAGGTTATTTAATAAACTTAATACTCCGGTTCCGGAATAGTAATAGGGTGGGGCATTGTCCACCAAAAATAAGCAACTATCGCAGAAATTTTAAATTTTGAAATGGACAATGATGCAGTTAATTATATCAATTCATTTAAAAAGAAAAATTACGAATATTACTTGCCTGGTGACAGTTTGCCGTATAAGGAAATAAAACCCCCTTAGTTTTTTGATTTATTAGAAAGAAGAAATGGATAACAAACCCTTAGTCAGTATTTGCACTCCTGTGTATAACGGAGAGGAACACATCGAAGATTGTATTAAAGGAGTACTGAATCAGACCTACGAGAATTTTGAATATATAATCGTAGATAACGCTTCTACTGATAACACACCATTTATTATAGAAAAATATAGAAAGAAAGATTCTCGCATTATGGCTTATCGAAATGAAAAGACAGTATGTATGGAGGACAACTTTAATATATGCGCAGGTTATTGCTCGGACAATTCCAAATGGCTAAAATATGCATTGGCTGATGATTATTTGTTTCCGGATTGCGTTGAAAAAATGGTCAAAGTCGGCGAGATGGATGAGCAGATTGGTATTGTATCAGCATATCGTATAGCTGGCCTTTATGTAACAAGCATGGGCTTACCGATTGAACAGAATGTTTTTAACGGCGCTGAGATATTGAAACAGCAAATCCTCCGGAAACTGCATGTTGCCAACGGCTCTCCAAATACTGTCATGTATAAAAAATGTGTTTTTTTTGAATTCAATGGATTTAACAACAAATATAATCAGAGTGATGTAGAATTTGTATTCAAGCTGCTGGATAAGTACAAGCTCGGTTTTGTTCATTATGTTCTGACAAAATCAGGGAGAGATAGAAAAGGGGGATTATATTATTTAATTAAGCACGGATTTCATATATTGGAGTATTTAGATTTTGGATATAAAAATTTAAATAATTATAAAAGCATCAGTTTTGACAAAGATGAGATGGATTATTTAAGAAGGTATTATGCTCGTGAAATCATGAGTTTTTTGATGACTAAATGTGCTTATTTTGAATGGAAAGACATAAAACGAATGATAGGAAATATTCCTGAGGATATCAAGAAAGAGTTTAAAAAAAACTTCATCAGGGATTTTCCAAAATATATCATAAAGTATTTCGTGTCACTAATAAGAAATATAAGGAGTTATGTAAGAGATAAAAAAAGATTCGAATAATTTATCTAATCGCCCTGTTCTCATGAGAATGTATATTTTTCTTTAAGGGAAAGAATCGTGAATTTATTTATTGCTGGTTGGAACTTACCAAAAGAACGTGATCAAGAAGTATTGGCGGAATTAAAAAAGATGAGCGAGATCTATCCACGATTGGATTCCAGTACACTATGGCATCGTAGAAGTACCTCCGGCTCGCTGTTTACTGCTTCAATGCATACGGCAGACCGGGCTGCTGCTCCCCGACGTTACGTGACTCAAGGCGACTCTGAAGTTGTATTTTATAGCGGTCTGCCTGTTAATTCAACCGGTGGTTATTCCGCTCACCACGCCGAAGCTTTGTCTTCAAATTGGGACCGGCTCACTGAAAACCTCGAAGGAATGTATTGTATTATACGCGCTGCCGACACACCGGCACGACTCGAATTGATGACCGACATCACCGGCATGGAACAGGTCTATTATTTTCATCAGGGTGATTTATGGCTGATCAGCAACAGTGTGCGTCTTATCGGACGCATCGGTAATCTCAGCGCGCTGGACCCGCTTGGAGTAAGTTTGTTCCTCAGTACGGGCTGGGTTTGGGACGACCGTACATTATTGTCAGATATCAGAGTAATACCGGCAGGACAACTTTGGACATGGAAAGAGGGCAGCGATGAGCCTGACCGGAAATGTTATTTTAAACCTTCGGATTTGGCTTGCCTCCGCCATAAAAAATTTACCGATGCACATTATAAACTCCTGGCAGATAACCTGACCCAAATCCTGCGCGTCCTGAATCAGAGTTTTGATAACGTGAAATGTGCCCTGACTGGCGGGCTTGATACTCGCTTTGTGACAGCTTTGCTTATCCATGCGGGACTGCCGGTACAATATTACACCTTCGGTGAAAAGTCCGGTACCGACGCGAAAATCGCAAAACAGATTGCGGATACTTTTAACCTTAATTACAAATTGATAGACATACCGTTGTCTGACATTTTAAACAACTGGGATCAAGGATGCCGGCAGATTGTATTGCAGTGCGACGGCATGGTCATCATCGATTACATCTCAGCGCTGCTGTCATGTCAGGTCTTGTCCAATGAGCATCAGATTATAGATCTGGGAGGCAGCGGCGGCGAATTGGCAAAGGGTTTTTACAGCACGCCTGACCTAAATTTATTTTTGAACGGGTATGATATTGCGCAGATGCAGCATTTCCTGACCAGGAGGATTGTTAACGACAGCGGTGGAATAATCCGTCGTGAGGCAATAGAACAGTCGCGAAATTGTATGTACAGTTTTGTGACCAAATACACAGCCTGCGGATTTGCCCCGAACGATATCCCCGATGTTTTTTTCCTTTATTCAGCCATCCACAGAAAACGGGGGGCGAATAAACGTATGTGTATGCAATTGCAGGATTTCTTTTCGCCTTTTATTACCCGTGCCTTTGTTGAAGCCGCATTTTCCATATCGGCAGCACAACGCTATACAGAGCCATTTCACTATAATCTGATTCGTTTACTATCGCCGGATTTGCACAGAATACCACTTGATAAGGGACATTGGCGTTCTCAAAGCCCTGTAACGCACTTGATAAACTTTTATAGTTACAGGAAATTGAACAGAGTCCGGCAACGAATTTTGAATATTCTCGGTTCTGATTCCAAATCGGTAAAAACGTCTAAAAAACTACATCAACAAACCGACATGTTTGACTTGACAAAATGGTTCGAAGCAAGGCGTGAACAATTGCGGGAGTTTTGTCTGGATAAAAAGGATTCATTTATCTGGAATTTTGTGGAACGCCGGTTGTTTGAAAAAATTACCTCGCCGGCCTCTGACCCGGCAGAACTTTCTCAATATGGGACATACATAAGCACCGTTTACAGAATTGCAACGCTGTTCTATTACGAAAGCAGCATTAAAGAAGCATATTCTAATAAATGAAAATAGCATTAGTGCAGTTAGACATTGTATGGGAATCAAAAAAAATAAACTGTGAAAGAGCAGAAGAATTTATAAAAAAGGCTTCACATGAAAAATGTGACATCGCTGTCTTTCCTGAAATGTTTAATACCGGATTTTCAATGAACATTTCGGCAATTGCGGAAGATGAGAATGGCAAAACCGCTTCAGTGTTATCGGACATGGCAAAAAGGTATGAAATAAATCTGATAGCTGGATTTCCGGCAAAGGCTTTCGATGGTAAGAAAGGGAAAAATATAGCTGTTGTATTCGATCGGAAAGGTGAACTTATTGCCAGGTATGTAAAGATACATCCATTCTCTTTTGCAAGCGAAGATCAACATTATGCTGCCGGGAATGACACTGTTATTTTCAATATAGAAGGAATGTCATCGGGTATTTTTATCTGTTATGATTTGAGATTCCCCGAAGTATTCAGAAGTATCGCTAGAAAGGTACAAGCCATATTTGTGATTGCTAACTGGCCTTCTTCAAGAAAAGAACATTGGGAAACATTACTTAAAGCGCGGGCTATTGAAAACCAGTGCTTTGTCATTGGAGTGAATCGCACTGGAACAGATGGCAACGGAATACATTATCCCGGTGCCTCCAGAGTCTTTGACCCTTCAGGAATGGAAATTTGCTCGGGTAATGATACAGATGAGTTTACAACATGCATGATTAATCCCCGGGAAGTTGCCGAAACACGTGTAAGGTTTCCATTTCTCAGCGACATGCGCTCCTCATGACCTTGAACGTCCAGGTATTGAGTTCTTTGTCCGGTTACTATTTTTTATAGATATTTTCACTTGAGAGATTGGTTGAAAAAAAGGGAGTGGCCTTTGCTATTGAGGCAGTGGCAGGTCTTATTTCAAAAGGGGAAAAAATAGTATATAATTCCCCACATATATAACGTCTCAGAAATAAAGCGTTTGTATTCTTTTGACTTTCAATTTGTGGAGGAATTAGGAATGCGTAAGACAAAAATTTAATTGGCATGAGGGATTTCGTTTTATCCCTCTAAAGAGGGATTGACAGAAAAAAAATAAAATGGTATATAATAACTAACTCTCATCCATTGGGCAGATTAACACAAAAAATTAAGTTGCTAACTATGCTTATCTGTGTTAATCTGTGTCCATTGCAGGATTTGTTTATTATAGTAAACGTCTTAAATAAGTTGACATTGAATGTCATTCCGAACGAAGTGAGGAATCTTAAGATTTCTCAGTCGCTCCGCTCCTTCGAAATGACAACTTTCTTTAGTCGTCGACTTATGGTTAAAAATTAGACGTGATAAAACATAACGACAAAGGCAAACCATGAGTAATCATGGGGCGCAAAGTAATAGGGTCTTCATACTATTTTCCTGCAAATGCAGGAAAAAGAAAGATAGCCTTACTGCCGAAGATGTTTAAAAATATTTTCGCAGTAAGGTTTTTTTATTTACAACGTGGCATGCACCTTTTCAGGTGTACTACTGAGAGTATATCCGTTTTGGCGCTATTGACAAAATTATAACAAAGAATATACAATTCTCCTTAAAATAATGAATCCCAGGTCTGACCTGGAATGATAGAGACTGTTGGAAACTTATGTCGTTATGTATAGTTATTTAATAAAATAATAGAAATGGGGAGGATAAAATGAAAAGGGAATCGGAATGTTATGCGCGAAAGGGCTGGTTGCCTTATTTGATTAACGGCATAATTTATACAGCCATATCTTTTAGCTTCATATTGGGTATGAGCGGGACATTTGAGCAGAATGCATATGCTCTGTTAACCTCAGACCGTTCACCAACAGTACAGATCAAGGAAGGGGATGAATGGCGATATTTTAAAGGAACGCAAAAACCCCCGAAACAATGGAACCAAAGCGGATTTGATGATAGCAGATGGCAAATAGGGCCATCAGGTTTTGGATATGGACTGGAGAGGAACAGTACCAACCTGGGAGATATGCGAGGCAATTATTTAAGTGTTTATGTACGCAGGAATTTGGTTGTCAATGACACACACGCAGTTACAAATATGACTCTATCCATTGAGTGTGATGGCCCGTTCATAGCGTATCTTAACGGCATAGAAATTATCCGAAACGTGTCGGGTTTACCGGGCGAACGGTTAGATGTAAGCGGATTTATACACGAACTGTTTCCCGGTGAAAATATACTGGCTGTTGAAGGTAGCAATGATGATATAAACAGTGTTGAATTCTTTTTTACTCCGTATTTCGAGTTAACGGAAAGGTAGGACAAATAAAATGACGCATAACAACCGTTACGGAAAACAAAAAAGGGTAAGACAATTCTCCCAAAAAACCTTAGGCATTATTTTATTTGCCTTGGTTTTACTCATTCTGACTGGCAGTGAATTTGCGCACGGTGTAACTACAGTAATGAATAGTGTTATTGTTGGCAACATACCACCTGCTGCCAATGATGACGCGGCAGTAACGAATAAGTACACTCCGGTAGACATAGATGTTGTTGCCAATGATACTGACTCTGATGGCACTATTGATCCAACCACGGTGGTAATCGCAAGTAATCCTGCCAATGGTGCAGCGGAGTCAAATGGTGATGGTACAGTGACCTATACGCCGGATGCAGGGTTTGCGGGGACTGATAGTTTTACCTCTACTGTGCGGGATAATGATGGGGCGGTATCGAATGAGGCAACCGTGACGGTAACGGTCGTTTCTGGAACTCATGTATTTACTGCATACAATGACCTTTCATGGTCTGCAGGGCAGGTGAACACCATGATCACGCTTTACACGACAGGACAAAACGGGCTGTTGAAGGATTACTTTACAGGTACGAATACCTCGGTTACCCTGACCATTGCTGGCGGATATATAGATTCCAGCAACACTCTAGTTCAAGGCAGTAACGCAAACAGCGGCACCGATGCTTATACTGTCTTCAATGGCATTGTGAACAGTGAGGGGCTTATCAGTTATAGCGGCCCAGATATTACCTTCACTTTTACCGGTCTTGATCCGAACTTGAACTATGAATTTGTCCTTTTCGGGAACCGCGATAACACCTCCTATACCAACCGGATGACGACAACCACCATATCGGAGGTTGAGTCCTTTACAAACGCAAGCACACCAGGGGCGACTTTTTCAGGAGCAACTGATCCCGCGGTAACGATAGTGAATGGCGATAATACCGTCAACGGGTACGTTGCACGTTTCACCAACGTCAACCCTGGTGCGGATGGCGATATGCTGATTACCGTTTCGTCTCCAACCGGCCAGTTCTATGCTAATGCATTGATGCTGAGGGCGACTCAGTTACCCGACACAGCGCCACCGGAGGTGAGTGCAACGAATCCTGTCAGTAATGCGACTTGGGTGGCGATAGATAGCGTAATAACGGCGACATTTTATGAGACGATGGACGCCGGCAGCATAACACCGTCCACATTTCTGGTGAGTGACGGGAGCGGTACTATAGGTGGAACGGTATCGTACAGCGGTACGACGGCTACATTTACTCCGTCAGGTACTTTGGCATATTCTACCACATACACGGCAACGGTTACCACAGGGGTAACGGATCTGGCAGGGAATGCGATGGCATCTGACTATATATGGAGTTTTACTACGGCAGGTGGTGAATCTTCAGAAGGTCTACGGGCCTATTATCCTTT
>C687J26845_10000987_pt1 | contig 18092 bp, 23 predicted proteins | sample RifCSPlowO2_12_FD_26845 | JGI IMG/M metagenome (IMG submission 26845)
TCGTTCGCTTGGCACGCTCGATAAAATGGCAGCGAAAATTGAGATACTATCCGAAGTTATGATTGCCTCCACAACTAAACTTGACGATCACGCGCGCCGGATCGAGAAGGTGGAAAACAAGGTGTTCAAGTGATCCGCGCTCTGGCCGTCTCTCTGCTGCTGGTATGCCTTAAAGGATGGCTCTAATGTACCCAGACAAGGTAAAATACTCTCTTTCCATTGACCCAGCTGACGTGAAAACAGCCACAAGATATCTCAAAAAGCGTGGGATTGACATTCCTTTTGGCGAGCATCTTATAGTTGGAAAGCAAGGGAAGAAACTTCGTGGCGCAATCTCTCTCTATCCAACATGGCGCGAGATTGGGCGCGTAGTTGTTGGTCCAATATATTCAGACTCTCCCATTATCTTTCTTCGTCTAATCGAAGCGATGGAGTCGGAGTTGACAAGAATGGGAATGGTGTCTTATTATGTGTTTGCAGACGACAAGGATGAGAAGCTTAAGACTTTGTTTGAGAACATGGGTTTAATCTTTGTTGGAAATGATAACAACGGTGATCCTTGGTATCGAAGGGACATGATAAATGCGCCTATACACTAAGGTAGTCCTTGGGCCCTCCGGCGAGGTTCTTGAAAGTGCCTGGACTGAGTATGTCGGACCTGTTGCTCTTCTAAAGGGAGGCGGTGGCGGAGCAACTATAGTTGAGGCGCCTAAGCCTTCTGAGGAAGAGAAGGCTCTTCAGAAGAAGCAAACTGAAATCCTTGAGCAGCAACTTCAGATAACAAAGGATCAGTTTGAAGAAAGCAAGCTTGTTTCTCCTCTCTTGTTTGAAAAGGCTGGCCTTAGAGCTATAAAGGATTCTTCAGGAACGGTTATCGGGTATGAGGAGATAGTCGATCCTCTCCAAGCCAAGCGGGAGTCTATTGAGTCTCAGTTTCTTGATCGCTCGGAGGCCGCCCTCAAGGGAGAGCTTCCTATTGCCCCTCAACTCATTAGAGAGATGGATGAGAATGAGAGAATTTTGAGGGAAGCGCTTCGTAAGGATCTTGGCCCCGGTTATGAGACCTCCAGCCCTGGTATAGAAGCTCTTGGAAAGTTTAGTGAGCGGAAGAGCGGCTTGTTTGAAGCGGCTCGACGCGATGACCTCTCTCTTGCTGAGCAGCTTGGGCTATCAAGAGAGATGGCTAATGAGGATAGGGTTTCAAGGTTCCTATCTCAGGTTTCAGGAGTTAATAGGCTTCCGATGGGCTTCGCCGAGGGGTTTGGGCAAACAGCTGCTGGCTTTGGGCAGGCTCAGGGCTTCTATAGAAACCAGCGCCAGATGGAGTTTCAAGCTGCTATAGCCAATGCACAGAATGCTTCGAGAGGAAGATCAGGAGGGTTGCTTGGCTCCTTGTTTGGTGGCGTCGGTTCTGGGGTTGGCTCTGCCGCTGGCACAGCTGTTGGTAGCGCCATATTCTCTGATCGGCGTATCAAGACAAACATTAAACAGATAGGCACTCTTAGTAATGGACTTCCTATCTACGTATTTAACTACATATTTGGAGGGCCTATGAGAATAGGCCTAATGGCTCAGGACGTGGAGCTAGTAAATCCAATAGCTGTTACTGAGCTTGCTGGAATCAAGATGGTTGACTACAGCCTCGCCATCAAATAGGTGACGTATGGGAACCCTTAAAGACATTCTTCTTGGCCCTGAAACAAGTGATCCGTCTCAGGTAAGAGGCCCATTTGAGTCTTTTGGCGCTGGCCTTGGTGGAGGCTTTGGTGCTGGCTTTGCGAAGCAAGCCGATCCAGAAGAACAACGTAAGAAGAAAAGGGCTCAGCTTGATGAGCAAAAGACTAACATTGATAATGCAAGGGCACTTGTTGAGGTTCTTAAGAATCCAGATAGAAAAACAAGAGTCGCTGGCGTAGAGTTGTTCCTAAACGTCTTTGGCGAGCCAAAAGATAGTCCTGCCCGCAAATACTTTCTCGACATAGCTGGAAATGATAGTCCAGAGGTTCTGGCAACAGTCAGGAGAGCCCTGGCCGCCCACGGCGCCAAAGGTGAGGGCTTCGATCACATAGTCGGACTTTTCAGGACTGATCCAGCTAAGGGTCTTGAATATATAGATAAGCTAACAAAGGCCGAGGGAGAAACAACTGCTGCTGGCATTAGAAGCGACGTTGGGCGCGGAGTATCTTCTGAGTCTTTCGATGTAGCTCAGGGAATCCAGGGCCAAGAACTCTCTGACCCTCGTGACTTATCTAGTCCGCTTGATCTTGCACGCCAAAGAGCCACTAGTGTCAGAGGAGAAGCTGGAGAAAAGCTTCGCGGTGAATTGTCTCTTGGTGGCGTGCCAAGTGAGCGTTTAGAGCCATTGCTTACTGCCAGAGCAGCTAATCAGAGAACAGGCGTTCCATCTATAGATGCTCTCACTCCACAACAGGCTTCCTCAATGAAGCAGACTCTTCTAACAAAGCCTGGCGTTGTTGGTGAGACTCGTGGCGGTCAGGAGGGAGATAAGGAGACTGTTTCCTTCTTCGATAAAGGTGGGAAGCTAATCGCTAAGCACACAGTTGGAGACCTGAAAGAGAACATTGGAACTCAGCTTGTTCAGAAGGGCGGGAAGCAGCGTCTTGTTACATATAACAAGAGAACAGGGAAAGAGCTCGGAAGCATAGATGCTGGAGACAAGCCTATTGATCTTGCTCATCTAATGGCTGATTTTGCAAGTATGGCTGAGGGCAATCCTCCCATATTTGGGAATAAAGATGACTATCCAGAACACGCTAGAAATCCAGAACTTGCCAAATCCATTATGGTTAATCTTATGAAAACTGATCCATTTAAGGCAGCTATGGGATCTGTGCTTGAAGGGATTGGAGAAAAGAGAGACTTTGGCAAGGACGCCGTTGATGTTGTACCTGGTCTTAAACTAGAGACTGGGAAGATTTATAGAACGAAGGATGGCCGACTGTTTAGGCATCTTGGAAAGGATAATAATTGGCCTCTACAATAACAGATGATGAGCTTTTTGGTGGAACAAAATCTGAAATTCAAGCAGAAGGAGCTGTTTCGGATGAGGAGCTGCTTGCTCCTAAAGAGATTGGTGTTGCTCCTCAGGTTCCTGATCTTGATAAACCTTTGGCGTCTCAGACATTTGAGTCCCGCGCCTTTGAGGCAGCTAGGAAGTTTGAAGTAAAACGTTGGACGCCTGAGGAGCTTGGTGCCGTCAACAAGAACCTTTTCCCCTTTCTTGGCACAAACATCTTCTTCGATCCTAAAGAAGATTCTAAACTAAATCCAATCACTCGACCTTTTAGGAAGTTGAATAATCTTCTCTTTCAGGAGGGAAGTACTCTCATTGAGGGTGGGTTTAAGGGAATCATAGCTTCTATCGAGATTGGCGCTGGTTCAATAGCTGATGCTTACGAACTGGCGACTGGCGATAAGGCCTCTGCAGATAGGCTTGAGAGAGATCTAATGGCCATTCCCGAGTCGACAATCGGAAAGATAACTTCGGCAGCTAAAGTTGCGACAGGAGCATCAGTTGTTGGCACAGCTGCTGGGCGCATCTTAAAGGCTGAACAGCAGGCGAAGGATATAATGATTCGAGCTCTCAATCAAGTTCCTGAGGCTGATAGGCCAAGAGTCAAGAGACTAATTGAAGCCAGAATGAAAGAAATAGGTGGAGTTACTGATGAAGCAGCTAAGACAAAACAGGCTGTTGCTGAATACATGGCAGCTGAGAGAGTTATGAAGGGCCCTACAGAAATCCCTCTTAATGTCTCTAAGTTTCAGGATGATATATTAACAGCTGTTGGCGCACAAAAGATCTCAAGCAAACGTTCATCTGAGCAAGTATATGAGGCCCTTGGTGGACTTAGAGTTGATAAAGAAGTTCTTCGGAACCTTCTGAAGAAGCATGGAATAAAGCGAGATGATATAGGAGAGATTATTGGGAAGCCTTCTCTGACTGCTCGCAAAAGCCAAGACTATGCGGACTTTCTTCATCAGCTTGCTGATCTTCGTTTGGAGGCTGAACTTGGAAGTAAAGGTGCAGCCAGGGCCATTGACGCCTACGTGAATAGGGAATGGCAGGGAGACAGAATCCATCAGTTTATGGAGTCATTTCATAAGTGGGAGAATATAAGAAGAGGAATGATGGTTTCATCTGTTGCAACCGCTGCTCGTAATGCAACAGTAGCAACCGGGCGCATTGGACTAGACATTCTTGAAGATGCCTTCGATATAGCCATTGCAAAAGCAGGGCAGAAGGCTGGCTTTGTGAGGATGGACGCTGGAGATATAAAGCCATTCGATGCCTTTGGAGCATCTCTTGAATGGCTAGTCCGTGGGAACGCAGGCGCCGGAAAAGATGTTGTTGCTGATATAATGAAGCGCTTTCCACATCAATATGAGAGATTTGTTGGACGAGTTATTGCTCAGATTGAGGACGTTAATGTCCCGTCTGGAACGACTGGCCTCGGAGGAACACTTCTTGGACAGGGCTTGAGAAAGGCGGCTGGCTCTGAACCTTCAGATATGGAACGAGCGGTCTTTGTTGCAAACACATTCAATAGATTTCAGGAGATGGTTTTCCGCCGCGCTAAGTTTGGAGCAATCCTTGACACAGAGCTTAAGAAGGCTGGAACATCTCTTGATGATGTTGTTAAGAGTAATATGATCGGTGCTATAGATGAGAATATGATTGCCAAGGCCGTTACTGAGGCCCTTGACTTCACCTTCGCCGGAGATCCTAAGTCTAAGTTTGTTCGAGACACCGTTCATCGCCTTACACGCATCCCTGGCTTCACTCTCGAGATTCCTTTCCCGCGCTTTGTGTCTCAATCAACTCGTTTCATGTGGGAGCATAGCCCAGGTGCGGCTCTTAAGCTCCTTTCACGAGAAGAGCGAGCCAAAATAGCGGCTGGTGATGTCTCAACTCTTTCCAAAATGGCAAGTGGTGGTGTTCTTTCTTTATCGACGTGGGAAATGATAAACTCTGGTGCTGTCGAGATGGGGGACAACTGGCATGAGATTGTTGTTGGTGGAAAGAAGGTCGACATAGCCCCTTACCAGCCTTTCGCGGCGTGGGTTTTCATTGCTGATCTTACTAAGAGATACAAGGAAGATCGCATAATTCCTCATAATATAACTCTGACGACCGTTGCAGAAGGTATGCTCTCTACAGCAGCTCAGATAGGAACTGGGTATGAGATTGCCGATGGGCTTCTTCGTACCGTGCTTGGAATATCTAAAGAAAATAAAGAGTCTAGGGGGGAGGAAAGGCTTGGTGCTTCCATCGGCGGTTATGTGTCCTCTTTCTTAACCTCCATAAACCAGCTAAGCGATTTTTACGCTCAGTTTGATAAAATGGAGCGTGTTACAAGAGATACGAAGGTTGGGATTATTAGTGAGGAAAGCAAGCCTGATAGTCCATTATTTAGGACCCTAGCAAATATTGGGGAGGCCGCCGCTGGCCGTGTTGCTGGGCGCCTCCCTGGCGTCAAGCAGATGCTTCCTGAAAAAGAGTTTGCAACTCGTGCTGGATCTAAGGTTTCAACCGAGGTTCCTATCCTTAGAGCTGCGCTGGGAGTGAAAATTCTTGGTAAGTCGAACCCACTTGAGAGAGAACTTGGGCGTCTTGGATTTGACTTTAGGAATACTGAACCCTTCACTGGGATTCCACAAATAGACAGAGCAATCGCGGCTGAGATGGGGAACATATCAGAAAGACTACTTATCCCCTTGGTTGAGGGCAGAGGGTACAAAAGCCTGAGCGACACAAAGAAGTCTTATATCCTTTCTGAGCAGCTTAAGAATGTAAGATCGGCGGCGATGGATAGAGCATCTGCAAAGTATCCAAATCTGTTTATGGCTAATAGGATCCTTGAGATGCCTGCTCTTAAGTTAAGGATGCTTGAGCGCGCTCAGGAGGCCAAGGGTGTTCAGCCAGAAGATACCTTGGTAGGGAAAATGAAATCCCTCTTTCTTAGAGGTAGAGAGCAGGTTAAGGAGAGCGCTTACCAACAATGATCTAGACCTGTCTCAAGTTGAGACACCCAGAGGAACAGATATGTTAGATTGGAAAGAATTTCTCTCAGGTATAATCATCCCAACTCTCAAGCATCTAAATCTTGATGGAGAGGCGCCAAGAAAGTTGGTCCTGGGCACCGCTGTCCATGAGTCAACAGTTGGTGGTATCACACATCTCAAGCAACAAAACGGACCCGCTCTTGGTGTGTTTCAAATAGAACCTTCCACGGCTGAAGACGTCTGGACAAACTTTCTTCGTTACAGGCCAGAGCTTCGGCGCAAGGTTGAGGATCTCGTTTCCCCATATCCAGGGCAGGATATTCAGTTACAAGGAAATCTATTCTATGCGACTGCGATTTGCCGCCTTGTTTATTATAGAAGAAAGGAACCAATCCCTCTTTCTGATGATATAAAAGGGCTCGCTATGTATTGGAAGCAGTTTTATAATACTCCGATTGGGAGAGGATCACCGAAGGATTGGATTGAGCACTTCAATATTATCCAGGGTCTGTTTTAGCTCTCAGCTATATATGTATAAAGAGTATCCCCTCTCACCGAGTCCCTCTCGACAGAAATACTTTTCATATCGTGAAGAACCCTTACTACAGACTCAAGAGCAACCGCGTCAATGTTTCTATAGAAGGCTTTGAGAATCTCACTTTTCTTTGCACTCCCTCTTCTCCTTAGATAGTCGATAACGACCTCTGTTTCCTCAGCATACTTAGCCTTTCCGACGCCGCCAAAGACTTTTGACATTTTACCTTCTGTTTCTTCTAACACAGCCTTGGCCCTATTAAATATGTCTTTTGTTATCACCAGGGAATCACCACCAGACATAGACAAAGCCATACATAGCTTTATAATATGTGTCGCTCTTCTCGACATATAGCCAGAGAAAACTGGATCAATAAGAACTGGTCTTCCCTCTTTTATCTTTTCATCTTCTGCTTCATACCATTTAGAATATAGGCTTTGAGCCTGAGGGTCAAACTCCATCGCCCCTGAAATGGTGTTTATCACTTCAAGATCATATATAAGATCATCTTTCAATTTCATATCTACCGGGAACTTATTAGGATTGCTTATTGTCATCTTTTTGTCGGCTTCAACAACAAACATTATTCTACTTGTGAAACCACCGCCAAGGGCTTCTCTCGTCAAGATATGTGGTAGCCAGTCAGGGGCTGTTGCCGCAAATAAGTTGAAACAAACACCAAGGATTTCATCTGTCCCTTGATGTTTTGTCCTACGTGTCCATCTATCTCGAGAGTCATACCAGTTTGTTAGGTACGCTAGAAAGGTAGCGTTCTGATAGCCAAGGAAAACTGCAAGCTCCTCAGCAAAGCACGAAACAGCACATTGAAGGACAATCTTTCCAGAACTCTCATCCTTAAATGATGTGATAGAGTTCTTCATGTCAAGAATGACAGCTTCTTGACTGTTATCTTCTCCAATCAAGGGAATGTTTAATCCCTCAATGATAGACCTTGCGATAACAACTGGCTGGCCCTTTCTTGATCTTCCTGAAGGGCCGACAAGGACTATGTATTGATTCGGATAGATAGTCTCATGACCTCGAACAAAATATATCTTTCGCTGCATAGCGCCAGCGAGGCACGATATTCCGGCCCAGGAATGGTAAGACAACGGGCTCTCTGTATTCTCAGTAAACTTGATATAAGCTGAGAGCCAATCATCAAGCCGCCTCTTTGAGGTCGTCATGGAGCTTTTTCCAAGCCTCTATTAGATTTTTTCTCATCTCATTTATATCCTGGCTTAGAGGGACTTTCATCATTCTCTCTTCGCCAAGATTAAGCCCCATCTTTAGATCAGTTTTTACTTTGAAATCCCTTCCATTATATGAGCATTGAGGAGTCATGTAGTCATAGGCTAGTTTTATTGAAAACTTTGCCATTAAACTGAAATCATCTTTATAGCTAAACTGATTAGTTGGATACTGATATATTAACTCGTCATGCACCTGCATAAGAAGATCTGCTAGTAAGAACTCATCACCTTCATCATTAAAGGCCCTCACCATCCCCTGGTTGACCATATCAACAACTGTTGACTGAGGCTTAAAAGCATATCCCTGCTTAAACAACTCATCACCCCAGGGACCAAGAAGGCGAACCTTACGTCCGAAACAGTTTGTCAATGTTCTGTTGTCTTTTAGTTCCCTTTTAATTGACTCATGCCAGATAGGAATGTTTGGATAGGCTACTGTCCTATATAGGTTTACGACCTCTTTAGCTTCAGCCTCCTCCATCTCATTTATCAATGCGAACTGACGATAGCCTTCATCATAGTTTAGGCCATGGTTACTCTTCTTCCCACATTGGTATATAGACATTGTGCGAGGGACAAAGTTTTTGCTCTCGACAATCTCCCGAAAGTGCTTTTCCCTTAAATCTCTTATCAATACTGGATCAGTCGCTTTTCCAACTATATCGTTTTCAGCTTCTATTATCTCATTTGGAAGCTTAGAGATAAGATGCCCAGTTATAACATGAGGGTTCTTTCCTGTTTCCACGATCTCGATCATCCTCGCGTCGCCTGTGAGATAAGCAACCACGACCCACTCTGCGCCAGCTTTGTCAAAGGAAAGGAAGATCATTTTCGTTTAACCTTAGCTTTGTTCTTTGGAACTATCATATACTCCCCAGGAAGTCCCCACCCAACCTTACTTGTGTTTATTAGAACTAGACCTATTTGCCTAAGTTTAGCCCTTAACCTAACCATCGTAACATGGACAGAAATGCTGGACCATTCAGTCTCTGTTACTCCATATACCCTTCTTACGATTTCGCTAAATATTAAACGACCTTTATCTAGAATAACAGATGCGATCTCAGCCTCCCTGTTAGAGAGTTTGGCTGACCTGTTTCTATATACTATTACGTTTCTGGTCAGGCTGACTTTTGCCATCCCAAGCTTTCCTTTACCCTTACAAAGCGGGCATAAAATCATCTCTCACTCCATATCAGGATCAGGGATGAGAAACTCACGAAACCTTGCATCAATATTCTGCATATTCATTCCAGTTCCGAAGATAGTCTCTCCACTTGACAAGCGCCCAGTCCAGGTTCCTCTTATGTTATAAGAACATCTTAAGCGCCCGTCCTTATCAATCTCAACACTCAGAGACGAATCGGAGAGTTTGTTAAGAGTTCTAATCTCTTGGACAAGTCTTGCCTCTGGCACGTTATATTTTCTTATAATACGAGAAAGAGCAATATCATCAGTTGTCGGGCGGCCTGTTTTATGGTTAAGATATGGTCTTAACCCAAGCGTCCCATAGAAATACTCTTGGCATTGTTTCGGAGATCCTGGATTGAACTCCTTCTTTGCTACAGAATTAAGCTCGAGCGTCTTCTCATCTATCAACCTTGACACCTTTATTCTAGTCTCCGCAAGCTTATCCCTGTCAACTAATGCTCCTTTGCTCATCATAAAAGTTAATGGATTAATCATGCTGACTGTGAAATTATAGTTATCTATATAACCACCCGCTAGCATTTCCTCCTCTAAAGGATACCAAGCCTCCATTGCAACAGCAGAATCCTTTGCATTATATATCCAGAACGTATCAGGATCATCTGATATGCGACTCCAAAGTTTTCTATCATCCTTATAGTAAGGTTCTCTTGTCCTTATGGAACATATAAAATCAAGGCCTTTTGGAAAGTCAGGATACATGATGCTTTGAGCTATCATTGTATCACTTATTGGGCCCTTCATAAAGATCCCGTTCTGGTGGTATAAGAACCAGCTATCAAAGCTCAGGTTTTGTCCAATCTTCTTTACTTTTTCATTGCTAAGTATATCTGCGTATAACTTCCAGATGTTAAGCTCATCCTCTTCTGAATACGTATCCTTATGGCCGTTGAATAAAGGTACTGACAAAATCAGGGTTGGCGACACAGCCACGCTAAAACATGATACCTGATAGTTGTAAACCTCAATATCAGTTGCTATCTCCTTTTGCCTATTGGCGGCAATAAGAAACTCCTCTGCCTCCTGAAAAGTCGGATTAAGAAGAATATCTCTTTTTGGCAAACGAAGATCAGCATACTCAGCCTCCTCATTCACTCTTTTCAAGTCATGAATTAAGAGATACTTCCAGTTAGGCTGTCCCCTCAAAATAGCGGCAGGATGAACACTTGGAACTATTTTTCTACCTATTTGATCAGCTAGCAGAATTGAGCCGCGCCACTTCATAACGCTTAACTCTTGATGGACTGCTGCTAAAGCTGTTCTTCCAAGTGGCATTATCACGTTTGCCGAGCATTTAGACAAGCGCTCGTAAAGGGCCTTAACTTGCTCCATGCCCTCGTCTGTAAACCCATACTTATCAGTCCAGAGAACATTACCACTTTTTGTGCTATAAAAAGTCTTTCCTTCTTTATCCTTCCTTATCTCCTCCATAAAGACATTTGTTATATAACAGTCCCTTCGTACAAGACGAGCACTATGAAGAGCCTCCTCGAGGATATAGCCAGCAGGCCCAACAAAGGGCCTACCGGCTCGTATCTCATATCTAGCAGGAGCCTCCCCTATTAAGACGATCTTAGCGTCCTGGGAGCCTTCTTCCCAGGGGGTTGTCATTTTTCCTGGCTCTGCTCAAGCCTACTTATCTCTCTCAAGATATACCATGCAGCCTTCTTAAGATCGCTAATCTGGTCGGTTCTGTAGGGAGCTCGCCATATATACTTCACAACGTTCCCCAGGTTGAAGCCCATATGCTCAGTTATCTGGATACACTCAATCCCAGACGGGTGACTTGTATATTGGAGAGGACTTTTCATACTATCTGGCCTGTCAAATACACCAATTAAGTCTTCTCTTGTATACTCACTTTCTACTGGATCAGGACTATCATTAAATGTCCAGCTCAGTTTTCTGATCTTTGGAATTGGCTTCTCTCCTATCTGCGGCTTCCCTCTCCCTATTTTCGAGCGATAAACTGTATTGTGCTTCTCTCGCCGCCTGCTCGACTTCGCTTTCCTCATATTCAACCTCCACGGTGTAAAACTCCTCCCTTCTGTACCGAAGGGTGAGTTGGTTTAGAGCCCTACTTGCTTCGCTTTCACTAGAGAACCTCGTCCCCGTCTGAAAGGCGTTTCTCAGTATCATCCATCGCTTCACCGCCATTTGTCTGGTCCTCTTCAACTTTTGCCAGAAACCTCCTTTTAACTGTCTCATCTAGATCGAACCCAAATCCAACAAGATCTCTCTTATAGGCAGCTCTTAATGTGACGCCGCTTCCGAGGAATGGAACCATAACAGTCATTCCTGGATAGACGAATACGTCCATGATCTCAAGCATTAAGTCGAGAGGTCGTTCTGTTGCATGAATCTTTCTGGCGCCAGCAACAGGGCTGAAAGAAAATACATTACTACGTCCAGACTTCTTCAAAACTGGATTTCCTTTCCTGCATACAAAAAAGGCCTCATATGCGCTTCCAAGCATCGTGTCAGGTGACATAGTTTGGCCTGATCCTCCCTTGACCCATATAGCAGGAACTTGGTTCACCTTAAATCCTACCTTCTCCAAAACAGAGCGGACAACATCATACCACTCAAAACCAAACCACCAGATACAGAATGTATGATCTTTTAAGATACGATAGACCTCTCTAGCCGCCAAAGAGAGAAACTCCGGATAATCTTCAGCTGCTATTTCGTTATACCTTCCTATTGTNTCCTTATCAGCTGTCCGCTCTCGTCGCTTTTCTAGCTGAATAGAATAAGGAGGATCAACCTCAGCGAAACCAACTAGTTCGTTTCTAAGGGCTCTCATTCCTTCAACAGCCTCTCCGATCATATAGTGATCGTTGGCATAGATAGCAGCGTCAGACATTCCTCCATCTTTCCTTGAAAGAAGCGCTTCTACAACAACTTCTTCCTTTAACCTACTAAGGGCCTTCCATGCCTCTTCCTGAGTTGCACAGTTAGCGAGCTCTGGTACAGCCTCCAAAGCCTCTGCTAGATTTAGGCGCCTAAAAATTCCCGACTTGTCTGTATCAAGTTCTTCAGACTGTTTCCTGATAGACCAGNTAGGGTCTTTCTCTACGTGCAGGTCAAATATNCTCTGTTCNAGNTTAGCTCGCTCAANCCATGTCATATCCTTTCTCGCAATGTTCTCGAAGAGCTCGATCTCTCTCGCGTCAAGCTCTCCATTTATCTTCCTGATAACAGCAGGGATTGTTTTTAATCCAGCCTTGTTGGCCGCAACTAAGCGTCGGCCGCCAGCAATAAGCTCAAGCGTCTCGCTAACCGTTATTGGTTGAATAACTCCTTTTTCTTTTATAGAGTCTGTAAGAGATTGAAGATCTCCAAGGTCAACGCGAAAGCGATCACCAACTGAGATTCTTGAGATTTCTAGTTCCTGTACCTTCATGTTCTATCCCAACACAATCGGCTGATCAAATCTAGGCCCAGAGGCTTTCCCGACAGATGCCCTTATTGTAAATCCACTCTTAACAATTGATGTTAAAGCGTTCAAACAATCTACAGAGCTAATAACTTCACGCTTCTGGGCCTCCTCAATAGTCTCTTTTCCTACTGGTGCCAGTAGTGGAAGAAGAACCAAAGAAAACGTTCCATCTCCGTACATTCCATACGTAACTGACTTAAAAAGAATATCAACCTTCTTTATCTCATCGGCCATCACCTTCCTCCATTCTCAACTGTCTAATCATAGCGTCTCTGTCCTCTGGACTTAGAGAGTCGAACAGCGTCATTAAGGACTTCTTAGACTTTGATTTCTTCTCAACACTCTTTGGAATACCACTCTTTGTGATCTTCCTATCAGCTCTTATCTCCCTCACCTTCTCAAGAAGCTGGTCATGAGATAAGGAACAAATGTCAGTCCGGAGTTTTTCAAGCTGACTCATTAGCCTCCCCTGTGTCTAATGTTGAGACAGTTTTAGTGCTTATGATGAACTCAACGTGATTATCAAGAATAGCGCCAATCGCCATTGTCCCGTGCTTTTCTGTCAAGTCTAAGGTCATAGAAAGAAGTTTTCTAATAACCTCACTTCTGACCCCCCAAGGGATGCTCTTATCAAGACGATCAAATAACTGCCTCTCAACAATTACACGGATGGAAGTCTCGTGCTCTTTCACCGGCACNTCTTTTCCTTCTTGCATAGTGCACACCAAACCTCATTATGGTCTCCAACTTTGTTCAGATCATTTTTAACAGAGGTAGGCCAAGGACTTCTCTCCATTAGCCAATTCTTAGTCTCTATAGAAAAGAGGATAGGCTTAAACTCTGCGCAAGCTCCACTCTGTACGACCTCTGTCGTTTCACAGCCTGTTGATAATATCAGAATCAGAAGAAGGCTTGTCTTTAGACCTGATCTCATCTGCTTTTCTTAGCCGCTCATAGTTTTCACGGTAAATTTCTAAAAAGGCCGCGCGACGTCCTTCCTTTCGGAGATGAGTATCGCGGGCCAAGTTGACCAATGTCTCCGTAATAGCCAGGATGGCTCTGACTATAGCCACCCAACTCATATCTTAGGCTTTCTCGACACCAGCCCTGAGAGCACCAAGACCGGCACCTCCGAGAGCCAACTCGATAGCGTGCTGCCAATCAAACTGACCGAGAAGAGCGCCGCCGATTGCCCATACAATCAGTCCAATCGCAACAAGATACGTCTTTTTGCCTGAAAGGAACTCCATTCAAACCTCCTATGCTACTTTCTTTGTCGCTGCTGGTTTCTTAACATCTTCCTTCTTGATCGGAGGAAGCTCAAGTACATTTCTCTTGTTTCTCTCATATTCGTCGATCGTGACTAGACACTTTCCCTTTGCACCGGGGATATCATCTGGATCGAACCCACCACTCTCATAGGAAATGTGAAAGCACTCGAGGAATCTTCGAATGAGAAGGATTTGGTACTTTCTCGACTTCTCACTATCCTCCTTGTTTGGCTGAGACATCTGGTGAAAGATGATCTCTGGATTAACGTCTTTTGGAGGGTTCTCAATGCTTACTGTTACCACAATGAGATCTCGAGTGTCGTCCTTACTTCTCTTAAGGGTGTATCCCTCACATCGAAGATCATACATAGCCTCCGGCACAATCTCAGGCTCTTTCGCGTCGCCAACTGGAACCTCAATAAAAGCCATATCTCACTCTCCTTTTTCTATCTTACGTCCCTCTAAGATAGCACCAATTCCGTACTTGGTGATCTCTTTAGAGTCTTTTGTCAGAAGAACCTCCTCNGGGATACTCACATCTTCTTCAAACGCTAGACCTGGAATTGAAGTCCTAGCGATTGGGTTTTCTCTGTCAGGCTTTGTTTGAATTGTGTATCTGTAGGCACCATCATCTCCAAAGCCACCAAGAGCAACAAAGACATTTGTAAAGATTGTAGGCACGCGGGCGCGAGCGCCACCTGGCAGCATGATCCGCTTTGTTAGACGCTTTGTCTTTTCGTCCTGATAAAGCTCTGTGTGCGCTGTGCAGAAGAGTGTTAAAGGAAGCTCTGTCAGGGCACGGATAGCGTTTGAGATTTTGTCCCCTGCCAGACGATAGTCGGTTCTCTCATCATCGCGCTCAACTTTGTTCTGGAGCCAAAGCGTCCTATCCATGACTGAGGCGCTAAACATTGTTAAACCATCAAGACCAAGCGCATCATAGTCATTAAAGAATCCACTTCCAACCTTTTCATTAATCTCATCAGCCCATCTTAGATATGTCTTGGGCTCAAAGGTTCTTCCTTTGGAATCGCTAAACTGTTTCTTATCCTTCTTTATCGAGGATGGATAGAAGTCTGTCTCCGCCAACGATGGGAAAAACGTCTCATAATCAATATCCCATCCTGCCAAGGTTGCAAGAGCGTTTGGATCAAATATATATGAGAACTTCTTTCCTGGGATTGTTAGGAATTGAGTGGATTTACCAGTTCCAATCTCTCCAACAATCAATAGACGATGATGTTTGATTGACTTAAGATCTTTTGCGTTTTCCATCTTTTTTCCTATTTAAGATAGGCGCGCCTGGTATTGTCAAATGTGTGTCATTTGATGCAAGATGTAAAGAGTTTTATTTGTTAGATTTGCTGAGCATATCCATAGCTTTTCTATAGTTTTCCTTAAATGCCATTCTCCTGCACTCTTCTGAATGATACTTATGGTTCTCTTTTTTAGGCTCAAACACAACATCGCATTTAGAGTAAAGACACTTTGTTTTTCTCGGTTTTTTCATGTTTGTTCCTCGCTTGGTTTTCATTTAATGGTGCGCTAGCGGAGCTACGATAAGCGCTAGCGCATTGTTTTGTTTCATTTGATGCGACCTACCGGATTTCGGTTTTTGCGCTAGCGGATGGCTTTTCAACCCCCCAACATCTATTACAAAACAAAATAGGATCAAAGTACTCATTTGCTTCCTTCAACCTTTTTATAAAGAGCCCAATAATGGCCCTGAACCGCTCATCAGTTAAGATTGCTCTGCTTTCGTTAAGAATATCAGCTATAATCTCAAAGTCTTTCTTTGTCATTTTTCGTCTCCTATCTGAAAACCACGCCCATAGCCATACCAATCAGGAACATTAGAACGAGTAGTCCTCCTGGGTCAACATCAGATGGTGACATGGCCTAGCTCCTTTAACTTAAAGAAGATTCTCTTGCAGGCGCGTACGTCGCCCATCGCGCTGTGTGCTTTCTCAAACTCCTCGTTAAAGAAGAATCTATATGCCTCAACGAGTTTAGGCCATTTATTTCCTCTTGGTCCCTTTATACAGCATATATCTGTTGAAAGCTTCATTGTGCATATTCGCTGCTTCGCAGCAAAACCTTGAAGCCACTCGATTTTTCCTATACGAGAGACGGCCGCTGATAAGATAGCAAGGTCATATTCGATGTTGTGACCTACCCAGAGATCAGCCTTTGCGGCCAGGGATAGAAATATTGAGCAGGCTATCTCCTGAGAGACTCCGAAAGCCTCAGTCATCTCTCTTGTTATTCCGTGGACGCCGTATGCTTCTAGTGGAACATCAACCTGGACAGTTGACAGGAGGTCAACGGCGCAAAATTCTTCACCTGTTTCTCCATCGCAAAGAATAGCGCCAAGCTGAAGCATATGAGGTTGATGCTCTGCTGTCGGAGGAGCCTTGAAGTCATAAAGATCAGTTGTTTCTGTGTCGAAGAATAGTATTTTCATTTCTTCACTCCTATCTTTTCAAGTCCAAGCTCCTTAAAGGGAGACCAGGGCTCTATCTTGTATCCCGGTGGTTCATCCTCTTTCGCAGGGTTAGAGAACATCTTGCAGAGGTTTCGATAAGCACAGCCTCCGTACATTGAGCAAGAAGAAGTGTTCTTTGGGAACGCTGCAAGGTAGTTTGGTCTGTAGACGTTTTCCTCAGCCATAGAATCCAATTCATTAAGCCTATCTTTGTTTGCCTCAATCTGTTTTACATGATAAAGAGTCTCCCATAAAAAAGCCTCAAGTTGACTCTCGATACGGTCCATTGGAATAAACTTGAAAGCGTCCTTAATCTGTTTATGAACGAGCGCCGCATCTATCCAAACACCCTTAAACTCTTTTCCATACTTAATTTTTCCAGCAAACAGATAACCATCAATCTGGCTGTTTGGGGAGAAGCTGTCTAAGAATGAATCACGAAACGGTCCATCTTTTCTATATTCAGAAGTTGTCTTATGTTCGATAACAAGAACCTCTCCCCTATAACGCACAACCTTGTCAAGGCGACCAGCATAGAAAACAGTTGGATCGTTTGGATCAAGAGGGACAACAAAGGGAAGCTCAACCTCAAGAAGTTCCATATCAGGGTCAGTTATGAAATCACGGCGCGCGTCTATGTAGTTGAGTGCCATCTCATAGAAGCCCATTGGGTGACGGGCGCCAAGACCCTCTTCAAAATCGGGGTCCATTTCATCTAGAGGCGGAAATCCGCGGCCTTCCCAATATTTCATAAAGGCGCGAAAGGCCTCTCTAGCAAGTTCTTCTGTGTCGGCCGTTTTATCTTTAGACAAACCGACCCAGATAACGTCCATCATCTCATGCCATCCGCCGCCTCCGACTAGGGCCGCTGATAGACGATCAGGAACCCAGTGTTTTTCGTGGCGATAGAAGAACATTCGAGGACAGACTCTGAAAGCTGACACTCGTGTATTATCATAGAATCTGTCCATCGAAGTTTTCTCCTAAAACGGACTCTCATCTGGTTTTGTTAGATCAGAAATCTGCTTTGGAGCGTGAACGCTGTTCCAGCCTTTTCGTCTTAGAAACTCATCCAGCACAGCATTAGGCTCATTTCCCTTAACTTCTGTAGCTGGATACCTGTCATCTGACAATATATATTCAATCGCCACATTTCCAGTTTGAATGGGACCACTTACCTCAATAGTGAAGTTAAATCCGCTACCAAGATCAGCACCTTTTAGCATAGCCCTTACTTTAGCAGCCTCTCTTTTCACGGCACCATGAAAAGAAACGATAGCAACTACGTTTTCATCTAAGCTCATTTTTCATTCTCCTGTTTTTCCGTATTTAGACCCATCAAAGTTTTCTTGAAGGTTTAGCCAGTACTTAATGGTTGTCCTAAATATTATAGCCAGCCGCCTTGCAATACGTTTATCAACGTCAAGCCTACCTCTTAGCAGTAATAGTGTGTCATATAGAGATTCCCCAATCCTGTTAGATAACATTTCTACAGAAACGCCTCTTGGCCTCATGTAGTATTTACGAAGTATGATACCAGGATGAGTTGCTTTTCTATTCATCAAGATAAATACTCCTCATAACGTACTCAGCATCCCTTCCCTCATTCAGCTTATAAAGCAGAATGTTTAGGCGCCCAAATCTTCTCGCCATGATAGCAGCTGCTAGACAGTTTAGTACGTTAATCCCCGTAAGAAGAAGCATATCNTCCTCGCGGGCATCCCTCATACCGTCTTGGACTTGCCTAAAGAGCTGATTGACATTGAGGCGTGAGACGTGGCCCTCTGTTAGATAGACGAGGGTTCCAAACTTCTCAGCTGGGGTGAAATCATGTCCCTTACTTGGGACGAAAACTAGCTTTTTTTCATTCATA
>C687J26845_10000988_pt1 | contig 18086 bp, 14 predicted proteins | sample RifCSPlowO2_12_FD_26845 | JGI IMG/M metagenome (IMG submission 26845)
CCCATGAAAACCCCGCTGTGGTTCCCGCAAAGCTTCTTCGCTCGCACCCTCTGGCTGGTGTTGATCGTGGTGCTGTTCTCCAAGGCGCTGACCCTGGTTTATCTGATGATGAACGAGGACGTGCTGGTCGACCGCCAGTACAGCCACGGCGCGGCGCTGACCCTGCGTGCCTACTGGGCGGCGGATCCGGAGGATCGCGCGACCATCGCGGCGGCGGCGGGGCTCAAGCGCACGCCCCGCGACCAGGTGCCGGCCAGCGAACAGCACTGGCCCTACAGCGAGATCTTCCAGCGGCAGATGCAGGCCGAACTCGGTCCCGAGACCGAGGTGCGGGTGCGCGCGAAAAGTCCGCCGGCGCTGTGGGTGCATGCCCCGACGCTGGGCGAGGACTGGCTGCGGGTGCCGCTGTATCCGCATCCGCTGCGCGGCCAGCGGATCTGGAGCGTACTCGGCTGGTTCCTCGGCATCGGTTTGCTCTCCACCGCGGCCGCCTGGATCTTCGTGCGCCAGCTCAGTGCACCCTTGAAACGCCTGGTGTTCGCGGCCCGCCAGCTCGGCAAGGGCCGCAGCGTGCGCCTGCCGGTAAGCGATACGCCGAGCGAGATGACCGAGGTCTATCGCGCCTTCAACCAGATGGCCGAGGACGTCGAACAGGCCGGCCGCGAGCGCGAGCTGATGCTGGCCGGGGTGTCCCACGACCTGCGCACGCCACTGACCCGCTTGCGCCTGTCCCTGGAGCTGCTGAACCACGACTCCGAGCTGACCGAGGACATGGTCCGCGATATCGAGGACATGGACGCGATTCTCGACCAGTTCCTCGCCTTTATTCGCGACGGCCGTGACGAGCCGCTGGAGCCGCTCGACCTCGGCGAGTTGATCCGCGAAGTGGTGGCACCCTATAACCAGCAGCGGGAGCTGGTGCGCCTGTGNCTGGAGCCGGTGCCGATCTTTCCGCTGCGGCGGGTCTCGATCAAGCGCCTGCTGGTCAATCTGATCGAGAACGCCCTGCGCTATGGCGGCAATGCGGTCGAAGTCGCCGTGTCGGTGTCTGGCGACAGCAGCGCGCCCTACGTCGTGCTCAGCGTGCTCGACCGCGGCGCCGGTATCGATCCGACCGAGCTGGGCAGCATCTTCAATCCCTTCATCCGCGGCGACCGCGCCCGTGGCGGCCAGGGTGCCGGGCTCGGCCTGGCCATCGTCAAGCGCATCGCCGCCCTGCACGGCGGCAGCGTGGAGTTGCGTAACCGCTGCGGCGGCGGCCTGGAAGCCAGGGTCTGTCTGCCGCTGGGGCTGCTGCTGCCGCGCGACGCGGTTTAACCGGCCGCTGAAGAACGATTGAACTACGCTTCTTTGCGACCGCTGGTGCCTAGCCTCGTCTGTCTCGCCTGGATTTTTCAACGGTCTGTTCAGCATGGGCAACTGCTGCGCTGAACTATGCTGATGCAGCGCATTGACATGAGGTCCGCATGCCTGCCGTTTCCGACCGCTTGCCCATATGGACGTGGTGGCTGCCGCTGCCGATCTTCCTTATGGCTACCTGGCTTGCCCTGGCGACCCGTTTCAGCGACGCGGCGGCGTTCTGGCACCTGTCGTTCGCTCTCGGGCTGGTGGGATGCTTGTGGTGGGGGCCGCGGGTACTGCTTGCGCTCTACCTGAATGCGCTGTTGAGCATTGCGCTGTGGCAGCTGGAGTGGCAGTGGGCCGTGGTTCATGCGCTACCGGAAACCCTGGGCGTTGGCCTGGCCTGGCTGTTGTTGCGCGGGCGCGCCTTCGATGTGGCCTTGCCCGATCTCGCGCACCTGCTGCGNTTCGCCGGGCTGGGGGTAATGCTGCCGGTGGCGCTGGTGGTCGTGGCGGGGNACAGCCANCTCTGGTTGCGCGGCCAGCTGGCGGGGCCGGACTGGATGACCGCCAGCCTTGCCCTGTGGCTGGCCGATTGCCTGATCACCCTGGCGATTGCCACGCCGCTGTTGACCTGCCTGAGCCCCTGGCTGCGCCGGCGCGGCTGGCTGCACGGCCCTGGCCCCGATGAGGCGGGCCTCGCGCCGGTGTCCCAGGTCCTGGGCCAATTACCGCCCTGGCCGCTGTTGCTGCTGTTGCTGGGCGGCTTGCCCTGGTTGCTCGAGCGGCTGCCATTAACCCTGAACCTGCCGCTGATCGGCGTGATGATGCTTGGCCTGGCGTTGGCCTGGGGCTTTGCCGGCGCGCTCTGCGCCGCGCTGTTGAGCGCTTGGATGGTGCTGGTGTGGCCATTGCTGCGCGGCTTGGCCGAGAGCGCCAACTGGCTCGATCCGCAGCGTCTGGAGTTGCACCTGAGCCTGTTGCTGTTGATGCTCGCGACCTTGCTGGTTGGCCGCAGTCTCAGCGACCTGCGCCTGGCGCTGGGGCGTAGCGCGCCGATGCAGCAGCAGTTGGCGCTGGCCAACCTGGCCCTGGAGGCCAGTCCGCTGGGTGTGACCATCGTCGATGCCCGCCAGCGCGATCTGCCCGTGATCTACTGCAATCCGTCCTTCGCGCGCCTCAGCGGATACAGCCGTGAGGAGAGCCTGGGCAAGGATTGCCGTTTCCTGTTGCGCGACGATCACCAGCAACGCGAGCTGTCGCGGCTGCAGCAGGCCTTGCGGCAGGGCACGGCCTGCCAGGTGGTCTTGCGCAACTACCGCAAGGACGGCCAGCCATTCTGGAACGAGCTGATGCTCGCGCCCATGGTCGACGCGCAGGGCCTCAGCCATTTCGTCATCCTCCAGCATGACGTCAGCGCGCGCGAATGGATGGCCGCGCAAGTCACGGCGCAGTGTGAGGAGTCGCTGCGCCAGAGTCACCTGTTCAGCCAGACCGAGAGCATTGCCGACCTCGGCGGCTGGGTGCTGAACCTGGCGGACAACAGCATGTACTGGAGCGCGGGCTGTTTCCGCATCCACGAGCTGGATGCCAATGGCAGCGCGCCGAACCTCGAGCAGGCGCTCGATTACCTGGATGGCAGCGACCGAGCGCTGGCCGAACAGACCCTGCAGTTGCTGTTCGCTGGGCGCGATCACTTCGATATCGAAGTGCGCCTGTCGACCGCCAAGGGCAACAGGCGCTGGGTGCGCCTCAAGGGCATGGCCGAGCGTGACGGCCCGCAGTTGGTCCGGGTCTACGGCGCGATCCAGGACGTCAGCGGGCGCAAGCGTACCGAGCAGCAGTTGCATGAGCGTGACGAGCGCCTGCGCCTGTTCTTCGAGGCGCCGCTGATCGGCATGGCGCTGACCAATCCCAGCTTCGGCTGGGAAGAGGTCAACTTCAAACTCTGCAGCATTCTCGGCCGTTCCCGCGAGCAGCTGCAGGCCTGCAGTTGGGCGAGCATCTCCCAGGCGGACGACCTGAGCACCGAGCAAGCACTGCTCGATCAGGTGCTCGGCGGCAGCCGCGACGGCTATGAACTGGACAAGCGCTTTATCCGCCCGGATGGTTCGCTGGTCTACACCCGGCTGAGCCTGCGCGCGGTGCGGCATGCCAGCGGTCGGCCGAGCATGTTTCTGGTGCTGGTCGAGGACATCAGCGCTCGCCACGAGGCCGAGGCCCGTTATCGCACCATCGTCGAGCATGCACCGGAAGCCATCATGCTGTTCAGCCCGCGCGACGGCATGCTCGACTGCAACGAGAATGCGCAGCGCCTGTTTCGCTACACGCGTGAACAACTGCTGGGCAAGAGCGTGCTCGACCTGAGCCCGCCGCGCCAGGCCGATGGCCAGGCCTCAGCCGATCTCGGCGGAGTCTATCTGAACCAGGCGATTGCCGGCCAGACGCCGGTCTTCGAGTGGCTGCACCGCGACAGCGGCGGCCGGCAGATCCCCTGCGAGGTGCGCCTGGTGCGCATGCCGGGCGAGCAGGTACTGATCCGCGGCAGCGTCACCGATATTTCCGAACGCCAGCGCTACCAGCGCGAGATCGAACGCCTGGCCTACAGCGACGAGCTGACCGGGCTGCCCAACCGGCGCTTGCTGCTCGACCGTCTGCAGCATGCGATGGACCGCGAGTTGCGGGAAGCCAGTATTGGCGCGCTGCTGTTCATCGACCTGGATCATTTCAAGACGGTCAACGACAGCCTCGGTCATCTGGTCGGCGATGGCTTGCTGCGTGAGGTCACGGTGCGCCTGGCCAGGGTATTGCGTGCCGAAGATACCCTGGCGCGGTTGGGCGGCGATGAGTTCGTGGTGTTGCTCGAAGCCCTCGACGGCACCGCGGAGATCGCCGCTGGCTATGCGGCCATGACCGCGAACAAACTGCTGGACAGCCTCAAGGGCAGCTACTGGATCGACGGCCACGAACTGGCGATCAGCGCCAGCATCGGCATCGCCCTGCACCCGTTCGGTGCGCAGGTGGCGACCGATGTGCTGAAGCAGGCGGATACCGCCATGTACCGGGCCAAGAGTGCCGGGCGCAATGGCTTGTACTTCTTCGCCCCAGAGATGCAGGCCGCCATCGACCAGCGCCTGCACTTGCAAAACGAGCTGCGCCAGGCGATTCAGCGTGAGCAGATGCACCTGGTGTTCCAGCCGCAGTTGTCGCTCGCCAGCGGCCAGGTCGTGGGTGCCGAGGTCTTGCTGCGCTGGCGGCATCCGGAGCGCGGCGAGATCCTGCCCGGTGAGTTCATCGCCCTGGCCGAAGAGACCGGCCTGATCCTGGAACTCGGCAGCTGGATGCTGGAGCAGGCGTGCGCCGCCCTGGCGCGCTGGCTGCCGGGCTGGCCGCAGGTGGTCCTGGCGGTCAACCTCAGCCCGCGCGAGTTGCGCCAGGTCGATTGCGTCGAGCGCATCCAGGGCTGCCTGCAGCGCTACGGCGTGCCGGCCAGCGCGCTGGAGCTGGAAATCACCGAAGGAGTGCTGCTCGAAGATGTCGAACTGTGCATCACCAATATGCAGGCGCTGAAAACCTTCGGCGTGCGCTTCGCGATTGACGACTTCGGTACCGGTTATTCCTCGCTGACCTACCTCAAGCGCTTACCGCTGGACCGCCTGAAGATCGACCGCAGCTTCACCCAGGATCTGGCTGGTGACAGCAGCGGCCTGATGCTGGTGCAAACCATCCTGATGATCGCCCACAACCTTGGCCTGGAATGCGTCGCCGAAGGCATCGAAAACCAGGCCCAGCTGGATATCCTGCGGCGCCATGGCTGTGCCCTGGGCCAGGGCTATCATTTCAGTCGACCGTTGGCCGAGCAGGACTTTCTGCGCTGGGTCACCCAGCGCCTGCCGCTGCAGCCAGAAGCGGTGGTTCCAGAGGCATAAAACCTATGTTCATGTGCAAGGTCTGCGCAAGCGAAGGGTGGATTGCGCTTGACACGAAACCAGGATCACCACGCACCCGTGTAGGAGGGCCGCGCCCGTTCCCGACGGGCTTGCGGCATTTCCCACATGCATGTGGGGCACGCGACCGCGGCGAATGCAGCCCACAGGGCTGCCGGTGGTGTGGCAGCAAAGGCTTCGCCCCGGGGCGGGCCTCCTACAAAAGCAGAAGGTCAAGCNGGTCACACGGCCCGCGGCGAATGCAGGCGTAGCCTGGATCAGCCTTGACGCAATCCGGGTTACGGGGGGTTGCAGCTCCGCCTCAGCCCTTGCCCTTGGTCCGGGTCAGGTGCGGGCCGCCGTTTTTCTCCAGGTACTGGATCACCAGGCTGGCGACATCCTTGCCGGTGGTGGTCTCGATGCCTTCCAGGCCGGGCGAGGAGTTGACCTCCATCACCAGCGGGCCGTGGTTGGAGCGCAGGATATCCACGCCGGCCACCGACAGGCCCATCACCTTGGCCGCGCGAATCGCCGTCATGCGCTCCTCCGGGGTGATCTTGATCAGGCTGGCGCTGCCGCCGCGGTGCAGGTTGGAGCGGAATTCGCCGGGCTTGGCCTGGCGCTTCATCGCGGCGATCACCTTGTCGCCGACCACGAAGCAGCGGATATCCGCGCCGCCGGCTTCCTTGATGTATTCCTGGACCATGATGTTCTGCTTGAGGCCCATGAAGGCCTCGATCACCGATTCGGCGGCTTTGGCGGTTTCGCAGAGCACCACGCCGATGCCCTGGGTGCCTTCCAGCACCTTGATCACCAGCGGCGCGCCATTGACCATCTGGATCAGGTCGTCGATATCGTCGGGGGAGTGGGCGAAGCCGGTGACCGGCAAGCCGACGCCGCGCCTTGAGAGCAGTTGCAGCGAGCGCAGCTTGTCGCGCGAGCGGGCGATCGCCACCGACTCGTTGAGCGGGAACACCCCCATCATCTCGAACTGGCGCAGTACCGCGCAGCCATAGAAGGTCACCGAGGCGCCGATCCGCGGGATCACCGCATCGAAGCCTTCCAGCGGAAGGCCGCGGTAGTGGATCTGCGGCTTGTGGCTGGCGATGTTCATGTAGGCGCGCAGGGTGTCGATGACCACCATTTCATGGCCGCGCAGCTGACCGGCTTCGACCAGGCGACGAGTGGAATACAGGCGCGGATTGCGCGACAGCACGGCGATTTTCATGGGGCACCAGAAAGGTCAGCAAGCGAGGGTTTGTCTTGAACGTAGGTCAGCGCCGGATTGACCACNAGTTGGCCATCGACCAGCGCCTTGGAGCCGAGCAGCACGCGGTAGCGCATGGTCTTGCGGCAAGTCAGGGTGAATTCCACCGACCACAGGCGGTCGCCCAGGGCCAGGTGGGTGCGGATCACGTAGCGGCTCTGCACATGGCCGGTGGAGCTCTTGATGTTCTTCAGTGTCACCAGCGGCGCCTCGCAGCGATGGCGACGCTGGACCAGGGTGCCNAGGTGCGCGGTGAANCGCACCCAGTTTTCGCCATCGCGCTGGAACGGCTGGATATCGCTGGCGTGCAGGCAGGAGGTGCTGGCGCCGGTGTCGATTTTCGCGCGCAGACCGACCATGCCCAGATCGGGCAGGTTGATCCATTCGCGCAGGCCGATCACGCTGAGATGGTCGAAGGTCTTCAAATTGGGCGAATTCCGTCAGGCCTGGTTGGCCTATAGTTGCGGGCATTCTAGTTGGGCCTAATGACAACTGCATCAGGCAAAATTCACTTGAGCTGCCGTTTCGATCGAGAGTGCAATGAGCAACAAAGCAGACGACAAAGAAGACGACAAGATACGCCTGGACAAATGGCTGTGGGCCGCCCGTTTCTTCAAGACCCGGGCCCTGGCCAAGGCCGCCATCGAGGGCGGCAAGGTGCATTGCCGTGGCGAGCGCTGCAAACCGGGCAAGGAGCCGCGGATCGGCGACGAACTGCTGATCCGCATCGGTTTCGACGAGCGCAGCGTGGTGATTCAGGCGCTCTCCGCGGTGCGCCGCGGCGCCCCCGAGGCCCAGGCGCTGTATAGCGAAACCGCCGAGAGCATTGCCCGCCGCGAACAGGCCGCCGCGCAGCGCAAGGCCGGCGCCCTGGGCATGCAGACCGACGGCCGGCCAAGCAAGAAGCAGCGCCGGCAGATCCACCGGTTTCGCGACGGCCAGGATTGAGCACAACCCGCGATCCGTAGACCGCGATCTGTAGGGTGTACTCGCCGCAGGCAGTGCACCATGGTTCCGGCACAACAGCTGGCGGGCTGTCGCTGCGCTCCGAACGGAACGCCGCCCGGGCCGCCCTACCGCAGGCAGTTGTTGTAGCCCGGATGAAATCCGGGGAAGTCTGGCGCCTGAAAAACCGCTCCCGGATTGCATCCGGGCTACGCGCTGGCCGCCTGGCTTACGACAAGCGCCCGAGATGGCCAGCATTGCGTCTTCTGTGGCCGCTGAGCGTGGCCCGGAACAACACGAAACCGGGACATAACCTTCGGCTAGTCTGTAAGCATCGCCATTGGAATCGCGGAGGCAAGCATGACCCTGTCACGCCTCAGTCGTCGNCGGCTGCTGGCCGGGCTCGGCGGCGGCAGCTTGCTGCTGGCCAGCCCGGGGCTCTTCGCCGAGCTGCTGTTGACCCCGGCGCAGACGCTTGGTCCCTTCTACCCCGACCAACTGCCGCTGGATCAGGACAACGACCTGCTGCAGGTCGGCGACCGGCCGACTCAAGCCAGCGGCGTCGTGGTGCAGCTGCACGGGCAGATTCTCGATGCCCGCGGCAAGCCCCTCAAGGGCGCCCTGGTGGAAATCTGGCAGGTCGATAGCAATGGCATCTACCTGCACAGCCGTGGCGGCGATCGGGGCCGGCGCGACCCGAACTTCCAGGGCTATGGCCGCTTCGAGACCGCCAGCGACGGCCGCTACCGCTTCCGTACCCTGCGTCCGGTGCCCTACCCGGGGCGCACTCCGCATATCCATTTCGCCGTGACCCTGCCCGGCCTGCCGCGTTTCGCCACCCAGTGCTACATCCGCGGCGAGCCGCTCAATCAGCGCGATGGCGTGCTCAATGCGATCCGCGATCCGCGCCTGCGCGAACGCCTGATCGTGCCCTTCGTCCCGGTGGCCGGTGCGCGCGCGGGCGAACAGGTGGCGCGCTTCGATATCGTCCTCGGCGTGACCCCGGAGTCCTGAGATCTTAAAGCGGCCAGACCACCAGCAGCAGCGGCACACTGACCAGGGCCACGAGAATTTCCAGCGGCAGGCCGAGGCGCCAGTAATCGCCGAAACGGAAGCCGCCGGGGCTGAGGATCAGGGTGTTGTTCTGGTGGCCGATGGGCGTGAGGAACGAGCAGGAGGCGCCAATCGCCACCGCCATCAACAGCGAGTCGGGGCTGACCCCGAGCTGGCTCGCCGCGCTCAGGGCGATCGGGCACATCACCGCCGCAGTGGCGGCGTTGTTCATGACATCCGAGAGGGTCATGGTCACCACCAGCAGCAGGGTCAGTACGATCACCGGGTTGCCTTGCGCCACATGTTCCATCAGTAGCCGTGCCAGCAGGTCCGCCGCACCGCTAGTGGACATGGCGCCAGCCACCGGGAGCAAGGCGCCGAGCAGGACGATCACCGGCCAGTCGATGGATTCATAGATCGAGCGCAACGGCACCACGCGCAGCACCATGAACACCAGCACGCCAGCGGCGAAGGCCACGGCGGCCGAGAGCAGGCCCACGGCGGAAATTGCCACGGCCAGCAACATCACGCCCAATGCCAGGCCCGCGTGGGTTGGGTTGGGGATTTTGATGGCGCGGTCGGCCAGCGGCACGCAGGCATAGTCGCTGGCAAACTCGGCGATATCGCCCAGCGCACCCTGCATCAGCAGGACATCGCCGCGCTCGAACAGGGTCGAGCGCAGACGCTTGATCGACCGATGACTCGCGCGCGAGATCGCCAGCAGATTGATGCTGTAGCGGCTACGCAGGCGGGTACTGCGGGCCGAGCGACCGACCAGCTGGGAGTCGGGGCGCACCAGCAGCTCCTGCAAGACAATGTCGGTGTCGCCGCTGTCTTTCTTGTCGGTGTCTGCCCCAGGACTGTTCGCCGTGTCCTGGGTATCGGCTGTGCTGCCCGCGNCGGCTTGCACCTCCAGCTTGCGTTCGGCTTCCAGTTGCAGGCCCAGTTTGCCGAGTACCGTGCCGAGGGATTCGGGTTCGGCCTCGATCACCAGCAGGTCATCGACGCGCAGGANATGTCGTGGGTCGGGCACGGACAGGCGCAGATCGTTGCGCAGCATGCCGATCACCTGGGCGTCGGCCTCATCGAGCAACTGCTCGACTTCGCGCAAGGTCTTGCCGGCCGCCTTGGCCCCTGGCTTGACCCGCGCCTCGGTGAGGTAAGTGCCGGTGTCGAAGCTGGCGGCGCCGGCGACCTCGCGCTTGGGTACCAGGCGCCAGCCGAGCAGGGCGATGAACAGCACACCGGTCAGCGCCACCGCGACGCCAACCGGGCTGAAGTCGAACATGGCAAAGGGCCCGGCCCCGCTCTCGGCGCGGAAGCTGGAGACGATCAGGTTGGGCGGCGTACCGATCAGCGTGGTCATGCCGCCGAGAATGGTGCCGAAGGCCAGCGGCATCAGTACCCGACCCGGCGGCAGCGCCTGCTTGGCGGCGATCTGCAAGGCGATCGGCATCAGCAGGGCGAGGGCGCCGACATTGTTCATGAAGGCCGAGAGCAGCGCACCCAGGCCGGTCAGTGCGGCAATCGAGAGCATCGGCCCGGCATTGCTGGGCAGTATGCGCTGGGCCAGCGCATCGATNACGCCGGTGACTTGCAGGCCGTGGCTCAACACCAGCACGCAGGCGACGGTGATCACCGCCGGGTGGCCGAAACCNTGGAAGGCCTGCTCGTCCGGTACCAGGCCGACCAGTACACAGGCCAGCAAGGCGCCGAGGGCGACCACGTCGTGGCGCCAGCGGCCCCAGATGAACAGNCCGATGGTGGCGACGAGGATGGCGAAGATCAAGCCTTGGTCTTGGGTCATGCGGGCGAGTGATCCTTGGACGAAAGGGTAGGGGCGCCGGTGGGGCATGGCCGTGTTTGCTTCTTGCTAGCTTTGTAGCAGAGCGCGGGCCGCCGCGTCAGTTCCATTGCCGGCACCTGGTTTGTCCGCTTGCGGCCAAGGCCGTTCCTTTCCGGTCGCCAGCTTGGCCTGCCAGGCCACTCGACTGGCGAGGGCTGCCGCGACTAAGCTCGGGCCTTCGCCAAGGAGTGCCCGTGCCATGCCCGCCAAGACCGTTCTGATCGCGCTGCCGAACCGTGATTTCGATCCCAGCGAAGTCGCCGTCAGCTGGCAGCTGCTGCGTGCGGCCGGCCATCGGGTGCGCTTCGCCACCCNGGATGGCGAGCNGGCCGTNGGTGATCCGCTGATGCTCACGGGTGAAGGGCTGGACCCCTGGGGGTGGCTGCCCGGCTTGCGCCGCTTCAAGCTGCTCGGTTTGCTCCTGCGCGCCCGGCGTGACGCGCGCGAGGCCTACCGCGACTTGCTGGCGGACAGCGAGTTCCGCCAGCCGCTGCGCTACGCTCAGCTCGCCGTGGCGGACTTCGATGGCCTGCTGCTGCCCGGCGGACACTGGGCCCGCGGCATGCGTGCCTACCTGGAGAATCAGTGCCTGCAGGCGTTCGTCGGCGCCTTTTTCGCCAGTGGCAAGCCGGTCGCGGCGATCTGTCACGGCGTGCTGCTGGCCGCGCGCAGCCGCCGGGCGGATGGTCGTTCAGCGCTGTACGGACGGCAGACCACCGCCCTGACCTGGGCGATGGAGCGCAGCGCCTGGAACCTGACCCGTTTCTACGGCCGCTTCTGGGCGCCGAACTATTACCGAACCTACCTGGAGGCGCCGGGCGAGCCGCCCGGCCACATGAGCGTGCAGGCCGAGGTCAGCCGCGCCCTGGCCAGCCCGGCGGACTTCCTCGANGTGCCGGCGGATGCGCCGGACCGCCCGCGCAAGACCAGCGGCCTGCACCGCGACAGCCCGACCGACAGCCGTCCGGCCTGGGTGGTGCGCGACGGCCACTACATCTCCGCACGCTGGCCGGGGGATGTGCATANCTTCGCCCGGCGCTTCGTCGAGCTGCTGGCTGAATAGGGCCGTGCCTATTCGTGGCCCCTCGCTTGACTTCTGAACCATGCGGTCCTAAATTCGCCCCATGACTCGCGGACGCCCTAAATCATTCGACCCCGACACCGTGCTGGAACAGGCCATGCAGGTCTTCTGGCAGCACGGCTACGAGGCCACCTCGCTGCNGTATTTGCTGGCGGCGACTGGCCTGTCGAAGAGCAGCCTGTACCAGGCCTACAGCAACAAGCAGGCCTTGTTCGAGGCCGCGTTCTGCAATTACACCGAGCAGCGCAGCCGCGAGATGCGNGCCCGCCTGCTGCAGGCGCCATCGCCGCTGGAGTTCCTGCNCGGCTGGCTGCTCAGCGTGCTGGATGATGTCGGCGCCGACGGTAACCCGCGCGGCTGCATGCTGGTGAATGTGGCCAACGAGTTTTCCCAGGCCGATCCGGCCGTGGCCGAGCTGCTGCAACGTGGCGTTGCGCGCATGCAGCGCGTCCTGCGCGAAGCCTTGCAGCGCGCCCAGGCCTGCGGCGAGCTCAGCGCAACGGCCGATGTGGACGCCCTGGCCAGCTACCTGCACTGCGTGATGAGCGGCTTGCGCACCCAGGTCAAGTCCGGGGCGGCGAAGCCTGCGATCGAGGCGGTGGTCGAACTCAGCATGAGCACGCTGCGGTAAATTTTTTTGCTTAAATCTGGACCGTTCGGTCCTGTAGTCAGGAGAGCGATATGCGCGAACTTTACGAGCTGTGCGGCGGTGACCCGGCGCTGGTGTTTTCCCCTTACTGCTGGCGGGTCCGCCTGGCGTTGCTGCACAAGGGGCTGAGTTTCGACAGCCAGCCAATCCGCTTCAGCGACAAGGCCAAGCTGGCCTTCTCCGGTCAGCCGCTGGTGCCGGTGTTACGCGATGGCGAGGCGGTGGTCAGCGATAGCCTGGCGATCTTCCGCTATCTGGACCAGCGCTACCCGGCCAAGCCGCTGCTGGGCGATGCCCTGAGCAGCGCGCGCCTGGAGCTGATCGACCAGTTGACCCGGCACATTCTGCCGGCGGCTCTGCTCAAGGGCGTGCTGCTGAAGATTCATGCGGTCATCGACCCGGCCGATCGCGACTATTTCCGCCAGAGCCGCGAGCAGAAGCTGGGCATGTCGCTGGAACAGTTCGCCGATCCGGTCGCCGGCCAAGCCCTGTTGCAGCAGGCGCTTCGGCCGCTGGACGCGGTGCTGGCGACACAGCCTTATCTGGACGGTGCCGAGCCGGCTGCCAGCGATTACCTGGTGGCGGGGTTCTTCTTCTGGGCCTGGAGCCTGGGCCAGCAGTCCTGGCCGAGCGAATCACCGGTTGGGCTCTGGTTCCAGCGCCTGCTCGGTCAATACGAAGCGCAACTGGGCCCGGTCAAGCGGGCGGCATAGGAGCAGCAAGATGATCGACCTCTACTACTGGACGACCCCCAACGGCCACAAAGTCTCGATCTTGCTCGAGGAGACGGGCCTGGACTACCGCGTGCGCCCGGTGCATATCGGCAAGGGCGAACAGTTCCACCCGGACTTTCTCAAGATTGCCCCGAACAACCGGATTCCGGCGATAGTCGACCAGGCGCCGGCCGATGGCGGCGAACCCTTGGCCCTGTTCGAATCCGGGGCGATCCTCGAGTACCTGGCGCAGAAAAGCGGGCGCTTCCTGCCGCAGGATCTGCGCGCGCGCTTCCAGGTCCTGCAATGGCTGCACTGGCAGATGGGGGGAGTCGGGCCGATGGCCGGACAGAACCATCACTTCAACCTGTATGCGGCAGAGAAAATCCCCTACGCCATCGAGCGCTACGTCAAGGAAACCGCACGCCTGTACGGGGTGCTGGACCGGCAGTTGGCCGGGCGCGAGTACGTGGCGGGGGATTATTCGATTGCCGACATGGCGATCTATCCCTGGGCCAAGCTATGGGAGCGCCAGCAGCAGAAGCTCGACGACTTCCCGCAGATGGCGCTCTGGCTGGCGCGCATGGCGGCGCGTCCGGCGGTGCAGCGCGCCTATGCCCTGGTCGAGCAGGTCAATACCGATCCGCAGGCACTCATGAGTGCCGAGGCGCGCCGGCAGCTGTTCGGCCAGCCCGCCTGAACCCAGCCGACATCGATGCTATTTACCGCGGACCGGCAAGTGTAGCAGCGCGCTGAGCCAGGTTCATGGCGGCTCAGCGCGGTGTTTCAGACGTACTGCGCCGCCGCATAGCCCGAGGCCCAGGCCCACTGGAAGTTGAAGCCGCCCAGGTGGCCGCTGACGTCCAGTACTTCGCCGATGAAATACAGCCCCGGCGACTTCAGCGATTCCATGGTCTTCGACGACACCTCGCGGGTATCCACGCCGCCCAGGGTCACCTCGGCGGTGCGATAGCCTTCGGTGCCGGCCGGCACCAGCTGCCAGTCGGCCAGCTTGTCGGCAATCGCCTTGAGTTCGCCGGGGGTGTATTGCTTCATTGGCTTGCTGACGAACCAGTTGTCGGCCAGCAGGCCGGCCATCTTCTTGGTGAACAGCTCGGCAAGCAGGGTCTTCAGCTCGCTGTTCGGTCGTTCGCGCTGCTGCGCGGCCAGCCACTCGGGCAAGTCGATGTGCGGCAGCAGGTCGATATGCACGGTGTCGCCCGGCTGCCAGAACGAGGAGATCTGCAGGATCGCCGGCCCGGAAAGGCCGCGGTGGGTGAACAGGATGTTCTCGCGAAAGCTCTGGCCGTTGCAGCTGACCAGGCAATCCTCCACCGAGGTGCCGGACAGCTCGGTGCACAGGGTCTTCAACTGCGGATCGGTAAGGGTGAAGGGCACCAGCCCGGCGCGGGTCGCCAGCACGCTGTGGCCGAACTGCGCGCCACCTGATAGCCGAAGCCGCTGGCGCCGAGGGTCGGGATCGACAGGCCGCCGCTGGCGATCACCAGGGACTCGCAGCTGACCAGGCCGGCGCTGGTCTGCAACTGGTAGCCGGCCTCCAGCTTGGCAATCTCGCTGACCGAAGTATCCAGGCGCAGCTCGACCCCGGCCTGGGCGCACTCGTCGAGGAGCATGCCGAGGATGTCGCTGGCCTTGTGGTCGCAGAACAGCTGGCCGAGCTTCTTCTCGTGGTAGGCCACGCCATGCTTGCCCACCAGGCCGATGAAGTCCCACTGGGTATAGCGCGCCAGGGCCGACTTGCAGAAGTGCGGATTCTCCGAGAGGAAGTTGCCCGGCTCGCAGTACAGGTTGGTGAAATTGCAGCGCCCGCCGCCAGACATCAGGATCTTCTTGCCGGCCTTGTTTGCATGGTCGAGCAGCAGCACCCGACGCCCGCGCCCGGCAGCGGTCAATGCACACATAAGGCCGGCAGCACCGGCGCCGACAATCACAACTTGAGTAACCAGCACAGCCACTTCCCCACAACATCCCAGGCGCCGCGAGCGCGGCGCCAAACAGCGCGCATCTTAGCCGAAGCGGGCCAGGGCGTGTCAGGCCGGTCGCCGGGCGGCTTGGCTGCGCTCGAAGCGCAAGAGCGGTCACGGGCCTTGCCGCTGCCCGGTCGAATTCATAAAAAGCTGCGTTTCAATTGCCAATGAGTCTGGCCCCGGTCCGGTTCGGCCGCCAACAAGCTGGCTACGCTTCTATGCAGGGGAAATTCAGGGCGGCATGCCCAGCTCGTGTCGCTCCAAGCCTAAGAGGTGCATATGAAAGCTTTAGCGTGCGTGGGTGCAGGATTGTTGTCCATTACGCTCAGCGCGGCGGCCGAGAAGGCGGCTTCGCCCTATATCGTGATCTTCGCGGCCGAGGCCATTGCGCCTGCACCAGGGCCACAGTGGCCCGGCAGCGGCGACCATGGCCGACCCGCAGTGCGCGCCGCCGCCGAGCGCTTGGCCAGTCTGCATGGTTTCAGCCTGGGCTATGTCTACAGCCATGCCATCGAGGGTTTCTCGGCGCATCTCAATGACAGGCAGCTGGCGGCGCTGAGCGCCGATATGCAGGTGGCCTATATCGAGGCGGATCTGCCCATGTCGGTCATGGGGCAGCCGACCCAGGAGCCTGGCACGCGGGCCAAGCCGGACCGCGGCGGCGGCGGGTCCACTGCCCCGGCGGCGCAAGTGCTGCCCTGGGGGATTGATGCGCTCGAGGCAGATATCAGTAGTACCCAGGCGGGCAATGGCAGCGGCAGTGTGACTGGCGTGCACGCCTACATCATCGACACCGGCATCGACACCAGCCACGCGGACTTGAATGTCGTGGACCATGTGAACTTTGCTGGCGGGCCGAACAGGGACTGTCACGGCCATGGCACTCATGTGGCCGGGACCGTTGGCGCGATCGACAACGCTCAGGATGTAGTGGGCATGGCACCGGGAGTCGAGCTGGTGGGCGTCAAGGTGCTCGGCTGCGGCGGCACGGGCAGTACCTCCGGGGTGATCGCCGGCGTGGACTGGGTGACGNCCAATGCCAAGCTGCCGGCCGTGGCCAATATGAGCCTGGGCGGCGGGGCCAGCACAGCACTGGATACGGCGGTGCTGAACTCGGCGGCGGCGGGGATTTTCTATGCGGTGGCGGCGGGCAATGACGGCGGCGACGCTTGCCTGGGATCGCCGGCACGGGCGGGCGCGGGCCACGACAACGGGGTGATGACGACGGCGGCCATCGACAGTGCCGGGCAGGAGGCTTCCTTCAGCAACTATGGCAGCTGCGTGGACATCTGGGCGCCGGGCGTCGGCGTGCTCTCGACCCAAAAAGGCGGCGGCACCACCACCTTCAGCGGCACCTCGATGGCGTCGCCGCATACGGCGGGAGCCGGCGCGCTCTACCTCAGCAATGCTGGTGCTAACCCCAACCTGCCCCTGGATGCCGCCGCGGTGGAAGCAGCGCTGTACGAGAAGACACTGCCGCTGACAACTCAGAGCAAGGATGAGCGGCCGATAGAGCTGTTGCAGGTGGAAAGCTTCTAGTCGCCCGGCGCCTGCCCGGGCGGTGCGCGGCGGGCGCCGGGTTGCTCGCCGAGCAGGCGCTGGTACACCTGCAGGTCGCTGGCCGAGAAGCAGCAGAAGATCACCTCGTCGAAGCCGGAGAACTCCTCCAGCGCCGCCCGCACCGTGCCTATCGCGACCTGCGCCGCGAGTTCGAGCGGGTAGCCGTAGATGCCGGTACTGATGCTCGGGAAGGCCAGGCTGCGGATGCCCTGGGCGGCGGCCAGTTCCAGCGAACGCCGATAACAGGAGGCCAGCAGCGCCGGCTCGCCCCGGTCGCCGCCATGCCAGACCGGCCCGACCGTGTGGATGACGTACGCGGCGGGCAAGCGATAACCCTGGGTCAGTTTGGCGTCACCGGTGCTGCAGCCATCCAGGCGCCGACATTCTTCCAGCAGCTGCGGCCCGGCGGCGCGATGAATCGCCCCGTCGACCCCGCCGCCGCCGAGCAGCGAGCTGTTCGCCGCGTTGACGATGGCCTGCACCGGCAGTTGAGTGATATCGCCCTGCAGGGCGCGAACTGTGGTTGGCATCCTGGACCTCCGGCAATGTGGGTGGTTTGCGTGCGGCTGGCCAATATTGCCCTCAATCAGCAAACCGGACTGCACCTATGAGAGCTTGTGAACACCCACTCGCCTACTGCGGCCGCCTCCAGGCGCCCGCGGCTCCGAGTAAATGCCTGGCGTCGGCCTCGCGACGGCGCTCGCTATTTTCACAACATTTGAGTCTAGCTTCTGCGGACAGCCCTTAAGCGAATCAGCACGAGCCGGTACAGGACGACGCTCGTAGCCGCCATGCCTGCCTGAACCGCACCACGTCCCGGATAGAACAGGACGGCCGCACAGGCACGGGCGGAGCGCTTGTTGCCGCGTCGCTCTCGCTGCTACGGCCGGGCGAAGTCGGGGATGCGCAAGCGCTTGCGATAGGCGCTCGGGGCGAGGCCGGTGGTGCGCTTGAACAGGCGCCGGAAGAAGGCCGCATCCTCGTAGCCGACCCGCCAGCTGATCTCGTCGATCGGCGTGTCGGTCCGTTCGAGCCGGCGCTTGGCATCTTCGATGCGCAGTCGCTGCACGTAGGCGAGCGGGGTGAGACCAGTCGCGCTGGCAAAGCGCCGCTTGAAGGTGCGTTCGGCGAGCTTCGAGCGCTTGATCATCTCCTCCACCGGGTTGGCCACCGAGAAGTGCCCGCTCACCCATTGCTGCGCGCTCTGGATCTCGCCGTCGCCGTGGTCGGTCTTGCCCTCGAAGACGATGTAGGGCATGAGGCCGTCCTGGTGCCATTGCAGGGCGAACAGGCGCGCGATCTCCTGGGCGCTGGTCGGGCCGGCGTAACGGGCAATGAGGTAGAGCACCAGATCGTGCCAGCTCGTCGAGGCGCCCGAGCTGACCAGTTCCTCGCGCCGCCCGGAGATCACCAGCACGCGTTCCGGATGAATCGCAATGGCCGGATAGGTGGCTGCGAACGCCCGTGCGTAGGCGAAGTGCACCGTCGCGTCCTTGCCATCGAACAGCCCCGTCTCGGCCAGCAGGAAGATCCCCGAGCAGGCCGAGCAGAGCATGGCGCCGCGCTCGTGCATGCGGCGCAGCCACTCGACCAGGCGGGGATAGCGGCCTTGCTCCCAGCCTTGCGGGCGCAGCAGCACCGACGGGACGATCACGATGTCGCTGCTCTCGACGGTATCGATCGCGCGCTGCACGCTGATCGGAACGCCGCTCGCCAG
>C687J26845_10000989_pt1 | contig 18063 bp, 14 predicted proteins | sample RifCSPlowO2_12_FD_26845 | JGI IMG/M metagenome (IMG submission 26845)
GGGGGTGAGGGCCGAACGCCGCTAGACGCAGATAACGGCAGAAGCAAGACCGCCAAGGCCACCAGGAAAATCCGAGAAGCGATGGAACGGCAGATTAATGCAGATAATCCCAAAGCTGAACTACCAAGGGCTTAGGACGCGGCTCACGGCGCCTGCATCCAGTCGTAGACTGCAGCAGGAACCGCGATCAGGGCGCCGAGGGCCCACAGGAGCCAAACGGCGCGGACCACCTGCCACTCATGCTCGCGAAGAAAACGCACGAGCGCGTGTTCCGCATTTCCGATCCGCTCCTGCCCGGCGATAAAGAATCGAATAACCACCGGCGGCACGCTGATGATGAAGCCGAGGAACGCCAGCCCCATGCACCCCCACACGACGACGAGATAGGGTAGCGGCGGCTCAACGACCTGTTCGAGCATGCCGCCGACCCCGCCCAGCACGACCAGGATAAGAAAGCTGCCAAAGCACAAGACACGCCACGGTCGCGGCCCCACGGGAAGCTTCCGGCCGAGGAAGATCTGTGTGCGTTTATCGGCGTTCATCTGCGGTTCGATTGTTGTCCTGTTTTTCCTGGCGTCCCCTCGACAAGCTCAGGACGGGCTTGGCGGTTAATTCTGTTTCTTGCTTTTCCTTCGCGTCTCAGCTTTTTCTCTTCGCCCGCGGATGCGCGGCATCGTAGACCTTCGCCAGATGCTGGAAATCGAGCTGCGTATACACCTGCGTCGTCGAGATGCTGGCATGGCCGAGCATGTCCTGCACCGCGCGCAAGTCCCCGCTCGACTGCAGTACATGGGAGGCGAACGAGTGGCGCAGCGCGTGCGGATGAACCCGGCTGCCGAGTCCTTGCTTCACCGCCCACTGCTTGAGCCGAAGCTGCACCGCACGCGGGCCCAGGCGCGTGCCGTTCAGGCTTACAAACAGCGCATCGTCCTGCAAACCGGCGATCCGGCTGCGCTCGGCGAGCCATGCCTGAAGCGCCGTGAGCGCGTGGCTGCCGACCGGCACGATGCGCGTCTTCGACCCCTTGCCGGTCACGCGCACGGTGGCGTCGCCGAAATTAATATCCATCGGCTTAAGCCCCGTGAGTTCGGACAGCCGCAGGCCGGAGGAGTAGAAAAGCTCGAGGATCGCCTTGTCGCGCACGGCCAGCGGCCCTTCGCCGCGGATGTCCATCAATCGCCCCGCTTCATCGGGGGACAACGCGTGCGGCAGTTTTTTCGCCGCCCTGGGGGCGCGGATTCCGAGGCAGGGATTCTGGCCGAACCCATGGTCGCGCGAGAGATACTTGAAAAAGCCGCGCCACGCCGACAGCATGCGCGCCAGCGATCTGCCATCCAGGCCGCGCGCGTGCAGTTGCGCGATGAAACGCCGTATCTGGTGTACCTGGAGGCGGTCGAGGGGTGTGCTGCCCGCGAGCCCGATCAGCGCATCGATGTCACGCTTGTAGTTGCTCCCGGTGTGGGCGCTCAGCCGCCGCTCGTTGGCGAGGTGGGCAAGGTAATGACGCAGAAATTCCTGCGCCGTCGCGGCTTGCATGTCGCGGGCCTGTTGGGCCTCACGCCTCACGCCTCGCGCCTCACGCATTCAGGTGCCACGCCAGGGCCGCCGCAATGAGCTCGCCGAGGCGCTTCAGGTAGAGCGTGCCCATCTCCGGGTAGAAGCGCTGCGGGTCCTCGCTGGCGAGCGCGAGCAACCCGAACACCTCGCCAGCGCGCAGCGGCACGTAGGAGAACGAGCGCAAATGCGGCGCCGCTTCGCCGAACAGGGTTGCGGTGTCGACCATCGCATGCGCGCAGCAGTAAGGGTGGGTCAGGCTTGCCGCGAAGTCGCGCACCGCGCCGCTGACGGGAGAGAATTCCGGCAGATCGGCCCGTCCGTCAGTGCGCCACGCCCGCAGCACCACGTGCGGCACGGCGAAATCCTCGCGCAGGTTGAGATAGACCGAGCTCAGCACAGCGCTGAGATCGCGCGCAGCGAGCAGCGCCAGCGTAAGCCGGTGCGTTTTTTCTCCGATGGCGTCGTTTTCCTCGCCGAACTGGATGATTTCGCGCAGCTTGGCCTCGAGCTGCTTGCTTTTCTCGCGCAGGGTGAGGATCTGGCGTTCGCTGATCGAGATCGTGCGCCCGCCGTGCGGGTGCGGAATGAAGATTTCGGCCAGCGCGTCGGCGTACTGTTCGAAGAATTCGGGGTGCTGCTGCAGATAACTTGCCACGTCTTCCGGTTTCATTTTTCTCCCTGCGTTACAAACTGAGTTCGCCTTCGAATACGGTGACCGCCGGGCCGGTCATCATCACCGGCCTGCCTTCCCCTGCCCATGATATACCGAGGTCCCCGCCGCGCGTCGTGACCGTGACACGCGCATCGAGCAGGCCGCGGGCGATGCCCGCAACTGCGGCCGCGCACGCGCCGGTGCCGCAGGCGAGCGTCTCCCCCGCTCCGCGCTCGTAGACGCGCAGCCGGATGTGACCGCGATTGACGATCTGCATATAGCCGGCGTTCACCCGTTGCGGGAAACGCGGGTGCTTCTCTATCAGGGCGCCTTGGCTTGCCACGGGCGCAACATCGAGGTCGCCGACGACCTGCACCGCATGGGGATTACCTATGGATAGGACACTGATTTCAATGGTTTCCCCGTCGACTTCCAGCGCGTAGGTGAGCGCTTGCTTCGAGACATCGAACGGGATAAGTGGCGGGGCGAATACCGGAACGCCCATGTCCACGGTCACCCGGCCGTCGGGTTCGAGTCTGGGCACGATGACGCCGCTCAGCGTGCCGACGCGGATCTCCGTTTTCGTGGTTAAACCCCTGTCATGCACGTAGCGCACGAAACACCGCGCCCCGTTCCCGCACTGCTCGACCTCGGTGCCGTCGGCGTTGAAGATGCGATAGTAGAAATCGGTACCAAGCTCACGCGGCGGCTCGACTTGGAGAATCTGGTCGCAGCCAATGCCGAAATGGCGGTCGGCGATGAAGCGCAGTTGTTCAGAGGACAGACTGAGTGGGCGGGTTGATGCATCAAGAACGACAAAGTCGTTGCCCAGCCCGTGCATTTTAGTGAACGTTAGCTGCATTTAGGCGCAATATACCTCGAAATCGCGGTAGATACAGCGGTCCATCACCACCGTCATCCCCGCTTCCCGGGCGCGCCTTGCGGCCGGTTCGTTAACGATACCCTCCTGAATCCAAAGGGCTTTCAATCCGAGGGCCAGACATTCGTCAACAACGGCGTCAATGAACTCGGAGCGACGGAATACGTTGACCAAGTCGATCGGGATCGGAACGTCGGCCAATCGGGGATAAGCTTTCTGCCCGAGCACCTCCTTGACCGCAGGGTGCACGGGAATGACGTTGAACCCGAACCCTTGCATCGCCCGTGCGACGCCATGGCTCGGCCGCGCGGGGTTCGGCGACAGGCCGACCACGGCGATGTTCTTCACGCGCTTCAAGAGCGCGCAGCGCGCCCGCGCATCGGGATTTTCGAACATTCCAGAATCCGTCACCGTTCACTGTTCACCGATCACCTCTTTCTTCATCGGCGCTTTCGAGCGCCTTCACCATGATGTAGTCGTCCATCACGAAACCGCCGCCGATATCCTTCATTGCGGCCTCGCTCACCTGGAAGCCGTGCTTGCGGTAAGCGGAAATCGCAATTCGGTTGTTCTTGTTCACCGCCAGCGTGAGCCGCGAGCAGCCCTGCACGCGCGCGCGCTTGCACGCGTGCGCGATCAGCATGCCGCCATACCCCTCGCGCTGGTGATCCTGATGCACATACAGCTTGTCAAGCTTCATCTCGCCCGGTTGCGCGGTCAAGAAATATGAGGCGAACCCGGTGATCGCATCGCCCACGAGCAATTTGTCCCACCAAAGATCGTGACGCCGCAATTCGGCACGAATGACCCGCGGATCGTAGCGCTGCTTCAACATGTATTCTATCTGGGCAGCACTGATGATGTCTGCGTAGTGCCGGCGCCAGATCTCGCCAGCAAGCCCGGCGATGAACTCCACGTCGTGCGGGTCGACGGGGAGGATTTTTGCGCTCGCGGGTGCCGATTCGCCCGAGCAGGCTTGTTGGCTGTTATCCGCGTTCATGGACGCTCCAGCAGCCTGTCGGACTTGGTATCCGACAGGCTGCTAACAGCAAAACCGCCTGCGGTTTTTGAATGTACCCCGGATTAACAACCGCTCGTGCCCTCCCAAAAGCACGCGAGCAGGCCAGAAATGAGGTTTTCACTGGCTTTTCCTCCCGTATTCGCGCAGGCGGTTTTGCATTAGGAGTTTGTCGGGTCTAAGTCCGACGAACTCCTAGTAAGACGTGCCCGTCGTCGTGTCGGTGATCGAGGGCGCATCGGCGTCATTGGAACTAGCGCTACTGCCGTCGGTTCCCTGCGGCGCGCTTGCGCCCAGGGTTTCGCTGGCTAAGGCGGCGAGCGTCGCACCCACAGCCGCGCCCCCGATTATCCGCCCCGCTTGATCGACACCCCGCGCGCCACCGGCAGCGCTATCCCAACCCCCGCCCGCGCCGCCGCCGCCGCTTTCCCCTCCCTTGCCCCGAAACTCATCGCGCTCGGAACCGGCACTCGAAGTTCGGCTATCATCCCTATGTTCGGTGTCACGCGTATCCTCACGGCTGTCGCGCAAGTCGCGTCGGCCACGCCGAACGACGTTGCGCAGCAGTTCTTCGAGTATGCTTGCTTCGTCGACCGGCGGCGGCAACGGCTTGAGCATATTCCCCGAAAGAGGCTGGGTCTCCGCGTGTTTCCCCCAGAACTGCCACCACGAGGGGGCGCGGAGCGATACCAGCTGCAGCGTCATATCCTCGCTCGCCTGTAGCCGTTCGACGATCGTGTCCAGCATCGTATTGGTCAGACGCAGTCCTCCTTGAGTACGACGCATACGCCCGTCGCTGCCGGTCGGTCCGCCGTAAACGAGTAGCGCGAGCCGCCCGAACGACTCGGCGTCGAGCGCCACTCCAGATTCGGGCTCGAAAAGCAACAGATGGCCGCCGTACTCGCCGGCGCGGTCGGGCGCCGTGGGCAGGCGACGCAGCATGCGGTAGTTACCGAGCGGCGGGTGTCCCCATAGTCGCAGCGGATCGCAGCCAGGGTTGCCCCGTTGCGCGGCAATGGCCGGCGTAGCCGAGGCAACAGCATGATCGGTAGCTATGGTCTTGAAACCATCGCGCAGCGTCGCGAGCGCAGTGCGTTCGCGCGCCTCCGCTACCTGCACCCGCAGTGTAAGCATAGCCCCCCCCTTTCAAGCGCACCTGAACAGATTACGATATGCGGTAACCATCCGCTTCATTGAAAAACGCCGAACAACGTGGCGCCGCCCGGCCTCCGACAGGCACCGGGCCCACGCCGGGTCGCCGATCACTCGTGCCAGCGCCGCGGCGATTTCGCACGGGTCACACCCCGGGAGCAACAGGCCGGTGCGTCCGTCGATCACCAGTTCGCGCGTGCCGCCGGAGTCGTTGGCGATCACCGGCAAGCCGGCGGCGAGCGCTTCCAGCACCGCGTTCGGGCAACCCTGGCGCTCGCCCAGCACCAGGGCCACGCTAAACCCGGCAAGCCGCTCAGGGGCGTCGGACACCGCACCGTGCAGAAACACACGCGTCCCGAGATCGGGTCCGATCGCATTGAGCAGGTCCTGCGCATATGCGGCGTAGCGCTGCTCGGCCCTGCCAAGCAGGTGCAATTCGGCGTGCGGATACTCGCGCCACAGCACGCGCATCGCCGCGACAGCCTCGATCAGAAACTTGCTCGGCGCGATGCGGCCGCTCACCACGATGCGCGGCACCGCTGCGGCGGCCCGCATTGGCGCGCAGCCCTGGCCGGCAACACCGTTCGGTATCACCGACACCTTGCCAGTTGCCGCCGGCGGGGCCGCGCCGCAGTATTTCAGTACCAGACGATCGAGGCGCGCGTAGTACTCGTCCTCCGAGAACGCAATCCACTCCTGAAAGGCCCTCGTCGCTCGCATTTCCTCGAAGCTGTAGCCTCCAGGCGAGACATCAACGAGCCGCACCTCCGTAACGCCGAGGACTTTGGCGAGCACGAGCTTCACCTTGGCATCAACGTTCCAGAAACAGACCGTGCCGAAGCGGCCGGCCACAATGCGCCGCAAAATCGCTTCGGCGTGATCGAAGCAGTCGCGCGAGGCGGCGCTTCGATACACCCGCAGCTCCGCCTGCTCCAGTTTGTGGCTGAAATGGGCGCTCGAGGAATTGCCGCAAACGGCGATCTCGAAACGCAACGATTCCTTCAGGGCAAGCGCAAGATTGACAAGCGAACGCTGCGCCCCGCCGGCATTGAGATTGGCGGTCACGAACAACACGTCAGCCCCTCGCTCAAGAGGCGGCAGCAGATGAAACAGCGTCCACAGCCGATGGCTGGGGAAGCCCCGCCAAGCGGGTAACGCAGGACGGCGCCGCAATGCGGTATCGACCGCGCAAGCCCAGGCAATATCCGACGCGGCGAAGGGTAGCAGCGCAAGTCCCGGCGCAGAGATTTCACCCTGTCCGCCGACGTCGCTCGCCACCACGGGCAACCCCGCGACAAGCGCTTCCAACGTCGCAATCGAGAGCCCCTCGTAGCGGCTGGTGTTAAGCAATAGGTCGAACGCGGGCAGACAGTCCGCCGCATTCGGCACAAAGCCCGGCAGGCGCACACGTTCTTCGATCCCGAGCCGCATCGCCTGTGTGAGCGCGGCGCGCCAGGCCAGCATGCCGTCGCGGCCGATCGGGCCGCCAAGGATGACGAGATACGCGTCGCGCCGCTCCACCAGCGCCGCAAGCACTCGCAATGCCCGCGGATAGGCCTTCTGCGGTTTCACGGCGCCGATCATCCCGATCACAAGGGCCTCCTGCGGCACTGCCCAGCACACACGCCATTCGCGCCGCGCATCCGGACGCGGCGTCGGCGTCCCGGGAATATGGTGAATGACAACGCTCGGCGTGCGGCACCCCGCCGCCTGCAGCTCCTTTGCGGCTGTCCTCGACACCGCAATCACGCAATGCGAATCCGAAAGTGCGTCCGCCGGCTCGATCCATCCGGCCGACGCGTTATGCAGCACCGGAACGGGGTACGCGCCGCCACGTGTCAGCGCTTGGCGCTCGGCTGCCGTGAGCATATGGCACAGCACCACGCGATTTCCGGCTGCGGCTATCGCTGCGCCAACCCCTTCAAGTTGCGGGATAAGGTCCTTGCTCCCGAGCCGTGTGACCTCCAGGCCGCGCGGCACGGGCCACTCTGGCTGCACATCACGCAGCACAACGATCCGCACGCGATACCGCTTCGCGCAACTTGCCGCCCAATCGAGCAGGATACGCTCAGCACCACCCAGCGCGAGGCTCCCGATCACGGCGCTCACGACCGCGCGTCCCAGCTCAATGAGCGCGGGCTCGCCCGGTGAGGCCTCAGGGGCGATCAACGTCGCGAGAGCTTCCCGTCGAACCAGCGCTGCAAAGGGGGTATCCGCGGCGTTCATCCGTTCACCAACCGTGTCAGGCCTCGCATCAGAGTTAGCCTGCCGCGAAGCGTTCATCACTCCGGTCAATAAATCTTCTCCTGCCCGGGCGGCCTCGTCTTGAAGCGCTTGTGGAGCCAAAAGTATTGCTCCGGCATTTCCAGCACGCGCTGCTCGATGAATTCGTTCATCCGCCGCACGTCGGCTTCGACATCGTCGGTTGGAAAGCCCGTCCACGCAGGGTAGAACGTGAGCACGTAGCCGTCGCTGCCCGGCAATTGTCGCGTCACCGCCGGCACGACTACGGCGCCGGCCAGGCGCGCGATGCGAGATAACCCAGTGATCGTCGCTGCCGGTACGCCGAAAAACGGTGCGAAGATCGAATCGCGGCTGCCGAAATCCATGTCGGGCAGGTAGTAGAACGGCAATCCCCCGCGCATCGCCTTGACCACCGGCCGGATGCCGTCCTGACGCGAGAACAGCACCGGCGTCACAAACCGGGTGCGGCCGCGCAGCAGCACGCGGTCAAACACGGGATCCTTCTGACGGCTGTATACCGATATGCCGCGCCATTCGGTGATGATGCGGGCGCCACCCATGTCGAGCCCGACGAAATGCGGCGCGAGCCAGATCACCGGACGGCCGGCCACCGCCTGCCAGTGCGCCAACCCATCGACACGCACCAGCCTTTGGATCCGCTCCTTGGACCCCCACCACAGGAGGCTGTGCTCGAGCAGGCTTCTGCCAAAAGCCCGGAAATGCGCTCGCGCAGTCTGTATACACTCGGCCTCGGTCCGTTGCGGAAAACACAGTTTCAGATTCGTAAGCGTAACCCGCCTGCGCTCCAGCGCGAACAGGTAGAGCAGCATGCCCAACGCCCGCCCGAGCGGCGCGAGGAGCCGCAATGGCAGGAAATGCAGCAGCCAGATGACGGCGAGGCCGAGGCGCGTCAGCATTGTTCGCAACGATGAATGATGAATGATGAATGATGAACAAAATCCGATGAGCTGTGCGTAACAAAATGCCCCGCGCTCCTCGTTCCGCACTCCTCGTATCGCTTTGAATGTTCCGCGTTCATCGTTCCGCGTTCATCGTTGGCTTTTCCGCTCCCTCCGGCACCTTGTACCGGTTGTAGCCCCACAAGTACTGCGCCGGGCAGCGCCGGATCAGCGCTTCGATCGTCCGGTTGAGGGCGACTTCGTCAAGATTCCCGGTCGGCACCGATTGGAAAAGAAGATGGTAGCCGCGCCCGTGCGGCAGTCGTTCGGCGAACACCATGACGACTGCGGCGCCCGACGCTTTCTGCAGGCGTCCGACCAGCGTCATGGTGTACGCCGGACGCCCGAAAAACTCGGCCCATGCGCCTTCACCCACGCCCGGCGCCTGGTCCGGCAACAAACCCACCGCCTCGCCGCGCTGCAGCGCCTTGTAGAACATGCGCACGCCCCTCAGGTTGGCCGGCGCGACGATCGCACGCCAGCGTTGCCGCCCGGCGATCATCAGCGGCTCGAGCCAGCTCAACCTGGGGGGACGATACATCACCGTGATCGGTAAGCGCTGCGCGATATACAGCGCCGATATTTCGAAACAACCGAGATGCGGCGTAAGGAAAATGATGCCGTGACCCTCGCGCTGCGCCTGCTCGGCCACGCTCCAGGTGTCGCACGCGACCAGGTCCGACACCTTATCATCCGAGCCGAACCACACGGCGATGAGCTCGGTCACGCCCTTGCCGGTTTCAGCGATCGCCTGATGCAGCAAGACGCGGCAAGCGGCCGGGTCCGCGCAGACGCCGCTCGCGTAGAGATTTTCCCGCAGGCGCGCAGCATAGGTCGGTGACAGCCAGTAAACGAGCCAGCCCAGGCCGGCGCCCGCGCGATGAAGCCACTTCAGCGGCAGCCGCGCGAGCAGCCGCAACAGGGGAACCAGCATGAATTTGGCTTTATAAATCGAGGCTTATGTGATATTGTATGCGCCTTTTTCCATTTCACGAAAAAAATTGTGAGCGATTTCCTGTTTACCTCCGAGTCCGTCTCCGAAGGCCATCCGGACAAGATCGCAGACCAGATTTCCGACGCCGTTCTCGATGCGGTGCTCGCGCAGGACAAATATGGTCGCGTCGCGGCGGAAACGCTGGTCGCGACCGGGCTAGTCGTCATGGCGGGTCAGATCACCACCCGCGCCGTTGTCAATTACAGCGAGCTTGCGCGCGACGTGATCAAGCGCATCGGCTACGACAGCTCGGAGGTCGGTTTCGACTACCGTACCTGCGCCGTGCTCACCGCGTTCGACAGACAGTCGTCCGACATCGCGCAGGGCGTGGACGAAGGCAAAGGCCTTGACGTCGAGCAGGGCGCTGGCGACCAGGGTCTGATGTACGGTTACGCCTGCGACGAAACGCCGCAGTTGATGCCCATGCCGATTTTTTACGCGCACCGCCTGATGGAGCGGCACAGCGAACTGAGAAAAGACGGGCGGCTGCCGTGGCTGCGGCCCGACGCCAAGTCACAAGTGAGCGTGCGTTACGTCGACGGCAAGCCGCACCACGTCGATACCGTGGTGATCTCGACTCAGCACAGCCCCGACATCTCCCATGAGCCGCTCACCGAAGCAGTGATCGAAGAGATCGTGAAGCCGGTGTTTCCGAAGAACATGCTGACAGGAGAAACGCGCTTTCTCATCAACCCGACCGGGCGGTTCGTGATCGGCGGGCCGATGGGTGATACCGGGCTGACCGGACGCAAGATCATCGTCGACACTTATGGCGGCTACTCGCGTCACGGCGGCGGCGCATTTTCGGGCAAGGACCCATCGAAAGTCGACCGTTCGGCGGCTTACGCCGCGCGTTACGTGGCGAAGAACATCGTCGCAGCGGGGTTGGCGAAGAAATGTGAAATCCAAGTCGCGTACGCGATTGGCGTGGCGCGTCCGGTGAGCGTGCTGGTCGACACCTTCGGCACCGGCAGGATCGCCGACGACAAGATCGCCAAGCTGGTCGAGAAGCATTTCGATCTGCGGCCCAAGGGCATCATCCAGTGGCTCGATCTGCTGCGGCCGATTTACAGCAAGACCGCGGCCTACGGCCATTTCGGCCGCGACGAGCCGGAATTTACGTGGGAAAACACCGACAAGGCGGCGGCGCTCAAGGCGGACGCCGGGGTGTAGCGCGAGCCACAAGCCCCCGAGGTCTTAATCAGCTGAGTTTCCAGCCTGATTTGACCTTGGCAAGCAGCGCGTTGACTTGGTCGAGAACACCCTGTGGCACAGAGGCGTTATCGCCGAGCTCGACAGATACTTTGAATCGCAACTGCTGGCCCGCGGCAGCCTTTTTAATCTCGGAAACACAGTCCGCCAAGTCTTGTATCTCGTTAGTTTCGAGTTCCGCCGCAGCCACCTTCGCACCATACGTTGAGCTTGAGCCTTCTTTGCCCTTTTCTTGTTTGCTGGGCACAATCTCCACGCCGGATGCGCCGCCAAGGTCTGTTGGCCATTCTTTTGAGAGCAGCGTACGTTCAAGCAACCCAAGTCGGAATGCGTCGTCCAGCGCGCATTTCACCGTTGTCCACGGAATTGGCTTGCCCAGTTTTGTGGACAGCGCGACATGAATTAAATGTGCGGTCGTCGGCGACTTTGCCCAAGCGGCCGAAAGGCTTTCGGGCAGTAAATCCGTTGCGGAAATCGGAGCAGGCGGCGGATAAAGCGCGGCGGCGTCCGTCAGCAGACTCACTGGCACGTCTTCACCTATTACGCTCATTGCCGGCGTGACCAGCCACAGCCGGCTGGCTTTGACCGCAGCACTTACAGCTTGCTTAATTACGTCTGCTGATGCGTCCGGAATCGGCATGGGTTCTTTGTATCCGCCCTTGTCGATTTGAATGTAGTGTTTTCCCGAAAAGTAAACGTTTATGTCTGCAAGCTTGAGCGCACCGCTCTTCCACAATTCCGGCAATGCCCCGACCGCAAGCAAGCCGGGTTCCAGTTCAACCAGCGTCGCGGCGTCAGACAACACAACTTCGAGGCTGGGGTCCGCCAACGCATGCTCATCGGGTCGCGATCTCCAGAAGGTCCGCACCGATTTATCCGAGCGGGTCACTTGCAGCACGAAATCGCCGCTTTCGCAGCCCCTAAGCAATGTGTCAAGGATGGCTTGCCGGTTGAGCATTTTCGGCAACCGCGCAGTCGAAGCGAATGCTCCCACCAAATCCTTCACGTAGCGCGATTTCTCCTGCGCCTGCCACAGGTTGAACGGGCCGCCCGGCAGCAGTGCCTCCGCATTGATCGCCGTGCTTTCGATCCGCGCACGCTTGTCGTTGACGATCTTGATGAACAACGGCTCGTTGTCCACGTTCAATCGGAAAGCCGCAACCTCGTTGGCATCGTTGACTGTGACCACGATGCAATAAGCCATCACGATATGCGAGGCCAGTTCACCGCGCGCGACCCTCAAATTGGTATCGAGCTGCGCAAGCCGTACCGTATCGACATCCTCGCGGCTCTTCAGCATCTCGCGCACCTGTTCCCACGCCAGCGCGTCGCGCACGCGTTCGCGCGCGAGCTCGATCCCATCCTTCGATGGCACCGCCAGCACCACCGCGTTGCGGTTGTTCGCGCGCGGCCTGTCCGCTGTTGTGGTTTCGTCGATGAAACGACGCGCTTCCGCACTGGGCTTACCGGATTCCGAAGCTGCTTTAGACCCCAGAACGGCGTAGTGAAACTCGCCGTCGTCCTCGATGTCCGCCGGACGTGCCGGCAGCATATGCACCGCCGCGCCCATAGTGCGGGCTCCCTCGGTCAGTTTCTTGGTATTGCCGATCTCCTTTTCCAGGACCTGCTCCACGATAGTGGCCGTAATATAACTGCGGGCATCATGGTGCATCTGCTTGAGGTTGGGCTTGGAACCAAGCCTCCATACCTTGGGCAATCCGCCATCTTTCTCCGTGGTGAAAGTGTCGTCGAGATACCAGGACACGTCCGCCCAGCGTGACAACCCCTTTCCCAGCTCGATTCGGTCCGGAGATACCTGCCCCAGCATCACCATCAGTTCACGCGTCTGCGCACGCTGCCCGATAGGCTGCGAGTGCAGGAAGGTCGCGATGACCGCCTGTTCGATCTCGCGATTGGCAAGCCCCAGCGCGTCCTGCTGGATGTCGCGCGCTTTCTTCAGCTCGCCCTGAAGAATGGCCTGCCAGTCCTGGCGTTTGCCTTCGTACTGCTCGGACCGCGCAATGCTCGCCAGCTCGCGCGCGGCATCGTTGAGATTTTCGTCGCCGGGCGCAGACAGAAATACGGCTGGCCCAACCAGCGGCGCCGGATCGCCCCACTTCTCCGCGTCGCGCAACGCGGACGCAAAAGTGCGCAACACCCCGCGCGTGCGCTGGAAACCTTCAAGTTGCGTCCATTTCTCGAACAGCACCGTGGTAATGTCCGGATGAAACGGAAATGCTTCTGTGTAGCGCCCGTCCTCCTGGCCCAGTTGACGCTTGGTTTGATCGTCGAGTTCAGCAATACCCTTGAGCGCACTGACCACCTGCGCCTTCCATCCCGACCGATCTGTGTAGCTCTCCGGCGTAAACAGGCGCCGGCGCAGCACCTCCGCCACGTCCTGCGGCTCGACCGGCTGAATCCCGGCCTCGGCGACCCGCTGGAACATGTCGTAGAGCGCTTTCTCGACCTGTTTCCCAAGATCGTCGCTCTTGCTCGGGTCCGAAGCGAGCAGCGATGCCACCAGTGCGCAGCCCTTCACACGTCCTACTGCCTGAGTCAGACACTGGAAAAACGTCTCCAGCTTCTTGATCCAGGCTTTGTCGGTGCTGGCTATCGTATGCGCCCACATCAGCACCTCGTCGAGCAACACCAGCGTCGCCAGTCCGTCCTTGGCAGGCAGCGCAAGCACGTCTTCCATGACGTTGGTGGCGGGGGGCGTCTCGCGCTCCTTGTCAGCGCTGCCCAGCAGCTTCAGTCCAGCTTCACCGCCGAGTTGCCACGCCAATGCACTCCAGGGCATCTTGAATCGCCTGATCTTGCCGTCGGGCGCTTTGACATCCATCCCCGTCTCCACATCGAGACGGTCAAATACCAGCGCCGCAACGCGCGCCTGCACCGGTGTCATTCCGATATGGTTGGTGAACTCCTCGATGGCGGGCAGCTTGGGCAGCTTGGCAGGGTCGGACACCAAGTGCACGAGCGTGATCAACGCATGCGTCTTGCCGCCGCCGTAAGTCAGCTGCAACTGCCGCACCGCTTTCTCGGATTTTCCGGCAAGGCGCAACACCACGTCGCGCGCGAGGTCGCGCAGCTTGGTGGTTGGATAGGTGAGCGCGAAGAACTCTTTCGGGTCGTGATAGACCGAGCGGTTCTTGTCCATCATCACGTCGTAGAGGTCCGCCGCGAACTCCTTCTGCGACAGCTCGCCGCTGCGGATGTCGGACCGCAGCGTGATGACCTGATGCCAGGGTTTCGTCTTAGCCATAACTTCTTCCTCGCGTTATTGCTCGTTCATCGGCGTGATCGGTCCTCCAAGAGCGCCTTACAAAACAATAATCTCCCTCTCCACCGATCACGGGGGAGAGGGTTGGGGTGAGGGGGAGCATAAAGATCATTTCGTGAATGGCTTTAAGCACCCAGCGTAAGCGCGCCCTGCGCCGTGGCGCCGATCTTCCGCAAATGATTGGAAAGCTTTTCGAGAATCGAGCATTCCTCGGCCTGCCCTTCCGCACGACTCTTTTCTATAAGCGATTGCACTAATTGATGAAATATATCGCTACGCCGCAGGCCGCGCTGCTCCAGATAGTCGTTTACCTTGTTCTCGTCGCCCGCCTTCCACAGCTGCATGAGCTTGTGCACCTGGTCGATCAGCGGCACCGGCTTGCCATTGGCCGGCTCCACGCCGAGGTTACGATGTTTGCGCTGATTCCAGGCTTTGAGCTTGAACTGCCCGCCGCTGCCGCTACTCTCGTCCGAAGCGTCTTCATCCGTAACGTCGTCTGCCTCATCGCCCGACTCTTCATCTGCCGCCGCGCCTTTACCGCGCGAAAGAATCTCATACTGGTCGGCAAGCAACCGCTCGGACAAGCCGCACGAGACGGCATAGAGAATGCAGGCTCCAGCCGGAGCATCCTTTAGACCAAAGTCGTTGCGATGCAAAAGGTAATAGGTCGTGATGTCGTCGAGCGAAATATCCCGCGTCTCCGTTGCGCCCTCTCCGCCGGACAACACGCGTCCCACCACGAAGTCCACCACCATTCGGCGCACGTGTCGCAAGAACTCCGATACAGTCATCAGCGCGCCAGATTCAGTTGCTTTCTTGACTGCCGGATACTGACTATAGGCCTCAAGTGCAGGGCCAGTCGCAGCCCAAACAAAGTCAGGACCGCGAATACCGGCATCCCAGAAATCGCGAAGGCGTTGTTTGATGTTTACTTCCATTTCCTTAAGAACATCAGTGTCCCAGCCAGCACGTTTAATTGGATCGCGCTTACGACAAATCAGCCAAATGGAGGATGCAAGTGATGCACGACCAAAATTTCTTACACCGCCTCGCATTTCTGTAGCAATAGGCCAGCTCCCATCAACCACGAATCCAGCACGAATGATCGCTGACACCAACGTTTCCCATGCATCGGGTTGCTTGTTAGCAAACACAACCACGAGACGGCCAGTGGGGACTAACTCCGCGTGGCACGTCGTGAAAGAATGAGCCATTCCATCTTCATAGTTCTTTTTTGACGCTATTACGTCGCCGCCAAATCGAGAAGCATCGTCGATTAGCTCTCCATCCTGCGTTTCATGGTTCCACTTTGGGGCCAATGGCTTAGCAAACGCCGAATCAAACTCAGAGTTCAGCCCTACGAGTACTCTTCGAAGCCATACGTAGAAAAAATCCATAAGATCGGAATATGGGATAGCGTCGTAATACGGAGGATCCGTCACGATAATGTCATGTTCTCCAGCCGTCATTACGGCGCTCTGATTTAGGATTTTGGGAGATTCCGTATGCCGAAACGCGCTGGTGTCTAATCGTTCAATTACCTGAGCGACGTTCGAAAGTGCCCCGAAGAAGAATCTATCATTGGGAGCTAAGGGATTGCCCTCGGCAAAATCCCAAGTAATCGGTAGGGCATAACGAAGAAACGTCTGCTTTACCTCGGCGGCTTGCGATTCCCAAATGCATATCGTGCTCAGGTAGTTTGCGGTTCTATCTAATGCTATCGCAAGCATGGCATGTATCGCCTCGCCCCATTCCTCTGAGAACAGTGTCCTTATGGCGGGCTTAGTTTCCCTGATCGATCGAGTAAGGACCCCGAGAAAAAGAAGCTCTCGCAATGTAAACAGCTTCTTCCACTGATCAAAACCGTAAAGATCAACTGAAAACGCGCGGGCCGCACCCAATCCTGCTTTAGGCGTTGGTTCTTCCGGCAACCCAAACGGTATCTCGATAAATATACGCTCCAGATCCGATTCCGTTATCTCAGCAGATTTGATCTCATGTACTGTCGGCAACCTGTATTCCTTATTCTGGAGGAACGCTACAACCACAGCGGTCATGACAGTCTTGAGACGACCCCCGCGACCCTCAAGCCGCAGGTCAGCCATTGTCATCGTCGTTCCACAACCCGGTATTGCACAGGTCACACCGGAGCGACTCATCGTTCCAGCGCTGATTCGCTTATCGTGCTCGCGCCGCTGTGCTGGATTGCCGCCTTGGACTTTGACGTCTTGATCGATGCCGAACACCACACCCGTCCTGTCGGCATTCGGCTCCAAGGTCAGCAGCACGCGTTTGTTGTCCTTCTTAGCCAGCCAGCGAGTCTTGAGCAGCGGCACGATTGCGCGGCACGCCTTGCACTTAACCGTGCGCGCCCAAAGGTAGGCAACCGTCGGTTTGGCTACCCAGCGTGGATTCGCAGGATTATCGAGATAGGTTTGGTCGTAACCCGCGTTCAACAGCTCGATCTGCGAATCGCCATCATCATTGGTCGGCACGAGCTTAAGTTGTTCCTCGTCCGCGCGCGCCAACGGCACCCGCGCATAGGGCTTCAAAGTGCAGAACTCGGCGTACGTCGGGTAATACTGCGCCAGTTCCTTGCGCGCCTGCTTGAGCACCCAATGTCCCCATGCGCGCACATGCCAGGCCAGGTCTGCGTCGAATTGCCCTTGGGAAATGGCGTGTTGCTCGAACATCTCCTTTTGCTTCTCCCCGCTCTCGGCTTTCCTGGCCAGCATGTCAAGCTGGATGCGGATATCTTTGGGCTTGAGCCCCAGCGCTTTGAAGTAACCCGTCATGAAGTCCCGATCCCGGAGCGCGAAATCGGGAAGCCGCCGTTTCTGCCCGGCGAGCTTCTGCGGATACTCCAACGTGCACTTGAGGATGAACCAGGCGACCGGATTGATATCCACCGCCGTGACTTCGCAGCCGAGGCGCATTGCCTCCAGCGGAATCGCGCCGCCGCCGGCAAACGGATCGAGTACCTTCGGCGCGCGTCCGCCGTACGCCTTGCGTATCTCCTGCCTGAACCACTCCAGATCGGGACCCGATTCGCGGCCCCAATGCAGGATGCCTCCGACGGTTTCCTTGGTTTCGATTTCCTCGATCTTCCCCGAAGGCAGTTTTTTCTTCTTGAGGGATTTTTCCACCGTGCCGGCCAGGCGTTTGAGAATCTCATCCCGTTTCTTCTTGTCGCCCGGATCGGGAAGCAGCGTCGCGATCAACACCGCGCGCGACGCCGCCAACGGTCGCCGTGCCGGCCAGATGTGCAACGTGGAGATATGCCCATGCCGCACGTTCTTCTCGTGCACCGAGTCGAGCGACGTCTGTTCGAGCGGGAAGGCGACTTCGATCAGGCGTTTGCCGTTGTTGCTCATGGAGTTTTCCTCGTCCTTATTTCCAATATGCCGGCCGCTGCAGCACGAACCCGTCGGCTCTCGTGACCGTGGGCGGCAGCTGTGACTGACGCACTTTGGCTTCGCCGACCGTGAAATACCCGCTTGCTGCTTTTGTCAACGCGATTGACTGACGCCCCGGAGGCTGTGCGATCACAATGCGCTTGTGGGGAAAACGTGCCAGAACCTGCCGCACCGGCGTGGTGAGATCGCTGTCCGCGGAGACGAGCAATGCCGTATCGAAGCGGTCCTCGAACGCATCGGCCAATAGCTGTACGGCGATATTGACGTCGGTCATCTTCTCCTCGTAGTCCATCCAGGTTGCGCCGCACTTGCGGCACTGTCTGGGCTTTTCGAGGTAATGACCAAAGTGCAATGTGAGTTCCGGCAGCGTACCGAGTGCTTCCAGGTAGGCTCCCTGGCGCCGCATGTCCTGGCTGTTGTGTCCGTTGTCGCGAATGCGGGTTGTAAAATAGTGAGCCCCGCACAGCATCTGATCGGGCTTGAGCAGTTGTCGCGACAACGTCACGAGATCCAGCCAGTAGTATTTCCTCCAGCCTTTGTGCCTCAGACCGAAGTAAAGGTTGAATCCGTCGATGTAGGCAATGACCCGGTTCATCGGAATACTCCCATCTTCGGCTCGAAACCTGGCTTGACACAGACCGCGCTCGCCTCCATACTTACACTCATAAACCCCGCCGGAGATCGCATCTCCGGCCC
>C687J26845_10000990_pt1 | contig 18046 bp, 16 predicted proteins | sample RifCSPlowO2_12_FD_26845 | JGI IMG/M metagenome (IMG submission 26845)
CCGCATCTCGCGCACATCGTCACCGTCGGGGCGATGAGCGCAAACCACTACGGCTCGGAGGACGAGGACATCAATCAGCTCTACGAGCACCTCGCCGCCAACCGTGTCAAGCTCTCGATCCGCCGCGGCATGATGCGCTTCGCGTTCCACGTCTACAACAGCACGGACGACGTCGGGCGAGTGCTCGACCTCGCGCGCGACTTCCTGGCGCGCCGATCCACGCCATCTGACAGGAGTAAGCGCGACGAACCTTCTCTCTCGATCGGGGAGGAGGATTAGCGCGTGCCCTAATGTTTCTGAAGCGCCAATTTGATGCCGAGATCATCCTTCTATGCGTGCGGCGGTACGCGCGGCGTCACGCCTTTGTCAGTAGACGTGCGATCTGCGCCGCATCCTCCAGTTTTTCAAGGCCGAGCATCGCATCGCGGAGCTTCTCGACCTGCGGTCGAGGCAGCACATGCGTCGCAAGTTTCTCGAATTTTTCCACCGCTTCGGCCTCAGAGGCGAATTTCTCTTTGGCGCGCGAGACTTCGCGGGTGCGTTCCATCCTCGTGCCGTCCTTGAGATGAAGCTCGACGCGCACCATTTGACGGAACTGCGGGCCTTTCGCCGCGATCGCGGGGTCGTGCCGCACTTCAACCTTGTCCGCGAGCGCCATGCGCGCCGGGTCCGCCAATTTGTCTTCGGTGAACTGGTCGACGAAGACTTCTCCATCGATCAGCAAGGTGGCGACACAATAGGACAGATTGAGCTGTGCAGCGGTGAGTCCCTTGGGGACGTACTTCCATCCTACGTGATCCACCGTGACCTGCGAGCCGTGTACGACGATTTTCGCGACGTCTTTGGCGCCGAACGGGCGCTCGTGCTGCATCTCGCGGATCGCGTCGAGCGTGGAGTGGTTGCTGCCGACGCATGAGTAGAATTTGAGCCTGACCCCCATCGTCTGCCACACCGAGCTCAAGCCGGCGGTGAGTTCGTAGAGCTTGAAGCGATCGGTCGAACGCGAAAACGTGGTGCAGAATCCGCCATACTCGCTTTCGAATACATTGACGATGCCGGTGAATCCAGCGTCCGCGAACTGCGCACCGTAAAGCCCGCTTTGCGCCGCACGCCCGGCATGCATGCGTTTGACCATGGAGCCATATTGCGCCGCCATCAGCCCCGAGGACTGGGTGCCGGCGATGCCGAGCGCGTGCACGGTCTTATCGGTATCCAGTTTCAGCCCGCGCGCAGCGCTCGCAACGGCCGCGAATACACCGACCGTAGCACCCGAATGCCAGCCCTGGGCGATGTGCAGGTTGCCCATGCAGATGCCGACGCGCGGCCCGATCTCGTAACCGGCAACCGCGGCGGTCAGGAATTCCTTGCCGCTCATGCCGGGACGCACTTCGGCGACCGAAATCAGCGCCGGCAGCACAACGCAGCCGGTGTGCAGCACGCCCACGCGATGCACGTCGTCGAGCTCGAAGCCCTGCACCTGGCTACCGTTCACGAGAGCCGCGTGCGGCGCGGACAGCTTTTGCCGGGTGCCCCACACCGCGCAGGCTTGCGTGGTGTCGAGCTCGCCCAGCCGCCGCTGCAGGATGCGGCTCCATTCGAGATCGGCGCCGTAAAGCCCGCAGCCGACCGAGTCCAGTATCAGGAGCTTGATGCGCGTGAGCACTTCACCCGGGATCGCCTCGTAGCGCAGGCCGGAAACGAACTCGGCGATGCCACGGGTGTAGGGATTACCCGTTGAGACCTGGTGTGGCATTTGCCAGGAGTGTAGTGGGTCTCGGTGTTTTCAGCAAAACGGTCGCGACGCTGTTTTGCGATTACCGATCGATGAGGTCGCTGAATCGAGCAGACACTTGAGTTAAACTTGTGCGATCGAAAACGTTCCGGAACATCCCATGACCACAGAAAACATCGTCGATATCAGGGATCTCAGCTTCTCGTATGGCAGACACGAGATCTTCAAGAGGATCAACCTCACGATTCCGAGCGGGAAAGTGGTCGGCATCATGGGGAGCAGCGGCTGCGGCAAGACTACTCTGATGCGGCTGATCGGGGGGCAGCTCAGACCGTCGCAGGGGGAAGTCAGAGTGATGGGCAAACTGGTTCACCAGCTCGGCCGCGAGGAACTGTTTCGATTGCGACGCAAGATGGGCATGCAGTTCCAGCAGGGAGGGCTTTTCACCGACCTGTCGGTATTCGAAAACGTCGCGTTCCCGATGCGCGAAAAAACCAACCTGCCGGAGGACATGATCAACGACCTGGTGCTGATGAAGCTGAACGCGGTCGGATTGCGCGGCGCTGCGCAACTGATGCCCGCTGAGTTGTCCGGCGGCATGACACGACGCGTGGGACTGGCCCGTGCGATTTCGCTCGACCCGACGTTGATCATGTACGACGAGCCGTTCGCGGGGCTTGACCCGATTTCGTGCAACGTCATCGGCGATCTGATCCGCCGTCTCAATGACGCGCTGGGCGTGACTTCGATCGTGGTCTCCTACGATGCCCAGGAGTCGCTGAAAATCGTCGACTACGTGTATTTCATTTCCGAGGGCGTGGTCGTCGCCGAAGGCAGCACCGCGGATGTGAAGGTGTCGAAGGATCCATTCGTACACCAGTTCATTCGCGGAGAGCCCGATGGGCCGGTGCCGTTTCACTATCCGTCCGATGCGTACGCAGCCGACCTGGAACTGCCATCTTCGCGTGATTGAGCCTGTGCGGGGTCCGCTCCCTGTCCTGCCGCACGGATTCCGAGTTTGCCGTGACGCGCGACATTCATTTGTTGATCGACTATGCAAGGTTCAATAGTGAAGGCCTTTGCCAGAGCGGTTACCGTCGTGCTGGGTACGGCAGTCCTGATTGCCGGTCATGCGGCGTCCGCCGCCGCACAACAGCCGCTGCGGGCGGAAGTCGCCGCCTTCATCGAGGACATGGTGCGAAAACACGGTTTCGAGCGCGCGGCGTTGCAACGCGTGTTCAGCCAGGTTCAGTGGCGGCCAGAAATCGTCCGTGCGATGTCGGCGCCGGCAACGGCGCGACCGTGGCATGAATTCCGCAGCCGCTACATCGACGCGACGCGCATCGCCGGCGGCGTCAAATTCTGGGAAGAGAACGCGGCGGCGCTCCTGCGCGCCGGCAGGGAATACGGGGTGCCGGAGGAGATCATCGTCGCAACCATCGGCATCGAAACGTTCTATGGCCGAAACACCGGAACGGTCAAGGTGATCGACGCGCTGGCGACCCTGGCTTTTGAGTTTCCTGCCCGCGCCGAGTTGTTCCGTGGCGAGCTTGAAGAGTACCTGCTGCTTGCGCGCGAGGCCGGTTTCGATTCGCTGAGCGTGAGGGGCTCGTACGCCGGGGCGATGGGCATCCCGCAGTTCCTGCCGAGCAGCTATCGCAAGTACGCGCTCGACTTCGACGGCGACGGCAGGCGCAATCTGTGGGGCGATCCGACGGATGCGATCGGTAGCGTGGCCAATTACTACCGGACTTTCGGCTGGCTCACCGGAGAGCTGGTCACCGTGCCGGTCGAAGCGGGCGAGAGCGGGATCGATGTCACGATCGCCGCCGGCATCAAGCCGCAGCTCAAAGTCGGCGAACTCAGGCGGCGCGGCGTCGTCCCGCTCGCGCCGGTAAGCGACGAGGCCGAGGCGGCGCTATTTGCGGTGGAAACCGAGAGCGGCCTGCGCTACCGGCTCGGGCTGCAAAATTTTTACGTCATCACGCGCTACAACCGCAGCGTCAACTACGCGATGGCGGTGTATGAGCTGGCGCGCGAAATCAGAGCGCTCACCAAGCCTGCCTCCGAAGCCCCGCGACAGTAGATCGATCTCAAGAACTCGTTTGCCCGTTCACCAATGCACCGCGCGGGAAAGCGACCAGATGGTCGATCTCGAGCCGGATGCCGATTTTCTCGCCGATCGCATGATTATGGTGGCTCGGCACCAGGGACATCACGTGTGCGCCGCCCGGCAGCTGCAGGGTGTAGAGGAACTCGGCGCCGCGAAACGCCTTGTGCAAGACTTGCGCCTGCAGCGCGCTCGCATCATCGTGGAGGATGTCGTCGGGTCTCAACAGCACGTCGACCACGGAGCCTTGCGGCCAGTCGCGGGCCAACTGTCCTTCCAGGATACCCAGTTCGACTCTGACGCGGTTTCCGCCGAGCACGGTACCGGGTAGAAACACGCCCTGACCGATGAAATCCGCTACGAAGCGGCTCACCGGCTCATGGTAGAGCGTGTACGGTGTGCCCCACTGCTCGATTGAACCGCTTGACATGATGCCGATCTCGTCGGCGATGTTGAACGCTTCGTGTTGATCATGCGTGACCAGAACCGCGGTAGTGTTCTGCTGCTTGAGAATATCGCGTACTTCCAGGCTCAGGCGCTCGCGCATTTCCACGTCGAGATTCGAGAACGGCTCGTCGAGCAGCAACAGATCGGGGTGCGGCGCCAGCGCGCGAGCGAGCGCCACGCGCTGCTGCTGCCCGCCGGAGAGTTCGTGCGGGTAGCGATTCCGGACCGGATCCAGCCCCACCGTTGCCAGCAGTTCCGCCACGCGCGCGGCACGCTCGCCTTCGGTGAGGTCGTGCAGGCCGAATGCGATGTTGCGCGCGACCGTGAGATGCGGAAACAGCGCGTAGTCCTGGAATACCATGCCGATCCGTCGCGTTTCGGGTGGGATGGTAAGGCCGGTGCGGCTCATGACGTGGCCGCTGAGCAGGATTTCGCCGGCGGCCACGGGCTCGAATCCGGCGATGCATCTCAATACCGTGGTCTTGCCGCAGCCGCTTGCGCCGAGCAGACATACGATCGCGCCTTTTTCGACGCAAAAACTCAGGTTGTTCAGGACTTGGCGTTGGTCGTAGGCGTGGCTGACGCCCGTCAGTTCGAGCAGTGCAGGCATGGCCGGGATTATACCCTTTTGCTGATGAAAATGATTCTTGTTACAATGAAATTTCGGTGTCTGTTCCAGAAGTTACCTTAATCAATGAAACTGCTGATGATCGATTCTCACGTTGCTTGGCCATTCCGGCTAACTCGACAATTCCGCCCCGTCCGACGGAATGAATAACGCCACACTTACCGGCACCACACCCACTTTTTTGCGTTTCAGGGGTCCGGGTGCGTTGAGCCTTCTCGCGGTTATGTTCGCGCTGCTGCTCGCGGTGCCCGTGGCGGTGGTGCTGCTGAACGTCTTCGTCCCGAGTCAGGGGACGTGGGCCCATCTTGCGGCGACGGTGCTGCCGGAGTACATTCTGAACTCGTTGGGGCTGATGCTGGGCGTGGCATACGGCGTTGTCACGATCGGCGTCACCACCGCCTGGCTCACCACGATGTGCCGTTTTCCGGGACGGCGTCTGCTCGAATGGGCGCTCTTGCTGCCGATGGCGGTGCCGGCCTACGTCATGGCTTACGCCTACACCGACTTCCTGCAGTTCGCGGGGCCGGTTCAGAGCTTGCTGCGTGAATGGACGGGTTGGGGACCGCGTGACTACTGGTTTCCCGACGTGCGTTCGCTGTGGGGCGCGGTGGCAATGCTTTCGTTCGTGCTTTATCCGTATGTCTATCTGCTTGCACGCGCGGCGTTCCTGGAGCAATCCGCGAGCATGGTTGAAGTCGCGCGCGTCTCGGGCTACGGGCCGTGGCGAACTTTCCTTCGCGTCGCGTTGCCGCTGGCGCGACCCAGCATCGTCGCCGGCACGGCGCTGGCTTTGATGGAAACGCTCGCCGATTTCGGCACGGTTTCCTACTTCGGGGTGCAGACGTTCACGACCGGGATTTATCGCGCCTGGTTCTCGCTCGGCGATCACGTTGCCGCTGCGCAACTTTCGGCAACGCTGCTGGGTTTTGTGTTTACGGTGTTGCTGATCGAACGCTTGAGCCGCGGCCGCGCCGGCTTTCACAACACCGCTCACCGCAAGCGCCTGCATTATCCTTATCGGTTGCGCGGATTCACGGCGGTCATCGCGCTCATCGCCTGCACCGTGCCGCTGGTGCTGGGTTTTTTCCTGCCCGCCGGCATCATGCTGCACATGGCGGTGACCTCCGGCGATGCCCAGTTTGGCACGCATTACATCGAACTGACATTCAATACGGTGATGCTCGCGGCAATCACCGCTGCGCTCGCGGTGCAGTTGGCGCTTCTCGTCGGCTATGCCGGCCGCGCCACCGCGAGCCGCCTCGTGCGAGCGGCGAACCGCATTGCCGGCCTGGGCTATGCGGTGCCGGGCGCAGTGATCGCAGTCGGCGTGCTTATTCCGGTAACCCGGCTCGATCATGCACTGGCTGCTGCGATCGAATCCATTACCGGCGCTTCACCGGGACTGATACTGACCGGCGGCATCACCGCGCTGGTTTATGCCTATCTGGTGCGATTTTTCGCCTTGTCGCTGCAGACCATCGAAGCCGGGCTCACCAAGATCACTCCCAGCATGGAGTGCGCGGCACGTTCCCTCGGCTTGGGTCCGGCCGAGACGCTGGCCCGGGTGCACGCGCCGCTCTTATGGCGCAGTGCGCTGATCGCAGGACTGCTGGTGTTTGTCGACGTGATGAAGGAGCTGCCGGCGACCTTCGTGATGCGGCCGTTCAACTTCGACACACTCGCAGTCCAGGCCTTCAACCTGGCGTCCGACGAACGGCTGACAGAGGCCTCCACTGCGGCGCTCACCATCGTCGCCGTGGGGCTGCTGCCACTCATCTTGCTGTCGCGAATGATGCTGCAGCCGCGCAACGGCTCGACATAAGAAAGGACGAAACGCAAAGGCGCAAAGCCGCCAAGGATTCGCAAAGTAACCAACGGACGAAAAAGCAGTCTTTGCGTTAGCTTTGCGCCTTGGCGTATCCGCGGTGAACGATTTTACTTGTAACCGACGCGGTCGAATATTTTCTGCGCCAGGGGCTGGTTCTTTCCGAGCACGCCGATGTTGAGATTGTCCGCCTTGAAGGTGCCGAGCGAGGCAAGCTGCGGGTGGTTGAGTGGCGCGCCTTTCACGACCGGCCATTCGTTGTTGCCGTTGGCGAAATAGGCCTGCGCTTCGTCGCTTGCGAGGTATTCCAGGAACTTGATCGCGGCCTCGCGATGAGGGGCGGCTTTGAGCACGCCGGCGCCGGAAATGTTCATGTGCGTGCCGAAGCTCTTCTGATTGGGCCAGATCAGGCCAACTTTCTCAATGACTTGCTTGTCCTTGGGCTTGTCCGATTTCATGATCCGCACGTAGTAGTAGGTGTTGCTGATGGCGACGCCGCATTCGCCGGCGGCCACGGCGCGGATCTGGTCGGTGTCGCCGCTTTTCGGCGCGCGGGCGAAGTTGGCGACGACGCCGCGCGCCCATTCCTCGGCCTTTTTCTCGCCCCAGTGCTCGATCAGCGCGCTCATCAACGACAGGTTGTAGACGTGGCTGCCGGAGCGCGTGCAGACCTTGCCCTTCAGTTTCGGGTTGGCGAGTTCCTCATAGTTCTGCGCGTCGGCGGGGTTGACCGTGTCCTTGTTGTACACGATAACGCGGGCGCGCGCGGAGAAGCCGAACCATTGTTTGTTGGGCACGCGCATGTTGTCGGGCAGACGGCTTTCCAGCGCTTTGGAAGTGATGGGTTGAAACAGCCCCATCTGCTCGGCGCGCCACAGGCGGCCAGCGTCCACGGTAACCAGCACGTCGGCAGGACTTTTCGTACCCTCGTTCCTGAGGCGCTCGATCAGCGGATCTTCGCTGGCCTCGATGCGGTTGATCTTGATCCCGGTGAGCTTGGTGAAATTGCCGTAGAGCGCTTCATCGGTCTGGTAATGACGCGAAGAGTAGAGGTTAAGAACGTTTTCCTGCGCCCTAGGCGGTTGGGTACCTGCCGCGAAAAGCACGGCCGAAACCATTGCGAAAAACAATCCTAATGTCCTGAACATGTTGGCTTCCTTTCAGTTTTGAAGACACGGGTTATGGATGTAAAACAACTCAAAAAAATGCATTCGCATTAGAAAAGCAAATAGGAATGGTTTTTATCTATCGACATTTCAAATAATAATGCTTATCATTTAACTATACAAGTAGGGTTATTTTTGCAGCCATCGCGAGTCAGTTGAAATGTCGTAGACGCGTCAGGGACGATAAATGCGGGGTGCCGGAATAACCACTAGAGTGACGCGCGGCACGGGCAGTCACGCTGTTTTTGAAGTCAGACGCATTGCTGCGAGCAGTCGCCACTTCGGAATGACAATCGAGCGTATATATCTGCATCTGCGCTGCCGTTACTGACAGGCAAATCCGGGGAATGCGTGAGCGCGGGCGCGTGCTCGCTGCGCGAGCTGCGACTGCACCTCGGTGTGGCTTCCGAGTGCGGAAAGTGTGCCCAATGCGCGCAGCAGTTGATCAGCGCGGTGATCGAACTTGCGGGCTCGTCGGCGCCCCGCTAACAGTAAAGCATCGGTGGTGGCGATTCTGGAAGAAGAAGAATTCAGAGGTTGCGGGCCGCAGCCGGTTTCTGCCCCGGCCTGATCCCTACCGGTTACCCCACTGGCGGCAGCGGGCTACCCTTAATCTGATAAAGCTCGACGAGCATGAGTACAAGGAGTCGGTCGATGAAATGAAGCATGCCGACAAGCTGATTGAGCGCATCCTGTTCCTCGAAGGTCTGCTGAATCTGCAGCAGCTCAACAAGCTCCTGATCGGAGAGGATGTGGCCGAAGCGCTCAAGTGCGATTTGCAACTGGAACAGCTCGCGCGTCCAGTACTGCAGGAAGCGATCGCGCATTGTGAATCCTGTAGCGATTACGTGTCGCGTGAGCTGTTGGAGGAGATCCTCGACGGCGAGGAAGATCATATCGACTGGCTCGAGATCCAGCTTGGGTTGATCGACAAAGTCGGGCTTCAGAACTACTTGCAGTCGCAAATGTAGTTTCGGGGCGAACTTCGCGCGGCTGGCGTTGTCGGTTCATTGTCCCGATACGAAAGCCGCTCGATGTTCCCCGTTCGCAATCTTTTCATCGTCCCGTTGCTGCTGGTCGTCTTCGGCTGCGCGACTGCGCCGGTCGAGACCCCACGCGAATTTCCGCGGGAGGTTCCACCGGCGCCGCCTACCGAGGTCAAGTCGGTTCCACCGAAAATCGCGCTGGTGCTGGGGAGCGGCGCGGCGCGCGGCTTTGCTCATATTGGCGTCATCAAAGCCCTCGAGGCGCAGGGCATCGTCCCCGATATCATCGTTGGCACCAGTGTCGGCAGTTTGATCGGGGCGCTCTATGCGGGAGGATACAGCAGCGTCGACCTGCAACGAGTCGCGTTGCAGCTCGACGAGTCAATGATGGGCGATTGGTCGCTGCCGGATCGCGGCGTGTTCAAGGGTGAGGCGCTGCAGAATTTCGTCAACAGCGCCGTGCAGAATCGCCCCCTTGAAAAGCTGGACCGGCTGTTTGCTGTCGTCGTCACCGATCTGCAGAGCGGCGAGCAAGTCGTGTTCCGCCGCGGCAACACGGGGATGGCGGTGCGCGCCTCGAGCAGCGTGCCAGGGGTGTTCCAGCCGGTAACCATCAACGGCAGGGAATATGTCGATGGCGGCCTGGTGAGCCCCGTGCCGGTGCGAGTTGCGAAGAGCCTCGGCGCGGAGGTCGTCATTGCGGTCGACGTGTCGAACAAGCCGCGCTATGGGAAAGTGAACGACACGATCGATGTGCTCCTGCAGGCTTTCGCCATCATGGGGCAGGCGATCGCGAGCAACGAATTGCCGGAGGCGGATGTCGTGATCCGGCCCGACACTTCGCGCATCGGGCGCGCCGATTTCGCCAACCGGCAACGGGCGATTCAGGAGGGCGAACAGGCGGCACTCGCCACCGTCCCGCTGATCAGGCAGAAAATCGCCGCCAAGTCCGGGGTTGCCGCGAGATAGAGCGGATCAGAGACTGATGCGGCGGGCGCCATTGTAACGCCGCTGCCAGTAGCGGTCGGTCATGTTCACGATTTCGACCTGACCGCCACTGCTCGGGGCATGGATGAAGCGCTGCTCGCCAAGATAGATGCCCACATGCGAGAAGGGTTGGCGCAGCGTGTTGAAGAAAACTAGGTCCCCGAGATGCAGTTCGTCGGCTCCGACCTCAGCGCCCACTCTGCTCATTTCTTGAGCGCTGCGCGGCAATGTAAGGCCCAACACCTGGCCGAACAGGTATTGCACCAGCCCGCTGCAGTCAAATCCGGCGTCCGGAGAACTACCGCCGTACGTGTACTGAACGCCGATCAGTCCTAGGGCTCGCAACAGCAGTTGACCTCGATGCCCGGGAAGGGGTTGGATGCTGTCTGTAGCGCCGTAACTTTGCACCGGCGTCGTATCGTCCTTGACAGCCTGGTGCGCGCACCCGGCCAAGAGGCATGCAGTAGTGAGTACCAATGTTAATCTCACACATTCAATATACTTGATAATATAATGAATGTAAACATGAAAGCGCTATGCGCCTGGCGGGCGAAAAGCGCACCCAGTGTAAACTGACTGGGTCGGAAGTTCTGCTACGGAGCCTTATCAAGCGCGTAATTGGTATGTGATGGGCCGGCGCGCGCGCGGGCGGCCCGCACGCTACAAGCAGGCAAGCACCCAGTCCGCCATCCACACCAGCTTGCCCTGATACTGGGCGCTGTCAGGGGGGCTGGCACGCATGACGGGGTGCGGAAGTGCGAAGAAATGACCCTCACCCTTGATCGCGTGTCGTCCTCCGGTTTCGATGTAACAGGTTCCCACGCCGCCAAAAACCTCGGCCGATCCGCCGACGACCTGGGAAGCAATTTGGGAGGCGACCACTTGCCCCTGCGCATCCGCCACGGTCCCGGCTTTCGGCAGGACCAGTGGCATGTCCGGCTGGTAGCGTCCCGGCAGCGGCACGACGGCGACATCCCCGATCGCAAAAACCGAGTGGAACCCTGAATCCCCGGAGACTTTCAGCGTCTGAGGATGGGCCGGGATCCAGCTGCTCTGATTCACCAGGCCTGCTTCGCGCACCACGGCTGGAGCGACGTGAGGAGGAACCGTGACGAGAAGTTCGTAGTTCGTCTCGTTCCCATCTTCGAACCTGATTTCGTGCCGTTCGGCATCGATGTTCACAGTCTTTTTCGCCGGGTGATATGAAATGTTGCGCGAGGCGAGTTGGTCGCGGATGAACTTTCCCATCTCGGGGCCGGCCGTCGCCATCGGCGCGCCCTCGACCGTATGGATGGCTATCCGCACGCCGTCCCGGACGCCGCGCGCCTGCAAGGCATGGTACATCAGCATGGCGCCCTCGTAAGGCGCCGGGGGGCATTTGAACGGCGCCCGGGGAATGAGAACGACCAGATCGCCGTGGTTGAAATCGCGCAGCCGGTCGTGCAACCGCGCCGCGCCTTCCAGCGTATAGAACTCATGCGCCGCATGGTCGAGCCCGGGGACCAGCGTCATGTCGTAGTCCGCTCCCAGTGCGATGATTGCATAATCACCACGCAGCACGCCTTGACTCGTGGTGATCTCGCCCTTGACCATGTCGATGCGCTGGATCTTCGTTTCCATCAGGTCGATGCCGCGCGACCTCAGAGCCTCCCGGCTGTACGACACTTCCGCGATGGTCTTCTGCCCCAGCATGACCCACGGCTTGGTCGCGCCGAAGTGAAATGTCGGTGCCTTGTCAATGAGGACGATGCGGTGCTCGGCGGGCAAGCGGCGGCGTAGCGCGTTCGCCGCAGAAATCCCGCCAAAACCCGCACCGAGAATCAGGGTGGTTGTCGCCGCCATGTCTCTGCCTCCCAGGGAAGAAATCATTAACGCTCCGAGTCAGGCAATACGTCAGCGCGACGCAGACTGCCCAGACTGCCCATCCAATGACCGTCAAGTTGCGCGCGAGTTCGCGTCAGATCGTCTCGAACGTCATTTCCTTGAACGCGCCGAGCAGACCGTAGAAAGCCTCGTTCACCTTGTTCCAGCTCTTGAGCGCTTTCATGTTGCCGAGCCAACGCCGGACGTTCGGATAAGCCGCGAAGTCACAGCGGATCACTTCGCCGAGTGTCAGCATCGGGGCGCCGAGATAGTCGGCGATGGTGATCCGGTCGCCGCAAAGGTAAGCGTTGCGGGGTCCGATCAGATTCTCGTCCAGGATCTGCAACCATCGCTTCGCTTTCTCCTTTCCCCAAGAGATCGTTCCCGCTTGCTGTTCGTCGGTCGGCCGACGATGGTTCGGGAACACCTGCGGATAGATGAGCCCATAGCTGAAATCGCGGTAGAAATTGCTGTTGAACCAATCCATCATCTCGTTGACCCGCGCGCGCTTGCGAAGGTCCGTGGGGTAGGCGGGGGAACCGGTCTTGTCGGCGAGATACTTGAGAATCGCCGAGCTCTCGGTCAGGCGGAAATCGCCGTCCTCCAGCATCGGGACCAGGCAATTCGGATTGATCGCGGCGTAGGCCGGCTTCAGGTGCTCCCCCGTCATCAAATCTACAAGCTGGAATTCGACATCGATCCCGCTCTCGGCGGCGAACAGCATGAGCGGCCGGCTGGTCGTTGAGACAGGGTGGTAGTAAATCTTCATGGCATTGCCTCCTGAAACGATAAAAAGCCTGGGCGTTCCGTCATGTGGGTTTCAGCCCGGCGGGTGAAATGAGCACGCCGAAGCGCTCGCACCAGATCACGACGCTGCCGTATTTCGACAGATCCACGCCCGGCGGTACCGGATAATTTTGGCTGCCCTTGAACGCTTTCAGCCGCCCGAGATCGACGTACATGGTCTTGGCGACCATGAGAACGGATTTCGCCATAATTGTTCCTTTTTGCCGGCGGAGATGCGCTCAAGCATATCATGCGGACCAGAGACGGGAATGTTGGCTTGAAGCGTTTGGCCCGATTGGCGCTGATGCCGCAATGGCGGTTGCGCATGCGCATGCGTTCGCTCCGTTTTCACGCCCTGACCCCGTCCGAGTTGTGGACGCGCAACTCGCCCGCTCAAGCGGGTTACAATGAAGCGTGTTCGATCTCGATTCGCTGTTTTCGGAGCAGGGCCCGCTCGCTCAGGTCATCAACGACTTTCGCGCGCGGCCGTTCCAGCTCGAGATGGCGCGCGCTGTTGCCGAGGCCATAGGAAACAATGCGGTGCTGGTGGCGGAAGCGGGCACCGGCACCGGCAAGACCTTCGCCTATCTTGTTCCGGCGCTCATGTCGGGCGGCAAGGTAATCATTTCGACCGGCACCAAGAACCTGCAGGACCAGCTTTTCGACCGCGACATCCCGACGGTGCGCGAAGGGCTCAAGGTGCCCGTGACCGTGGCGCTGCTCAAGGGCCGCGCCAACTACGTCTGCCACTATCATCTCGAACGCACGCTCGCCGGCGGCCGGCTGCCGACCCGGGAGGATGCGCGCCACCTCGCGCTGATCGAGCGCTTTGCGCGCGTAAGCCAGATCGGGGACAGGGCGGACTGCTCGACTGTGCCGGAAGGCGCAGGCGTCTGGTCGTATGTCACCTCCACGCGCGAGAATTGCCTGGGTTCGGACTGCCGGCACTACGACCGGTGCTTCGTGATGGCGGCGCGCAAGCAGGCGCTCGCGGCCGATGTGGTGGTGGTCAACCATCATCTGTTCTTTGCCGATCTGGTGCTGCGCGACGAGGGCGCGGGAGAGCTCCTACCCGCCTGTAATACCGTGATCTTCGACGAAGCGCATCAGCTGCCGGAGACCGCGAGTCTCTTTTTTGGTGACAGCGTTTCCACTTCACAATATATCGAACTCGCGCGCGATACACGCATCGAAGCGGCGGCGTCGGCCAAGGATTACGCGCCGCTGCCGGAGGCGGCGCAGGCGCTCGACAAGGCGGCCCGCGACTTGCGGCTCGTGTTCAGGGAGGACAATGGCCGCCTGCCGCTGCGGATGCTGGACGGGCATCGCGCGTTCGAATCAGCGCTCGGCACAGTACTTGCCGGGCTGGATGAGCTGGCTGCGGCGCTGCACGGACAGGCCCAGCGCAGCGAAGGGTTGGAACGCTGCTGGCAGCGCACGCTCACGCTCGCCGAGCAAACCGAGCGCTGGCGCAGCGGCGCGGACGGCGATCGCGTGCGGTGGGTGGAGCTGTTCAGCCATTCGCTGCACCTCAACTCGACGCCACTGTCGATTGCAGAGAATTTCCGCAAGCAGATGGAAGGCCAGGCACGGTCGTGGATATTCACTTCGGCGACGCTGTCGGTAGGGAGCGATTTCAGCCACTACTGCGGCGAAATGGGGCTGGCCGACGGGCGCAGCGTGAGCTGGGACAGCCCCTTCGATTACGCGCGGCAGGCTTTGCTCTACGTGCCGGAGGGATTGCCCGATCCCAACACGCCCGAGCACACGCCGGCGGTGATTGAAGCAGCGCTGCCGCTGCTCAAGGCGAGCGGGGGACGCGCGTTCATGTTGTTTACGAGTCTGCGCGCGATGCGCGAAGGGCACGCACTGCTCAAAAAAGCATTCGAGCGCCGCAGCTGGGGCTTTCCGCTGCTGGTGCAGGGCGAGGGCTCGCGCTCCGAGCTGTTGGAGCGCTTCCGGCGTCTCGGCAATGCGGTGCTGGTGGGCAGCCAGTCGTTCTGGGAGGGAGTGGACGTGCGCGGCGAGGCGCTGTCGGTGGTGGTGATCGACAAGCTGCCGTTCGCGGCGCCCGACGATCCGGTGCTCGCTGCGCGCATCGACAGGATGAACCGCGAGGGACGCAATGCGTTCCTCGGGCACCAGCTGCCGAAGGCGGTGATCACGCTGAAGCAGGGCGCCGGAAGATTGATTCGCGACGAACATGACCGCGGAGTGCTGATGATTTGCGATCCGCGGCTCGCATCGAGATCTTACGGCAAAATGATTGTGCGCAGCCTGCCCCCGATGAAGCGCACCCGGAACCTTGCCGAGGTGACAGCATTTCTCGAAACGTGCCGTGGCGAGGTCCCGGCTCTTGCGGGGCCGTTTCCCGCTTGAGACGCTTCAGCCCGCGCCAAACAGCTTCATCAGGCCGGTGCACCCTGGAGGTCGTGGGTATCCGACGCGACGATCTTTACGCGGGCGAACTCGCCGGCCTTGAGGCCGGCAGCCGGCGCGACGCGCACCACGCCGTCGATTTCGGGCGCGTCGGCGCTCGAACGCGCGATCGCAGCGTCGTCCGTGACGTCGTCGACCAGCACGGTGATGGTCTTGCTGATTTTCTGCTTGAGCCGCGCTGCGCTGATCTTTTCCTGGACCTGCATGAGCCGCGCCCGGCGTTCTTCCTTGATTCCATCCGGGACGTGGTCGGGCAGGCGGTTGGCGGTTGCGCCCTCTACGGCCGAGTAGGCAAAGCAGCCGACGCGGTCAAGCTGGGCTTCCTCGAGAAAAGCGAGCAGTTCCTCAAACTCGGCTTCGGTTTCGCCGGGAAATCCGACGATGAATGTGCTGCGGATGGTGAGATCGGGGCAGGCCGCGCGCCACGCACGAATGCGCCCAAGCGTATTTTCGGTGTTGGCGGGGCGCTTCATAAGCCTCAGGATGCGCGCGCTTGCGTGCTGGAACGGGATATCGAGGTAGGGCAGGAGTCCGCCCTCGGCCATCAGGGGGATCACTTCGTCGACGTGGGGATAAGGGTAGACGTAATGCAGCCGCACCCAGAGTTCCGAGTCGCCGCCCGCGCTACAACCGAGTTCGCTCAGCGCGCGCGCCAGTTCGGTCATGCGCGTCTTCAGCGGCCGGCCGCGCCAGAATCCGGTGCGATACTTCACGTCGACGCCGTAAGCGCTGGTGTCCTGCGAGATCACCAACAGTTCCTTGACGCCCGCCTTGACCAGGTTTTCCGCTTCCCGCAGCACATCGCCGACGGGGCGGCTGACGAGATCGCCGCGCATCGAGGGAATGATGCAGAACGTGCAGCGGTGGCTGCAGCCCTCGGCAATTTTGAGATAGGCGTAGTGCGGCGGCGTGAGCTTGATGCCCTGCGGCGGGATCAGGCTCGTATAGGGATCGTGGGGTTGCGGTAGATGCGCGTGCACGGCCCGCATCACGTCCGCGGCGGAGTGGGGACCGGTCACCGCCAGCACTTGCGGGTGCGTCTTCCTGACGACGTCGCCCTTGGCGCCAAGGCAGCCGGTGACGATCACCTTGCCGTTTTCGGCAAGCGCTTCGCCGATCGCTTCCAGCGATTCATCAATCGCCGAATCGATGAAGCCGCAGGTGTTGACGACGACAAGATCGGCATCCTCATAGCTCGGCGCGATCAGGTAGCCTTCGGCGCGCAGTTGGGTGAGAATGCGTTCGGAATCGACGAGCGCCTTGGGACAGCCGAGCGATACGAAACCGACCTTGCGTACTGTTTGAGGCACTGCCTAGCAGCCTGTCAGACGTAACGGTCCATACAGGCTGCTAAAAGCAAAACCGACTGACAATTCCGAAGGAAACCCACCCGATGCGGTCGAAGGTGAAGAGATGCAAGGGTGGATTGGCATATCTGTCATCCGCTTTTTGGTTTTTTCCTGGTGCCGGTTTTGCATTAGGAGTTTGTCGGCGCTAAGTCCGACAAACTCCTGGGAGACGGTGTGGCGCGCGGGCGGGGAGGGAATCAGCTCTTGTTTTGCCCGCCGTCGCCTTTGTCGGAATCGCCTGCCGGCGCGTCCGGCTTGTTCTGTGCCGCCCCGCCGAAGGTGGGGAAAGGAAACGCGCTGAACAGGTTGCGGGTCTGTTGCTGCAACTGCTGCTGCATTTCCAGGAACGCGTTGGCGCTTTGCTCGAGGTAATGGCCCATCAGGCCCTGGATCGCGGGCCCTTGCATCTTGACGAAATCGTTCCACGCCTGGGAATTGAGCATCGGATTCTGACCATACATCTGTCGCGACGGATCCTGCAGCCGCTTCTGAATCTCGATGAAGGTCTGGATGTTCTTTTCGAGGTAATTGCCCATCATTCCCTGCATCGCGTTGCCGTAAAAGCGGATGATCTGCGACAGCATGTCGCTCGAGAACATCGGGGCGCCGGCGGTTTCTTCTTCGAGGATGATCTGGAGCAGAATACTGCGCGTCAGGTCTTCCTTCGTTTTGGCGTCTTCCACCCGGAATTGGATATTGTCGAGCACCAGCTTCTTGACATCCGAAAGCGTGATGTAACTGCTTGTTTCAGTGTCGTAAAGTCGTCGATTGGGATATTTCTTGATGATTCTGGGCTGTGTAGTCATGATCGGCCCCGAGGCGGAAGGGGAGGCCTATTATTCCAGAGAAGCTGCTGCGTTGCAAACTAACAGATTGAAAAATATCGGTAAATCAATGTGATATTGTGCTGCAGCTTGTTTTGTTGCAATGCGCCATAAACTACTTGACACTGCCAATCCGCGCACTTAATATCAGTCTTGTGCGATGCAGTATTTCGGGGTGTGCGGGCAGTCGTGGGCCAGGCGTCCCCGGTAAAGAAGAAGGTAATGACAAAGGCACCCGAACAAGTCACTGAGCTCAACCGCGCTATGGTCGAGACCGCCATGAGCCTGGCGCAGGTTGCGCTGGAAAACGCCGACAAGCTCGTGCGGCTGCAGTTGGAAACGGTCAGGGAAATGCTTGAGGAAAATCTCAAGAATGCTAAAGCCCTGACGGATGCCAAAAATCCGGAGCAGCTTGCCGAGTTCCGGGCGAAGGTGATGGAAGACAGCGTGGAACAGGCGACTGCCTATTCACGTAGTGTTTACGACATTGCCGCGAAGACCCAAGCCGAATTCGGCAAAATCATGGAGCAGCGTTTCGCCGCCTTCAACCGCAGTATGGAGCAGATGGTGGACGACGCCGCCAAGTCGGCGCCGGCCGGATCCGAGCCGGCGCTGGCCGCGATCAGGCAAACGCTTGCTGCGACCAGCGCGATGGTCGATACGCTGGCCAGGACGGCGAAACAGTTTGCCGAAGCCGCCGACACCAACATCAAGTCGGCGGCGGCAGCGGCCGCGAAGGTCGCCAAGGGTGGCACCGGGAAGAAGCGCGGCTGATCGGAAAGACTCCTCCTCCTTTATTGTTTAGGATCATCACGGAGTCGAGTGGGTGATTTTAGGCATTTTTTGGTGCTCCGCTCTAAATGTTTGAACAACAGATACGCTTGATGGTTAGTGCGGTGCAGGG
>C687J26845_10000994_pt1 | contig 18024 bp, 13 predicted proteins | sample RifCSPlowO2_12_FD_26845 | JGI IMG/M metagenome (IMG submission 26845)
TCGATTTTCGCGTCGGCCGCGACCAGCGCCGGCGGATAGTCGAGTCCCGGATCCGCATGCGCCACGGCCCCGCCGATGGTGCCCATGTTGCGCACGGTCGCATTGGCGATCTGCGCCGCGGCCATCTGAACCACCGCGAGCGTGCCGCCGAAACGGGTCTCAGCGGCGAGGTCGCGATGCCTAACCATGGCGCCGATGCGAAATCCGCCGCCGGGCGCCTCGGTGATGTCCTTCAATTCCTCGATCCGTGCGAGGCTCACCAGCGCGGCGGGGTCGGCGAGGCGCGCATTGATCATCGCCACCAGCGATGCACCGCCGGCGATGATCCTGGCGTCCGGCAGCCGCGTAAGCAGCGCGAGCGCTTCTGCAACCGACGCGGGGCGAAACAGGCCCGTGTTCATGACGCAATCCTGTCCGGCGGCATTGCGGTCGGCGCGGCCGTTGATGCCGCTTCGAGCGGCGCCTGCAGCGCTACGGCCCGCTGCGGCGCGAGCGCCGGGGACTGCGGCGGCACGGCCTGGGTCTGGACGAATTCACGTAACCGGTCGGCGAATTCCTGGCCCATCGCCCCGATCTTCTTCTTCATCACCCCGAGAGCGAATTTGCCGAGCCGGCCCGTGACCGACACTTCCGAGGCATAGCTCACCCGGGTCGTGAGAGGATCGAGTTCGACCAGGGTCAATTCGTTGTCGGCAGCGAGCACGCTGGCGCGCGAGCCTTCCTCACCGCGCGTCTGCGAAAGCACCAGACCCGGCGGTTGCTCGCGCGTAACCTCGACCACAAGGTTGAAGCGGGCCTTGATGCCCCCGACGCTGATGCTGACCCTGGCGCGGTAGACGGTCGGCGAAATCTGCTCGATCGACTCGCAACCGGGCACGCACCGGGCTATCAGGCCCGGGTCGGTAATGTGCCGGTAGACGGCGTCACGCGCCGCAGCAACGTCGAAATTGCCTTCGATCCTCACCCTGTCTCCTCCGATCGGGCCGAATCGCGAAAGGGCGGATCACGGCATGGCCATGCCGGCCCTCCAGCCAGGCAAGCCAGGCGCCCCCCCTGATGCGGTTTTCTATACTAAACGTTGTGACTTGCTTGTCAATACCGATTATGATTCGATAATAATGGCACAGGTCAAGAAGCCGGCCGTTCGGGATGCGATTCTCAAATCCGCGTTCCGCCTGTTCAGCCGCCAGGGCTACGAGGGCACGACCCTGTCGCAGATCGCGGCCGGCGCGGGGGTATCCACCGCGAATGTCTACGTCTACTTCGCCTCGAAGCTCGAGGTTCTGTACGCCATCTACGACCCGTGGCTGCGCGAGCGGCTGACACGCTTGGAAATGGAACTGGCGCGAGTTCGCGACCCGCGCCGCCGGCTGCGCATGTTGCTCGAGACGCTGTGGCGCGACATTCCGGCGGAGCGAAACGGCTTTGCGAACAACGTCATGCAGGCGGCTTCCACCGCGACTCCCGAAGAAGGCTACAACCCGACGCTGCTCCACTGGGTCGAGGAGCACATCGCCGGCACGATTGGCGACACCCTGCCCCCGGGGCGGCGCGAGGAGTTTGGCAGCGCCCGGTTCGCGCACATACTCATGATGGCATTCGACGGATTCGTCATCAATTACCACCTGCGGCCCGGGAGACACTGCAGCCGGGAGACCATCGAGCTGATGTGCCGGTTGCTGCTCGGCGCGCCGCCGCGGAGGGCGCGTCCCCGCCGGCGTGCCTGACACGGCCGGGACTCGCCAAGTCCCGGGATGGTGCGGTGCGGCATCGCTGGCGGCGGCGCGATCCCGTTGACAAGGTGTATGCAAAAGTGAATAGTATTCGGTAATGAGCGTTGCTCCCGGCCTGATGCGGGAGCACGCAACAAATACCGCCGTCCGGAGCGGCGAGACCTCACCGGGACGAGACGCTGCACATCGCAGCAGAGGAGGAGTCAGCAATGTCGAGCAAGCGAATCTGGGTAGTCGGAACGGACATCGGCGGCACGTTCACCGACGTCATCGGCGTCAACTTGGAGACCGGGGAGCAGCGCCTGGGGAAGGTAGCCTCGACGCCCCCGACCTACTTCGACGGTGTGATCAACGGCCTGGAGCGCGCCGGTTTGAAGGGCGACGAAGTGCTGTCGTTCCGTCACGGCGCGACCGTTTCCACCAACGCCATTCTGGAGAGGAAGGGCGTCAAGACCGCGCTCATCACCACCGAGGGCTTTCGCGACGTGCTCGGCGGCGGACGAGCCGAACGGATTTCCGCTTTCGAACTGGACTGGGATCCGCCCGAGCTGATCATTCCGCGCAGGAACGTTCTCACCATACGCGAGCGCATCAGTCCCTACGGGGAAGTGGTGACCAAGCTGGCCGAAGCCGAGGTGCGGCGCGCAGCGCGCATGATCAAGAAACGCGGCATCGAGTCGGTGGCCGTGGTGTACATCGATTCGTTCATGAACCCGGTGCACGAGAACCGCACCCGCGAGATCCTGCACGAGGAACTGCCAGGACTCGACGTTACGCTGTCGCACGAAGTGCTGCCGCAAATGCTAGAGTTCGAGCGCACCTGCACCACGGTGCTGAATGCCTACATCTCGCCGATCCTGAAGAACTATCTCGGCGGGCTGTCGCGGCGGCTGAAGCAGGACTGGAACTATACCGGCTCGATCCTGGTTACCACTTCCGGCGGCGGCGTCATCGGCATGGACGAGGCGGTGAAGTTTCCGGCCAAGACGTTTCACTCTTCGCCCGTATCGGGCGCGGTGGGCCTCGCAGGCTACATCGGCTCCCTCGCCGGCTTCGAGAACGTGATCGCCTTCGAGACCGGCGGCACCACCAACAACGTCTCCATCATCTACAAGGGCAAGCCCGCGATCACCCACGAGTGGAAGATCCTGTGGAACGTGCCCTGCTGCCTGCCCTCGGTGGACACGATCTACATCGGCGCGGGCGGCGGCTCGATCGGCTGGGTGGACAAGGGCGGCATGCTCAACGTCGGTCCGCAGAGCATGGGCGCGGTGCCCGGGCCGGCATGCTACGGCGCCGGCGGCACCGAGCCCACCAACACCGACACCCAGATCGTGCTCGGGCGCATCGATCCGGATTATTACCTCGGCGGCGAAATCAAGGTCGATGGCCGGCTTTCGCACAAGGCGCTGAAGGAGAAGATCGGCGATCGTTACGGCTGGGACGCCCAGACTTCGGCCTCGAATATGTACCTGGTGGCAATGACCAACCTGATGATGGCCATGCGGCTGCAGACCGTGTCCCGCGGCTGGGATCCGCGCGATTTCGCCATCGTGCCCTATGGCGGCGGCGGCGCCATGTATGCCTGCGACCTCGCGCGCGAGATCGGCGCCACGCGCGTGATCGTGCCCCCGCTTCCCGGTTATGCCTCGGCATTCGGCGCGATCAGGGTCGACGTCAAGCACGAGTTCACCACGCCCCTGCACAAGATCGAGGCCGAGCTCGATTTCAAGAAACTCAATCGCGAGTTCGACGCACTCGTGAAGAAGGGAACCAAGACCCTCGAGCGCGAAGGCATGCGGCCGGACCAGATCAGGATCGAGCGCTACGTCGACGTGAAATACTTCAGCCAAGCNCGTTTCTTCACAGTCGAGGTCGGGCCGGAGCCGATACACGAACTGGGCCGGATCACGGAGAACTTCATGAGCGCGATGCAGCTCGCCTACGGCTACACGCTGCCGCCGGGCTACGCGCCGGTGGAACTCGTCAACCTGCGCGTCATCGCCCGTGGGGAATTGCAAAAGCCGGACCTGCCCGAGCTGAAGCGCGACACGACGCTCGAGCAGGCGAAAAAGCGATCGCGCAAGGTCTGGTTCCGGGATACTGGATTTATTCAGGCGACGATCTACGAGCGCGAGAAACTGCCGGTCGGCGCGAGCTTCGACGGGCCGGCGATCATCGAGCAGCCCGATACCACCACGGTGATGCCGCCGCATACGCACTGCAGCGTCGATAAGTACGGCAACCTGATCATACGCGTGGATCGGTAGGAGGGACTATGACCAGCAAAGCAAGCAAGAAAGCACAGAACGGCCGGCCGAGAGCTCCGGTGGGTGGCGTCAAGGAAAGGCTCGCCAACTCGGCCGACATCGGCATGGACCTGATCACCTTCGAGGTGTTGAGGAACGCCTTCGTCGCCGCATGCTACGAGGCCTCGACCACCATCGAGCGCGTTGCCTACCACCCGGTGGTCGGCATGGGCCGCGACCGCTCGAACGCGCTGCTCACGCGCGATGGACGGCTGGTCGCGCACGGGCACACCGACGCGGCGGCGCATTACGCCTCGTTCGGCCCCTCGGTGAAGGAACTGATCAAGTCAGTGCCGCTGCACACGATGAAGCCCGGCGACACGTTCCTGTTCTCCGATCCGTACAGAACCGGCTCGCACGTCAACGACACGCGCCTGATCCGGCCGATCTTCCACGAGGGCGAGATCGTCGCTTTCGGCTGTACCGTAATCCATTGGGCCGACATGGGCGGCCCGATGCCGGGCACCTTCAACCCGGAGGCGACCACCTGCTACGCCGAAGGGATTCGCATCCCGCCGATTCGCCTGTTCAAGGAGGACAAGCTCGACGAGGAACTGTTTTCCTTCATCGCAATCAACATTCGATCTTCCACCGAGCGCCGCGCCGACCTGCAGGCACAGTACGAGGCTTCGCGTCTCATCGACAGGCGGGTGAAGGAGCTGTGCGCGCGCTATGGCAAGGAAACGCTCTACCAGGCCTTCGAGGAGCAGTTCAATTACACCGAGCGGCTGATGCTGGCGGAGATCGAGCAGCTTCCCGACGGAAGCTGGGAGTTCGAGGACTTCGGTGACCAGGACGTGATGTCTCCCGGCAAACCGCCGATCCGCGTGCACTGCCGCATGACCAAGAAGGGCTCCAAACTCAGTTTCGACTGGACCGATTGCGGACCGACGCCGCGCGGCTCCTGGGGCTGCAGCTACGCCACGCTCACAGGCGGCAACTACCTGGGCTTCATGATCTGCTTCCCGCAGCTGTTTCCCCTCAACGAGGGCATCATCCGCAACCTGGAGATCATCTCGAAGAAAGGCACATGCGTCGACGTGGTTGAGCCCGCGCCCACCACGGGCTATGCCTCGGGCGCGTTCGACAAGGTGGAAGCGGTGACCATCGCCTGCCTTGCGGGACCGCTGGGCAAAGTGCAGCCCTGGCGCGTCTATCCGGCTGCAGTCAGCCTGACGAACCTTTGCATGGGCGGGTTCAATCCGCGCACCAAGAAGCAATTCGTGCAGTACACCTATGCGGTGGGCGGCGAAAATGCCCGCACTTACAAGGATGGCAAGTCGCTTATTTTCATGCGCTTCTGCAACGCCCGCACCATTCCGCAGGAGTTGGAGGAGCGCTGGTTCCCGGTGCTCTATACGCGCTACGAGGCGCGGCCGGACTCCTGCGGCCACGGCACGTATCGCGGCGGCTTCGCGCTGCTGCGCGAGCTCACCGTGCTTACCGACGTCACCATGACGATTCACGGTGACCGCGAGAAGTTCACGCCGTTCGGCCTTTCGGGCGGATTGAACGGCGGCGGTTGCAACCTGATCATCAACAAAGGAACGAAGAAGGAATTCAACGCCGGCATGTACGCCACGGGGGTAGAACTGAAAAAGGGCGACAAGATCTTCTACTCGTCCTCCGGCGGCGGCGGCTTCGGCAACCCTCTCGAGCGCGATCAAGAACTGGTACTTGAGGACGTGATGGACGAGTGGCTGACGGTCGAGGCTGCGAAGGAGTATTACGGTGTGGTGATCAAGGTCGTGGACCGGGAAGCGCTCGACTACCGCATCGACGCAAAGGCCACCACGACGGCGCGCGCCAAACTGCGCAAGAAGGGCTTCAAGGAAGGGCGCGGCGCGCACCAGCTCCATCCCAAGGGCAAGCTCATCAAGGTGGACTGGATTCCGACCGAAGAGGAAGTGGCGCCGCACATCACGGTGTCGCGGCCTCCGGGCTGGTGACCGGGGGAAACATGGCCGGGAGCTGGGATACCAGCGTCCTTCCCAGGGTCCACCCGACGGTGGTCCACATGCTCGCCGACGCGGCAGCGCGTTCCGGGGGCGCGACCGCGCTGGTCTGCGGGGACAGGCAGCTCAGTTATGCGCAATACCTGCGCTGCGTGGCCGGATTCGCGCGCGAGCTGGCGGGATTGGGCGCGCGCGGCGCGCGCGTGGCACTGATTTGCGGCAACTCGCTCGACATTCCGGTGGCGACATTCGCGGTTCACGCGGCCGCGGCGCAGGCGGTGCCGATCAACCCCACCTACACGGCGCGCGAACTCACGCACATACTCGTCGACGCCGAGGCGCATGTGGTGATCTACGACGAGGACGTGGCGGCCACCGTCGAGCCGCTGTGCGCGTCGCTCAAGGTGCCGCATGCGATCCGCATCGGCGGCAAGACCGGCCGCAGCCTCGACGCATGGAAACAGGATGCCGCACTGGCATTGCCCGAGCCGCTGCCCGCTGCAAGCGATTTCGCCACGCTGCAGTACACCGGCGGCACCACGGGACTGCCCAAGGGCGTGAACATCACCCATGCCCAGATGTCGGTGAACATCAGTCAGCGCGAGGCGGCGCTGCCCACGCGCGCCGACGACGAGCGCATCCTGTGCATGATGCCGCTGTTTCACGTCTTCGCCGTGGCGATGTGCCTGCACCTTGCCGCTTACTGTCGCGGCAGGCTCGTGATCATGCCGCGTTACAAGCCTGATGTGCTGCTCGATCTGCTGGTGCGCGAGCGCATCACCCGGCTCCCGGCCGGACCCACGGTGTTCATCGGGCTGCTCAGCCATGAGGCGTTCGCGGCAACCGATTTCTCCAGCCTGCGCACCGCGTACTCGGGCTCGGCGCCGCTGCCCGAGGAGACGTTGCGGAAATGGCAGGCGGCCACGGGCACGCCGATCCTCGAGGGCTTCGGCCAGACCGAGGCCGGACCCGTGCTCACCTATGTCCGCGAGGGCGCGCTCAAGGCAGGATCCGTCGGCCCGGTGCTGCCGCTCACCGAACTGCAGATCGTCGACGTCGAGACCGGTACGAAAGTGCTCGGCGCAGGCGAAATCGGCGAGATCCGCGCGCGCGGCCCGCAGATCATGTCAGGTTACCGCAACCGGCCGAAGGAAACGGCCGAGGCACTGCGCGACGGATGGCTGTACACCGGCGACATCGGCGAGTTCGACGAGCAGGGCTACTTCACCATCCGCGACCGCAAGAAGGACATGGCAATCGTTGGCGGCTACAACGTCTATCCGCGAGAGGTCGACGAGGTTCTGTACTCGCACGCGGACGTGAAGGAAGCGGCGGCCTCCGGCGTGCCGGACTCCTACTACGGCGAAAGCATTCGCGCCTACGTGGTGCTCAAGGAGGGCGCGCGGGCGAGCGCCGAGGACCTCATCGCCCACTGCAGGTCGAATCTCGCCCGTTACAAGGTGCCCTCGAAAATCTATCTCGTCGCCGAACTTCCCCGCACGACCGTCGGCAAGGTGGACAGGAAGACGCTGCGGCAGAAGCTTGCCGCAGAGGGCTGATGCGCACCCGGTGACGCGATCGCGCACAACGATGACCAGCACCTGCCGCCTGGAGTTCAAGGGGGTGACGAAGGAATTTCCGCCGCGCGCCGGAAAGGGCGCGCCGCTGGTCGCGATCCGCGACGTTTCGCTCGCGGTGGCGGCGGGCGAAGTAGTTGCCATCATCGGCCCGAGCGGCTGCGGCAAGAGCACGCTCCTCAATCTTGCCGCCGGCCTCACGCGCCCGAAGTGCGGCACCGTGCTGCTCGACGGTGCGCAGATCTCGGGGCCGAGCCTGCTCGTCGCCTTCATGTTGCAGAAAGACCTGTTGCTGCCCTGGCGCAGCATCATCGAGAACGTCGAGCTTGGCCAGGAGATACAGGGCGTCGAGCGCAAGGAGCGTCTGCGCCGCAGCCACGCGCTGCTCGCGCGCTACCACCTCGCCGACTTCGCCGGCCACTATCCGCACCAGCTCTCAGGCGGCATGCGCCAGCGCGCGGCGCTGGCGCGCACCATGGCGCTCGATCCGGAGGTGCTGCTGCTCGACGAACCGTTCTCCGCGCTCGATGCGCAGACCAAGATGGTGCTGCAGAAGGACCTGGCGCAGGTCCTCACGGAGGAAAGCAAGACCGCGCTCTTTATCACCCACGACATCGCCGAGGCGGTGGCGCTTTCGGACCGGGTGCTGGTCATGTCGCGCCGGCCGGGGACGATCGTGCGCGAACTTTCGATCGACATACCCCACCGCAGCGATCCGTTCGCACGCCGTGCTCATCCGCGCATGTCGGAATACGTGGCAACGCTGATGGAACTGCTCGACATCGGCCACGCCGACCTCGCGAGCAACTGATTCAATAGCGGATACAAAACAAGGAGACGGCATGGGCAAGCGAAAGTGGTACGACATGCGCGACTTTCTCGCGTTCCTCGAATCGAAGAAAGATGTGATACACATCCGCGAGCAGGTCGACCCGGGATGGGAGATCAACGGCATTACGCGCCTTGGCCTCCAGGAACACGGGCCCGCAATTGTCTTCGACCGCATCAAGGGCGCGGACTTTCCGATGGTGACCAATCTGCTCGGGACGGACCGGCGCTATCTCTGGGCGCTGGGCATCGACAAATGGAGCGATTTCAACAACGAGTGGATACGGCGCACCAAGAAGATGGTTCCGTGGCGCATCGTGAAGGACGCGCCCTGCCAGGAGGTCGTGATCAACGGCAGGAACATCGACCTGCACCGCATCTGCAATACCGTTTGGCACCAGTACGACGGCGGCGAGTTCCCCGGAACCCTGTCGGTGTCGGTCACCAAGGACCCGGAATCGGGCGTGCTGAACGCCGGCATTTATCGCATGCACACGCTCAGCCGCAACACGCTCGGCTGGGGCGCACCGGAATACACCCACGGCCGCCAGCACTACATGAAATACGAAAAACTCGGAAAGCCGATGCCGATGGCGGTGATCACCGGCTACGATCCCACCGTATTCATCTGCGCCAGCACCCGCACGCCTCCCGATGTCGACGAATTCCAGATCGCCGGCGCGCTGCGCGGAGAGCCGCTGGACATGGTGAAGTGCCAGCTGTCGGACATCGTCGTCCCCGCGACCAGCGAATGGGTGTTCGAGGGCGTGGTACGGCCGGGGGTTCGCAAGATAGAGGGCGGATTCGGCGAATACACCGGGTATTACGGCGAAGCACGCTCCAATCCGGTATTCGAGGTGCAGCGCATCACGCACCGCAAGAATCCGATTTTTCTCGGTGCCCGGGAACAATGGTATCCCTCAGACAGCGCACTTTCGGTCGGGAAGTCTTCGCAAGCCGTGGCGTTCAAGACCCTGCGCGAGCTGGTGCCCGGCGTGCTCGACATGCGCTGCGACGTCACCTACGAGGCCATCGTCAAGATCGACAAGCTGTTCCCGGGCCATCCGCAGCAGGTCATGGATGCGGTGTGGGGCGCGACCTACGCGCGCTACAAGCACGTGATCGTGGTCGACAAGGACGTCGACATCTGGAATTACGACAGCGTGCACTGGGCGCTGTCGACGCGCGTCAGAGCAGACCGCGACGTCAACATCCTGCCTCGGCGCGCCGGCCAGTGGCTCGACCCGGCGGTGGCGCTGCGCGAGAAGGGCTGGCAGACCGGATTCGGCATCGATGCCACCATGCCCACCGAGGAGTACGGCTTCTGGGGCGAGAAATCGCCCCGCACTGTCGATGATCCGGAAATCGTGGCGAAGGTGCTGAAGAAATGGGGGGCAAAGCTGCCCTGGGTGAAATCGGGACCAGCAGCGAAGGGCGCGAGCCCCGAAGGCAAGCGCGCCGGAAAGAAAGGCGCACGCGCGGAAAAGCCCGCCCCCTCCCGCGGCGTGATGTAGGGACTGCGAAATCAATCAAGCGCTCTTGGCTCGGATGGGGCGGGGAAGGCCACGAAATTGCGCTTTTGTTCATTCCNGATACCTTCTCCCCGGGAGATCGGCAAGATTGTGCGCGTGATTATGTGTATGATGAATATTCGAAGTTTGCATGGGGAGAAGAGGAACATGAACATCCAATCTTTTGTCGCAAAGACTGCACTGGCTGCGAGCGTGGCGGCAGGCTTGGCGGTGTGCGGGCCCGTGCTCGCCCAAACGCCGCTCAAGACGGTGTTTTTCATTTCCTCGGACAAGTCGATTTTCAAGGCCGCGTTCAGTGAATGGGTGAAGAAGCTTAACGCCGAGGGCAAGGGACTGGTGCGCATTGACGATGTAGTGGGCCCCGAGTCCATTCCCGAGCGGCAGATGAGCAACGCCCTGAAGAACGGCTTGGTGGATATCGTCGGCGCGCCGCCGAGCTATTTCTCCAACCTGGTTCGGGGTGCCGAGGGACTGAGCGCCGCGAACGTCACGCCCGCCGAGCAGCGGAAAAACGGCGCGTATGAACTGGTCAACGAGGCCTTCATGAGCAGAGCGAATGCCTATTACCTTGCCCAGTACGGGGACAAGTCCAGCTTCCACATTTTCACCACCGTTCCGATCAAATCGGTCCAGGACTTCAAAGGCATGAAGCTTCGCACCTCGAATACCTACAAGGCGTTCTTCAACGCGCTGGGAGCCCAGCCGCTGCAGATGAGCCGGGGGGAAATCTTCACCGCATTGGAGCGCGGCGTGGTGCAAGGCTACGCCAACCTGGCCTCCGAGGTCGTGGCGACGGGGTGGCAGTCGGTCAGCAAGTACCGCGTCGATCCGCACTTCTACTGGCCGACCATCGTGGTCGCGGTGAACCTGACAACCTGGAAGAAGTTGAATCCGGAGCAGCAAGCGTTTCTGAAGAAGACCGGGCTTTATCTCGAAGACGTGATATCCCAAAATCTGGGGCAACTCGAAAGGGACGCCGCCGCAGGGCTTGAAAAAGGCGGCATGCAGGTCAGCACGCTGGCGCCGGACGATGCAAAGAAATTCGTCGACCTCGCGTATTCCTCGATGTGGGCCAGCATCGAGAAGCAGGACCCGGAACTTGGACCGAAGCTTCGCAAGCTGGTGCTCAGGTAAGCACCGTCCCAACAAAGTTCGCAGAGCACGGGTCGCACGGCCCGGCTGGCCGCAGTGAAACGTATCGCCGCCTGGTATGACCGGTTGATCGAATTGCTCGGAATCCTTCCCGGGTTCCTGGTGGGGCTGGTGTGCGTCGGAACCGGGCTGGATCTCGCCATGCGCTTTCTCCACATTGGCGCAATCCCCTGGATGATCGAAGTCGAGGAGTACGTGCTCTTCATCATCCCGATGCTGGGTGCGGCTTACGTGATGCGTATGGGCCGGCACGTCACGGTCGAAATTGTCCCCGATGCGCTCCCGCCCGGCGCGAAGCACGCGCTGAACGTTCTCGCGCAGGGCATATCGCTTCTGGTCTGCGTGGCGCTTTTCTGGTTCAGCCTGACGGCCACGTTTGACACCTATGATTCCGGCTCCGTGGTGTTCAAGACCTTCACGATACCGGAGTGGATTCCGCTCGCCCTCATTCCGCCTGGCATGGCCATGCTCGCCATCGAATGCCTGCGCAGGCTTGTGCGCACGCTGCGCGGGTCGGAGTTCCGGACCTCGGGGGCGGTGGATCTCTGAGCCATGGAATGGCAATGGGCGCTGTTGCTCCTGATCGGCTCTTCCGTGGCCTTGATGCTCATGGGCATTCCGGTCGCGCTCGCCTTTTTTGGCACGAATATCATCGGTGCGCTGATCTTCCTGGGTGGAGCCAAGGGTCTCGAACAGGTCGCGCGCAACGTGGTCGAGGGACTGGTGACGTTCTCCCTATCGCCGATCGCGATGTTCGTGCTGATGGGCGAGATCATGTTCCAGACCGGCGTGGCGATGCGGGCGGTCAACGCCATCGACAAACTGATCAGCCGGGTGCCGGGTCGCCTGGCGATTGTTGCGGTGGTAAGTGGTACCGTTTTTTCGGCATTGTCTGGCTCGAGCGTCGCAAACACCGCGCTGATGGGCACCACGCTGATGCCAGAGATGCAAAGGCGCGGCTACCATCTCAATCTGGCCATGGGACCGATCCTGGGGACAGGCGGCCTCGCCATGTTGATTCCGCCTTCCAGCATGGCAGTTCTGCTCGGGAGCCTCTCCGGAATCTCGATCGCGGGCATTCTCATCGGCAGCGCAGTGCCGGGATTCATTCTGGCGGTGACGTACGTGGCCTTCATCAGCGTGCGCTGCAGGCTCAATCCGAGCCTCGCACCCGGCTACGAAGTCGAACGAAGACCGCTTTGGCAACGGCTCAGGCCGTTTCTGATCTACGTCGTTCCGCTTTTGAGCCTGTTCGTGGTCGTGGTCGGCAGTATTCTTGCCGGCCTCGCCACGCCTACCGAATCGGCCGCCCTGGGTGCAATCGCGGCCCTGATTGCGGCGGCGGGATACCGCTCGCTGACCTGGCAAGGGCTGCGCAAGGCACTGGTCGAGTCGGGCAAGATCACCGTCATGATCTATTTCATCATCGCGGCGTCGCTGACGTTTTCGCAGATCCTGTCGTTTTCCGGAGCGACGACCGGGTTTCTCAAGATGATGCAAACCATCGAGGCGACACCGGTGATGCTGGTGTTCGGGATGATGATGATAGTGCTGCTGATGGGCTGCTTTCTGGACCCGGTCAGCATCATGCTGATCACGCTGCCCTTTTTCATGCCGACGCTGCAATTCGCCGGCATCGACCCGATCTGGTTCGGAATTCTGCTGCTGCTCGGACTGGAGATCGGGCAGATCACGCCCCCGTTCGGAATGATCCTTTTTGCAATGAAGGGCATCGCACCCCCCGCGATCACGATGCGCCAGGTGTACGTCGCCGCCGGGCCCTATATTCTCATCGAGATATCCCTGCTGATTTTCCTGATATTCGTTCCCCAGACCGTGACCTGGTTGCCGGCCCTGCTCAGGAATTGAGCGCTCGATGAGCTGGGAAGTGAGTTCGAGCCGCCCGCTCCTGCCCTGCAACACGCGCGAAAAGATAGGTGCGCTGGGTTAGTATGGAAGATGATGGAAATCGATATTGCGGCTCATTGGCGGGTGTTTCGGCGTGAGCGGCCGCCCGCCGCCTGATTAGGGGAGAAATTGCAATGCCCGCCTCCAAGCAAGGCCAGACGCGCACGGCCATCGCCGCGCAACGCAGTCCTGCGAAACATTCCACGCCGCGTGCAGCAGGACGTTCGCGCCCGAGGATCATCGAGTGGCACAACCACGTCTACCCGCCCGAGGAGGCCGCGGCGCCGGAATGGGAAGGTCGCTGCCCGATGAACATCGACAACGTGCTCGATGCGAACCGCAAGGCGGGCGTGGACATCATCGTCGTCACGAACGCCGCGCACTACATGCGCGACAAGGCAGACAGGGAAGAGCTTTCTGCGGTACAGCGCTGGACCGACTACGCGGCGGAAATCCAGGACAGGCACAAGGGGCGGATCTACTGTTTCACAACGTTGCTTCCGTGCGCGGGCGACGCCTACCTGAAGGAGATGGAGCGGGCGATCCGGCAGCTCGGGCTGAAAGGGGTGTTCATCAACTCGAGCCACAAGGGCCATTATCCCGACGACGACGAGGCGCGCGGCTTCTGGGCGCTCGCGCAACAGCTCGACATCCCGGTGATGATCCATCCGCCGCATGTCGGGTTCGGCGAGGAGCGCATGAAGGAATACCGGCTGGCCTCGAGCGTGGGCCGGCCCTTCGATCTCACGCTGTCGATCGCCCGCCTGATCGTGCGCGGGATTCTCGAGGATTTCCCGAAGCTGAAAATCGTCTGCTCGCACGGGGGCGGAGGCATCTGCGAGGTAATCGGGCGCATGGACTACGCCTATGAGCTTCGCGACGAGGCCTACTTCCTGGGCTCGTACGCTCCGCTTCGCATCAAGCACAAACCCAGCCATTACCTGAAAAAAATCTATCTCGACACCGTGTGCTACCACGCCCCGGCGATCCGGTTGGTGTTGGATACCGTCGGGCCCGACCACGTCCTCTACGGCAGCGATGCTCCGCCGCTCACCTCGCTCAAGCCGCGTGCAATCAAGCTCGTGGAAGATCTGAAGCTGCCGCGGCACGAGCGCGAGGCGGTGTTCTGGCGCAACGCGGCGCGCCTGCTTAAACTGCCCGCCGCCCGGACCGCCTGAATTCGGTACCTGCCAAGGAGAACGACATGGGAAACAAGCGTCGTTTCCTGCGGCGCGGAGGTACATCGGTATCAGCCCTTCGGCAGGTTCTTGAGCGTACTGGTTGTCCCCTCAAGTCCAGGCGATNGCCGAGGCTGACGCTGATCGAACGGCCCGCGTCATCCACGTCTCCGGATTCGCGGCAGGCGGCGAGTGACTGGGAGCAACGGTTCGGTATGTGTATGTATTACACGGGAGCTGGCGGCTTTGGATAGCGCGACCGGGATAGGCGTACCCGTATGCCGTATCGAAGACCGACGGTTTCTCGTCGGGCAGGGCCGCTACACCGACGACGTGAAATTGTCCGATATGGCATATGCGCATGTCGTGCGGTCCCCTCACGCGCATGCGCGGATTGCGGGCATCGACAAGACCGCCGCTCTGTCGGCCCCCGGCGTTCTTGCCGTGCTCACCGCCGAGGACTTGGCCAAGGCGAACATCGGCAGATTGGCGTGCCACGCTTTTCCGCTCCTGCCGGAGGGAAGCCAGTACCACCGCCCGCTGCAGCCGATCCTGGCGACGGACAAAGTGCGCCATGTCGGCGAATGCGTGGCCTTGATCGTTGCCGACACGCTGGACCAGGCGAAAGACGCCGGCGAACTGCTCGCCGTGGTCTACGAACCGTTGAAGCCGGTGACACTCGACGATGCGCTGGCCGCCGGCGCGCCGAAAGTCTGGGACGACGCTCACAGCAACGTCAGCTTCCAGCTTGAGCGCGGCAATCGCCAGGCCGTCGATAAAGTATTCGCCGGCGCCGCCCATGTGACAAAGCTCCGCGTCCATTATCCGCGCGCCTCGGCCAATTCGATCGAGCCGCGGTCGGTTCTTGCCTATAGCGATCCCGTCGACGGCCGCTACACGCTTTGTTCGAGCGCGCAGTCTCCTTTTCACGTGAAGGAAGCCGTTGGCGGCATTCTCGGGATACCGGAGCCGAACCTGAGAGTGGTGGTGATGGATGTAGGCGGCGCCTTCGGCATGAAATCGCAGATCTACCCGGAGGAAGTGCTCGTCCTCTGGGCCGCAGTCAGGCTAAAGCGACCCGTGAAATGGACCGGCGAGCGCAGCGAGAGTCTGGCCTCCGACCTGCATGGACGCCATCAAGTCACGCAAGCGGCAATCGCGCTCAACGCCGAAGGCCGGGTATTGGCGCTGCGTGCATCGGTAGTGATCGACCTCGGTGCTTATCTCGGCTATTACGCTGGCGTGCCGCCGACCAATGCTGCCGTCAGCTATACCAGCACCTACGATGTGCCGCTCATCCACAGCGTCGTCCNGGCGACGTTTACGAACACCTGTCCTGTCGGGCCTTATCGCGGCTCGGGAAAGCCGGAAGCCAGCTTCGTCACCGAGCGCCTTATCGACAAGGCGGCACGCGAAATGGGAATCGATCCAGTCGAGATGCGCCGGCGCAATCTCATTCCTTCTTCTGCCATGCCCTACAAGACCCCTGGTGGAAATGTCTATGACTGCGGGAACTTCGAACATGTGCTCGACAAAGCGCTGCGCCTTGCCGACTGGGAGGGGTTTCAGAAGCGTCGGGCCCGGAGCGAGCAGCGTGGCCTGCGCCGCGGCATCGGGCTCGCCATGCATTGCCAGCGGGCCGGCAACCAGTCCGAGCGGATGGAGATCCGGGTAGCGCAGAATGGCTCGGTTGCCTTGCATGTCGGAACCCTCGCCACCGGGCAAGGTCATGAAACGATGTTCGTCCAGATGGCCTCCGAATGGCTCGGGGTGCCCTACGCTCAGCTGCGCGTATTCCAGGGCGATACCGACAAGAGTCTCTTTGGTCGTGGATCCTTTGCACAGCGCACCATGATCGCCGGAGGATCTGCGCTGAAGCTGGCAGCAGACGGGGTAGTGAGTAAAGGCAGGCGACTCGCCGCATGGATGCTCGAAGCTTCCGAGTCGGACATCGACTTCGAGCGCGGCGTCTTCCGCGTCAAAGGCACCGATCGGTCGGTGAGCTTCTCCGATGTCGCAAAGAAGTCCTATCTGGGCGTCGGGCTTCCGCCGGAGCTTGGCGTCGGGCTCGACGCAGTGGGTAGCCACCCCGGCCCGAACACGTTTCCCAACGGCTGCATGATCTGCGAGGTCGAGGTCGACCAGGACACCGGGAGCGTGCGGGTGGTCAGGTTATCCGCGGTCGATGACGTCGGGGTGGTCGTCAACCCGATCACCCTCGAAGGCCAGCTCCATGGATCGATCGCGCAGGGTCTGGGTGAAGCACTGTTCGAGCAGGTCATCTACGACCGCGAAAGCGCGCAGCTTCTGACCGGTTCATTCATCGACTATGGCATGCCGCGTGCCGACGATATGCCGCACNTCACCTCCGATGTCGCTCCCGTTCCGACGAAAACAAATCTCCTGGGCGTCAAAGGAGGAAGCGAGGCCGGCAACGTCGGTGCGCCTGCGGCCATCGTCAACGCCATCATCGACGCGCTTTCACCCTGGGGCATCACGGATGTGCCTATGCCGGCCACCGCCGAGCGCGTCTGGCGGGCGATCAACCAATCGGATGTCGCGCGCGAGTAGGCCGAAGGCTTTGGGCTTACGAGTCTACTGCTGACGATTCTGGAGAAGAATTCGGTTTTGTATACGTTTCGCTATTTCGGGGCTGCAGGCGGTTACGCGAAGAGNTTGGTCTGTCCCGGCGCCCGCGTCGCCATGGTCCATTCCAGCTTGCGGCAGAAGTAATTCCAGGAGTGCTCGATATGCGCGGGTGTCATGATCTGCGCATGCCGCCTTGCGCGGTTGGCCGGTCCGGGCATCGATGTCTTGCCACCGGCGGCCTCACCGAGCAGGTGGGCGCGCGCTGCCCGTTCAAGGAACACGCCGACGCAGGTGGCGTGCTCGATCGATGTGCCGCAGAACGTGACACCGTGATTCGCCATCAGTACAGCAAAATGCGGTCCCAGGCTCGCCGCAAGCGACGCGCCCTCGTCCTTGGTGGTGATCAGCGCGACTTCGTCGCGATGGCGCGCCAGCGCCTCGAAATAATCCGCATCCAGCGTATAGGGCCGAAGGGGCTCGTCGAAGGCGGAGAGAACGCTCGCATGCACGGGGTGGGTATGGGCGACCACGTGGACCTCGGGCCGGCGGCGCAGGATCTCCGAGTGGATCGGCCATTCCGAATGCCGGCCTCCTTCCCCCGCAAGCTTGTCGCCGTCGAAACTCACCAGCACGAAGTCCTCGGGACCAGCGACCTCGCCCAGGCCGACGCGGTTGCGCTTCATCCAAAAACCCCGCTGTTGTGGATCGCGAAGCGACAGGTGCCCGAGGGTCATGTCGCCGTGCCCCTCCAGTTCGAGAATCCGGCAGCTGCACGCCAGGCGCGCCAGCGATTGATCGAGCGTGTTGTCCATTTTTGTCTTNTCCGCGAAAACGCCCCCGTGCAGATGCAGACGCGAGCAGACGCCTGCTGAAACCCCTGTGCCCCGCAAACAGCCGCGCGGCGCCGGTCCAGGTGCTTGCCGAGGCCATGCGAGCCGGATTATGGCATGACAAGCGCACGGTTGCGCCCGCCCTAGGCGCTCTACAACTCCTCGCGGAGACTTCCCGATTGGCCCTTCATCCATATCGACCAGGCCAGCGGGTCCAAGCCGGGAAATCGGTTCGTTCACCGCCAGTCGGCGCTGGTCAAGACGCGCAGCGATCAGCCGCGCCGTAGTCGACCCGATACAGTTCACAAACGCCCGCGGCACTGGTACCGGACTGCTAGTGCTTGCCCGCGTAGCCGAACACGCCCATCAGCAGACGCACTGCGGCGTACCCGATCCAGATCGCGATCCGCGTGGACAGCGGCTTGCGGTACCA
>C687J26845_10000996_pt1 | contig 18018 bp, 12 predicted proteins | sample RifCSPlowO2_12_FD_26845 | JGI IMG/M metagenome (IMG submission 26845)
GACACACGCACTAGCGAAATAGTTGCTTCAGGGGAGTCTGTTGTGGCAGGCTCACGGACCGCAGGTTGGCGCTGCTGGCTAAGCGATCCAGTTTGAACGCACTTACGGTCCCGGTAAGTTGCACAGCTTGGTCTTTCAAACTTTCTGCCGCAGCCGCGCTTTGCTCCACCAAGGCGGAATTTTGCTGAGTCATTCTGTCGAGCAATGCAATGGCAGTGCTGATCTGCGCAATGCCTTCACTTTGCGAAGAGGCGGCAGCGGTGATTTCGCCAATAGTTCTGGTCACGCGCTGAACAGAACTCACAATTTCGGTCATGGTCCGGCCCGCATCGGCCACCAGTCGCGTGCCGCACGAGACCCGATCAACACTGGCGCCAATCAGCAGCTTGATCTCTTTCGCGGCCTGGGCTGATCGGCCCGCCAGGATCCGCACTTCCGAGGCAACCACTGCAAAGCCCCGCCCTTGCTCGCCAGCTCGGGCTGCTTCCACTGCGGCGTTGAGCGCCAGAATATTGGTTTGAAAGGCGATGCCGTCGATCACAGACACGATATCGGCAATCTTGCCGGAGCTGGCATTGATTGCATCCATGGTAGTGACAACTTCTGCCACCACCGCGCCACCGCGGGCGGCTACGTCCGCAGCGGATAAAGCGAGCGCGTTGGCCTGCTGCGCCGCATCGGCGCTGTGCTGTACTGTGTCGGTCAGTTGCATCATGGACGCCGCTGTCTGTTGCAACTTGGAGGCGCTGTCCTCGGTGCGTTGGCTTAAATCCAGGTTCCCCGACGCAACTTCACTGCTGGCGACCTGAATGGAGTCAACTGCGCTGCGAATGCCCCACACCAAGTTTCTGAGCTTGTCCTGCATGGCTGCGATGGCCTGCAGCAGACGCCCGGTTTCGTCGAAAATTCGAACCTCTACTTGGGACGACAGATCCCCCATTGCAATCCGTTCGGCTACCACGACCGCACGGCCAATGGGTGAGGTTACGCTGAGCGTAATCCGCCAGGCAATGAGGCCGCCCATGAGCAGTGCTGTCGCAACCAAAAAACTTTCTGCAGCAAACACGCGTCGCTGCAAATCAACTACATCGGCGCTAGCGGCCTTGCTTTGGGTACGCTGCAACTCGATCAACTTGCCAGCGTGAAGGCGTAGCTGCGATTCAGCGGGGCGCACCCGGTTCATCAGGGTCAACACCGCCGCCACACTGTCACCCTCACCGGCTTGCTTTATAGCCTCCTTCACTTCCGGCAGCACTCTCTTCCCTGCCAGAGAAATATCGGCCATCAGACCTCTCTCCAGATCACTGGTTTCGGGCACAGACAGCAACTCTATTAGATCGCGCTCCGCCTTCAGGAAGGCCGTCTCTTGTACCTTGGCGGCCTGTACTTCTATATCAAGCTGCTTTTTGTCCAGGTCGCCGAACAGGGCGGCTGAACGACAGCTCAGTCCCAAACTGCTGATGCTCTCCATCAATTGACTGGCTAGTTCAATCTTTAGATTATTGACTTCGACAATTCGCTTGACCTGATCACCCAGCAGTTGTATCGCATACGCGCCTGTTCCCGCCACAGCAAGGAGTAGCATCAGAATGCTGATAAAGCCCCACGAAAGTCGCCGCGCCAGTGACATAGACCGAAACAGATGTGTGAGCATGATGAGTTCCAAAGTTGAAAATGGGGGACAACTACTGTGGCGATCCGAATCCGCCTCCGCCGGGTGTGAATATTTCGAACACATCGCCCGGCTGCATTTCGGCCTGGCCGATGTGGCCCAGTTCTTCGGTCTGGCCGTCGGCGCGCAGCACGCGGTTCACCCCCACCTGGCCCGGCTGGCCGCCGGCCATGCCGAAGGCCCCGTGGGTGCGGCCGTTGGACAGGATGCTGGCCGTCATGGGCTCCAGAAAACGCNCCCGGCGCACGCCGCCGTTGCCGCCGGGCCATTGGCCCGCGCCGCCCGAGCCTTCGCGGATTTCGTAGCTTTCCAGGCGCACCGGGAAGCGGAATTCGAAAATCTCGGGATCGGTCAGGCGCGAGTTGGTCATGTGGGTTTGCACGACGCTGGTGCCGTGGAAACCGCCCACCGTCTCGCCCGCCGCATTCGTCACCACCCCGGCGCCCGAGCCGCCTGAAATGGTCTCGTAGTACTGGTAGCGTGCATTGCCGAAGGTGAAGTTGTTCATGGTGCACTGGCTGCCCGCCATCACGCCCAAGGCGCCGTACAGGGCGTTGGTGATGCAGGTGGAGGTCTCCACATTGCCCGCCACCACCGAGGCCGGTGGGTTGGGGTTGAGCATGGAGCCCTGCGGAATGATGACCTGCAAAGGTTTGAGGCAGCCCGCGTTGAGTGGAATGTCGTCGTCCACCAGCGTGCGGAACACGTAGAGCACCGCCGCCATGCACACGGCCGTGGGGGCATTGAAGTTGTTGACCTGCTGGGGTGAGGTGCCGGTGAAGTCGATCACCGCGCTGCGCTCCTTGGCATTGACACGGATGGCCACCTGGATCTGTGCGCCGTTGTCCAGCGGCAGGGTGAAGGCGCCGTCTTTGAGGCGGGTGATCACGCGGCGCACCGACTCTTCGGCGTTGGCCTGCACATGGCCCATATAGGCCTGCACCACGTCCAGGCCAAAGTGCTCCACCATCTTGCGCAACTCTTGCACGCCTTTTTCGTTGGCGGCGATCTGGGCGTTCAGGTCGGCCATGTTTTGTTGCGTGTTGCGCGAGGGGTATTCGCCACTGCTGAGCAGCGCAACCATTTCGGCTTCGCGCAGCACGCCGCGGTCCACCAGCTTGAAATTGCTGATCTGCACGCCTTCTTCTTCGATGCGGGTCGAGAACGGAGGCATGGAGCCGGGTGTAATTCCGCCCACGTCAGCATGGTGGCCTCGGCTGCCGACATAGAACATGGCCCCCACGCTTGTCGCTTCGCGTACTGCGCTGCCCCCACTACCGGAGGGGTCGCTGCGCACCGGGGCGCTCGCGCCTTGGGACGGCCCGGCGGCGCTCAGTGTCTGGCCATCCAGGTAAACGGGCGTGATGACCGTGATGTCGGGCAGGTGCGTGCCACCGTGGTAGGGGTCGTTCAGCACATACACATCACCCGGTTGCATGGTGGCGGCGTTTTCGCGCACCACGGTTTTGATGCTCTCGCCCATGCTTCCCAAATGCACCGGCATGTGCGGGGCGTTGGCGATCAGGTTGCCGCTGGCATCGAACAGCGCGCAGCTGAAGTCCAGGCGCTCCTTGATGTTCACCGAGTAGGCGGTGTTCTGCAGTTGCAGGCCCATTTGCTCGGCGATGTTCATGAACAGGTTGTTGAACACCTCCAGCAGCACCGGGTCCACCGTGGTGCCGACTGCAAATTGGATAGCACGCTCTTCAATGCGGACGAGGGCCAGGTGGTCAAATTCTGTAAGCGTTGCCTCCCAACCTGGCTCCACCACGGTGGTGGCGTTTTTCTCGGCAATGATGGCCGGGCCGGGAATCACGTCGCCAGGGCGCAGATCCTCGCGCACCACCAGGGCCGCTTGCACCCACTGGCCGCCCGAGTACATGCGCACCCACTCGCGCACGGCGCCGCAGGCCTGCAGGTCACGCGGCGCGTGCAGGGCGTGGCGGGGTTCTTCCGGGGCGTCGCCGGCAATCACGGCCTCGACCGACACCGCTTCCACGACCAGGCCCTTGCCTTGCATGAGGAAGGCAAAACGCTGGCGGTAGGCCGCCTCAAAACCGGCCACGATCAGCGCCGTGGTGGCGGTGGGGGTGGCGCCTCCCATGGGGTAGGCCACCACCAGGGCCGCGTCGCTGCCTTCGTAGCGCACATGCACGCGGCGGTGGGTGCTGAGGCTGCCCTGGTTGACCTGCTGGCGTGCCAGTTCGCCCTCGGCCTGCGCGGCCAAGGCGTCCAGCCGGGCCACCACGTCGGGCAGGGCGTCGGGGCTGAGTTTCACTTCCACCGCCTGCTCGCGGATCACGGTCTGGTCGGCCAGGCCCATGCCGTAGGCGCTGAGCACGCCGGCCAGCGGGTGCACAAACACGCGCGTCATGCCCAGCGCGTCGGCCACCAGGCAGGCGTGCTGCCCGCCGGCGCCGCCGAAACATTGCAGGGTGTAGGCGGTGACGTCATAACCCCGGGCGACCGAAATTTTCTTGATGGCGTTGGCCATCTGCTGCACGGCGATGTTGATAAAACCCTCGGCCACCTCTTCGGGCGGGCGCTGGGTTTGTGCCGCCAGCTCGCCAAATTGCGCTTGCACGGCGTCCAGGCTCAGGGCTTCGTCGGCGTTGGGGCCAAACACCTTGGGGAAATAACGCGGCTGGATCTTGCCCATCATCACGTTGGCATCGGTCACCGCCAGCGCGCCACCCCGGCGGTAGCTGGCCGGGCCAGGGTTGGCGCCCGCGCTTTGCGGCCCCACGCGAAAGCGCGCACCGTCAAAGGCCAGCAGCGAGCCGCCCCCGGCCGCCACGGTGTGGATGCTCATCATGGGCGCACGCATGCGCACGCCGGCCACCTGGGTTTCGAACTCGCGCTCGAACTCACCCGCGTAGTGGGACACATCGGTGGAGGTACCGCCCATGTCAAAGCCGATGATCTTCTCGATGCCCGCGATGGCCGCCGTGCGCGCCATGCCCACGATGCCCCCGGCCGGGCCGCTCAAAATCGCATCCTTGCCCTGGAATACATGGGCATCCGTCAGCCCGCCCGAGGACTGCATGAAAAACAGCTTCACGCCGGGCATTTCGCCGGCCACCTGCTCCACGTAGCGGCGCAAAATGGGCGAGAGGTAGGCGTCCACCACCGTGGTGTCGCCCCGGCTGACGAACTTCATCATGGGGCTGGTTTCATGCGAGGTGCTGATCTGCGTGAAGCCGATCTCTTGCGCAATGCGTTTGGCAGCCAGTTCATGCGCGGTGTAGCGGTAGCCGTGCATAAAAACAATGGAAACACTGCGTAGCCCCCGTGTATATTGCGTGAGCAGCTCCTCTTTTAATAGCAATTCGTCCAACGGCTCGATCAGGTCGCCGTGGGCGCCCACACGCTCGTGGGCCTCCACCACGGCGCTGTACAGCAACTCGGGCAACTGGATGTTGCGGTCGAAAATGCGCGGGCGGTTTTGGTAGGCAATGCGCAGCGCATCGCGAAAGCCGCGCGTGGTCACCAGCAGCGTGGGTTCGCCCTTGCGCTCCAGCAGGGCGTTGGTGGCCACCGTGGTGCCCATTTTCACGCAGGCCACCCGCTCGGGGGTGACGGGCTCGCCCTTCTTGAGCCCCAGCAGGTGGCGGATGCCGGCTACGGCGGCGTCTTTGTACTGCTCGGGGTTTTCGCTCAGCAGCTTGTGGGTGACCAGGCTGCCGTCGGGGCGCTTGCCCACCACGTCGGTGAAGGTGCCGCCGCGGTCAATCCAGAATTGCCAGAGTTTGGAGTCCATTGGGGTGGTGGTGTCTTGCATGGTGTTCTCTTAAAAAAGTGACGCACAGGTCTAGTTGAAGTAATAGGAGACAAAGATGTCGCTGGCGGTCTTGCCCACCGAGCGCACCCATTCACGGGAAAAGCGCTCGCCCATGCGCTTGATGTCGATGTCGAGTTCGCTGGACAGGCGCTCCACCTTGATGCCGTGGGCCTGCAGCTCCTGGGTCGCGCTCACGGCGGCCGTTTTGCTGGCCGCCCAGCCTCGGGTTTCGGCCACAGCAGCGGCCTGGAGCACGGCCGTGCGGGCGGCGGGAGAGAGCGCGTCGAAACTTTGGGTGCTGACAAACACAATGTTTTTGGGGAACCAGGCATTGAGTTCGTAGTAGTACTTGATGGGGCCCCACACCCTGTTTTCCACCCCTGTCACTGCCGAGGTGACCATGGCGTCCAGCCGCCCTTCGTTGACGGCTTTGCCCACATCGACCATGGCCACGTCCACCGGCACCGCGCCCAGCATCTCGGCAATGCGTACCGTGGTTTGGTTGTAGGTGCGCATCTTCATGTGCCTGAAGTCGGCTGCCGTCTTGACGGGGCGGGTGGTGTACAGACCCTGGGGCGGCCAAGGCACGGAGAACAAAATCTTCAGCCCGCGCTGGGCAAAGGCCTGCTCCATGCCGGGGCGCTGCAACTGCCACAGGCGCAGCGCCTGTGGGTAGCTGCCGATCACAAAGGGCACAGAGTCCGCGCCCGCCAGCGGGATGTCCTTGGCCAGGCTGGTCATGATGGTTTCGCCGGCCTGCACCTTGCCGTCCTGCACCGCCTGGTGAATGTCGCCCAGCTTGAACAGTTTGCCGTTGGGCGCGAGTTGCAGCTTGAGTTCGCCTTGGGTGGCCTCCTGTACCTCGCGCCCAAACTGGGCGATGTTTTCCGTGTGGAAGGACTCGGCGCGGTAGCCGGTTGCCAGGGTCCAGGTGGTTTGGGCGTGCAAGGTTGGGACGTGGCTTACCCCGACCGCGCACAGCGCAGCAAACAGAACCAGTTTCATGGGAGTCTCCGAGGAGGTTAAGGGGCGAGAGGTGGCCCCGGCCGGGGCCGGACTGTCAATGCATGTTGCGGGGCATCCACAACACGATGTCGGGCACAAAGTAGGTCAGCAAAACCATGAACACCATCACCAGGAAGAAGGGCAGGGCCACCCTGGACAGGTAGCTGAGCTGCCGTTTGGTCAGGCCTTGCAGCACAAAGAGGTTGAAACCCACCGGCGGCGTGATTTGCGCCATCTCGACCACCAGCACGACGAAGATGCCAAACCAGATCAGGTCGAACCCGGCTTTTTCGACCGTGGGCAAGAGCACCGACATGGTCAGCACCACCATGGAGATGCCATCCAGAAAGCAACCCAGCACAATGAAAAAGCCCACCAGCAACACAATCAGCATGAATGGCGGCAGGTGCAGCGCGCCGATGAACTCCGCCAGGTGGCGCGGCAGGCCGATAAAGCCCATGGCCAGTGTCAGGAAGGCCGCGCCCGCCAAAATCAGGCCGATCATGCAGTACACCCGGCACGCCGCCGTCAGGCCGGCCTTGAAGGTGGACCAGTTCAGCGTGCGCTCCAGCAGCGACAGGATGAGGGAGCCCGCCACCCCCAGTGCCGCCGCTTCGGTGGCCGTGGCCACGCCGGAGTAAATCGAGCCCAGCACCAGGGCAATCAAGGACACCACGGGGATCAGGTTGCGCGAGGCATAGACCTTTTGTGCGAAGGTCATGGACTGGTCGGCCGGGGGCACCTTGTCCTTGTTGAAGAGGGCCCAAATGATGATGTAGCCACTGAACAGCGCCGCCAGCACCAGGCCTGGAACCACCCCGGCAATGAAGAGCTTGGCAATGGACACATTGGCCGCCACGCCGTACACAATCATGATGATGGACGGTGGAATCAAGAGACCCAGGGTGCTGGCGCCAGCCAGGGTGCCGATGGAAATTTCGTCCGGGTAACCGCGCTTTTTCAGCTCGGGCAGGGAGATTTTTCCGATGGTGGCGCAGGTGGCCGCCGACGAGCCCGAGACGGCGGCAAAGATGGTGCTGCCGATCACATTGACATGCAGCAGGCGGCCGGGCAGTCGGTCCAGCCAGGGCGCCAGGCCCTTGAACAGGCCTTCGGAGAGTTTGCTGCGAAACAGGATCTCGCCCATCCACAAAAACAGGGGCAGGGCGGTGAGGGTCCAGCTGGAGGTGGAGCCCCAGATGGTCAGCAGCATGGCGTCCCCCACGGGGCGCTGGGTGAACATTTCCATGGCAATCACAGCCACGCCCAGCAGCGACAGGCCGATCCACAGGCCCGAGCCCAGAACCAGGAAGAGCATCAGTATCAGTGCTCCAGCGATCAAGATATCCATGGCAGTCTTTCAGAGTGGAGTGGGTGGGTTTATTCGGCGCGGACGGATTCGCCATCGGCCTCGGCGAAGAAGGTGCGTCCCTGAATGCGGCTGATAAGGGCATCGGCAAACGCCAGGGCAAAACCAATGCTGCCCAATGCCATGGCAATTTGCGGTATCCACAGGGGGGTGGCATCGGCACCGGCCGACACGTCGTGGAAGCTGTACGAGACCCAGACCATGTGGCAGGCGTACCAGGCGAAATAGCTGCACAGAACAGTTGCAGCGCCCAGGCACCAGTATTCAAAAATGGCCCCCACGCGGGGCGGCAGTTTTTGCAGCACCATGGTGACCCGGATGTGGTCACCGTGGCGCAGCGTCTCGGGCAGGGCCAAAAACAGGGTGGCGGCGATGGCATAACCGGCATAGGCGTCCAGGCCGGGGATATCCCACAGGAACTCCCGTGCAGCCACCCCCAACATGATCACCAGGAATGCCGACACCATGGAGATGCACGCCAGGAGCAGCAGGAACTTATAGAAATTTTTGACCAACGTATTCATGGCATGCATCCAAAGAGCGAAACAAAAGGGGGTGCGGGCTGGAGTGCTTACAGTTTGCGGTAGGCGTCGACGATGGCCTTGCCTTCGGGGCCGGCGGTCTTGAGCCATTCTTCGGTCATGGTCTCGCCGATCTTGGTCAGGCCGTCGCGGATTTCATCGCTGGGCAGGCCGGTGGTCATGCCGTTTTTGCCCAGGTCCTTGATGTAGCCTGCGTTTTTGGCCAGGCTGGCGGCCCAGCCACGCTCTTCGGCCGCTTTGCCGGCGGCGATTACCGCGTCTTGGGTGGCTTTGTCCAGTGCGTCAAAGGCCTTCTTGTTGACCACCGTGGCGTTGCGTGGCAACCAGGCGTTCACGATGTAGAAGTACTTGGTTTGTTCGTACAGCTTGCTGTCCATGCCGCTGGCGCTGGAGGTCAAAAAGTTGTCTACCGCGCCGGTGGCCAATGCCTGGCCCAGTTCCGCCAACTGGATGGTCACCGGCTGGGCTTTCACCAACTGCGCAATGCGGGTGGTGGCGGGGTTGTAGGCGCGCATTTTGGTGCTCTTGAAGTCCTCCATGGTTTTCATGGGTTTGATGGAGTACAGGGACTGCCCAGGCCATGGCACCGAGAACAGGAGCTTCAGGCCCTGCTCGGCCAAAAGTTTTTCGGTGGCGGGCTTGGATGCGGTGTAGAGCTTTTGTGCCGCACCGTAGCTGGTGGCCAGAAAAGGGACGGAGTCCACACCAAACAGGGGGTTCTCGTTGGAGTAGGCCGACAGGATGAACTCACCCGCCTGTGCCTGGCCTGTTTGCACCGCACGCTTGATTTCGGGCATCTTGTACAAAGACGCACCCGCATGCACCGTGATCTTGAGCTTGCCACCCGTGGCCTTGGCCACTTCGTCGGCAAACTGTTGCACGTTTTCGGTCTGGAAGGTGTTGGTGGCGTAGCCGGTGGGCAAATCCCACTTGGCTTGGGCGAAGGCCAGGGGAGCGGCCAGGGTGGAGGCACAGGCAAAGGCGAAGGCAAGTTTTTTCATTTCAGTTCCTTGGTGGGTTGGGTCAAAAAAAGAGGCAGGTTAAAAAGAGGCCAGTTGTTGGTTGAGCAGGTCGGTGATCAGCATCGCCCCGGGGGCATGGGTGATGCAGAACGCGGGGCGGGCCTGGGCGAGCGCTGCCTGGGGCGTGACGCCGCAGGCCCAGAACACCGGAATTTCGTCGTCCATGATGTCCACGGCGTCGCCGTAGTCGGGTGCGCCGAGGTCGGCAATGCCAATGAGCGCCGGGTTGCCCAGGTGCACCGGCGCGCCATGCACGTTAGGGAAGCGCGAGGTGACCTGCACCGCACGGATGGCGGCGGCCGCCTTCATGGGGCGCATGGACACCACCATGGGGCCGTGGAACAGGCCGGCCGGCTGGGTGGCGATGTGGGTGCGGTACATGGCCACGTTTTTGCCCTGCGCAATGTGGCGCAGGGGCAGGCCGGCTTCCAGCAGGGCGTGTTCAAACGAGAACGAGCAGCCCAGCACAAAGGTCACCAGGTCTTTGCGCCACAAGGCCGTGATGTCGGTGGGCTCATCCACCACCACCCCATCGTTCCACACCCGGTAGCGCGGCAGGTCGGAGCAGATGTCGATGTCGTCTCCCAGGCTGGGCAGCATGGCCTGGCCGGGCTCGGACACGGCCAGCACGGGGCAGGGCTTGGGGTTGCGCTGGCAGTAGCGCAAGAAGTCGTTGGCCTGTGCCTCGGGCAGGATGACCACATTGCCTTGCACATGGTCGCTGGCCAAACCGCTGGTGTGGGACGCCCACGCGCCCTGGCGAATCTTTCTGCGCACAAGCTGTGCGTTGGCAATGCCCTGGGGGCCAAAAACCGATACCGCTGATTCCGAGACAGATTGCACTTTGTTTCCCCATTTCGCATGCCAGCAAGTGGCGATGGGCGGATTGTGGAAGTACAACTGTCCTTGCGCAAACGCAAAATATGCTACTTATGTCATCGATTTTTTCGATGATAAGGGTTTACCCTTGATTGATTTTTTTGGTGCATGCGATGCACCTTCAACGAACGCGATGGCCGACTTGACCACCGTTTCCACCGTGTTGGTGGTGGGGTCGGCGCGGTAGCTGGCGTGGATGGGCAGGGACTGCAACTTTGCGTCGCAGCCCAGCACTTTGAGACTGTAGAACCCCGTCAATCGGGCTACCGCCACACGCGGCAGCAGGGCCACGCCAAAGCCGCCTTGCACCAGTTGCACCATGGCGGAAATGGACGAAATGGCGTGCACCTTTTTGGGCTGCAGGTGGTGCTGGCGGAACAAATCGAGCAAGGTGACATTGGGCTGCGAGCCTTTCTGAAAGGTCAGCAACTCCATCTCGGCCAGTTCAGCGAGCCGGTATTTGGCTTTTTTGTGCAGCACCGGGTGCCCCACAAAGGCCATGTCCATGGGGGCCAGTGCATGGTTGCGCACGCCATCGGCCGAGGCGGGTAGGGCCGCAAAAGCCAGGTCCAGCGTGCCGCGCTGGATTTGTTCGGTGAGGATGGGCGTGGTCTCCACGGTGAGCTCCAGCTCCAGCCCGGGCTGCTCGGTGCGCAGTTGCTCCAGCCAGGGGATCAACCAGGAGTGCAGCACCGACTCAATGGCGCCTATGCGCATGGACACGGCCACCGGCACGCCCGAGCCCATCTCGGCCTTGACCTCGCGCTGCAGCTCCAGCAGCTTGTTGGCATGCACCAGAAACCGCACGCCGGCCCCGGTGAGCTTGAAACGTTTGTCGCTGCGGTCCAGCAGCAGCACACCCAGCTCTTCTTCCAGCGTGGCAATGCGGCTGGACATGGCGGACTGCGTCAAAAACAGCTTCTCCGCCGCCCGCGAGATGCTTTTCAGGGACGCCACCCAGTAAAAGGCTTCCACAAAACGCAGGTTCATGGCGCGGGGCGGGGTGGTTTAGCTGACCTTCTTGACCAGCACCTGGCTCTTGCGGTCCCAGTTGTATTTGCGTTTGCGGGCTTCGGGCAGCCAATCGGGGTCCACCAGCACAAAGCCGCGTTTGAGGAACCAGTGGGTGGTGCGGGTGGTCAGCACAAAAATGCTGTCCAGCCCGGCGGCCTTGGCGCGCTGCTCAATGCGCTTTAACACCCGCTCTCCGTCACCCTGGCCTTGCACGTCGGGGGACACGGTCAACGCGGCCATTTCGGCGGTTTTGGACTCGGGGTAGGGGTACAGGGCAGCGCAGGCGAAGATCACGCCGTCGTGCTCGATGACGGTGTACAAACCGGCATCGCGCTCGATCTCGGTGCGGCTGCGTTTGACCAGGGTGCCGTCTTTCTCAAACGGTTCGATCAGTTGCAGGATGCCGCCTACATCGTCCTCGCTGGCTTCGCGCAGGCTCTCCAGCTTTTCGTCCACCACCATGGTGCCTATGCCGTCGTGCACGTACACCTCCAGCAAAATGGCGCCGTCCACCGCAAACGGGATGATGTGGCTGCGCTCCACGCCGTTTTTACAGGCCTTCACGCAGTGCTGCAGATAAAAGCCGATGTCGGTGGGCAGGTTGGCGGTGGGCAAGGTGGCCAGCAGCTTTTCGGCGGCGGCCAAAGGCAGCTCGGTGTCGATGGGGTTGTCTTCGCTGGCAGGCTGGGTGGGGTCGATGCGGATGCCCGGTACTTCCGTCACAAAAATCAGCTTGTCGGCCTGCAAAGCGGTGGCAACGCTGGTGGCGACCTCTTCCATGGTCAGGTTAAAGGCCTCGCCGGTCGGTGAAAAACCAAACGGCGACAGCAGCACCATGGCGCCCATGTCCAGCGTACGGGTGATGCCCGCAATGTCCACCTTGCGCACCAGCCCCGAGTGCTGGAAGTCGATGCCATCCACAATGCCCACGGGCCGCGCCGTGATGAAGTTGCCCGAAATCACGCGCACCGTGGAGTCCGCCATGGGCGTGTTGGGCAGGCCCTGGCTGAACGCCGCCTCGATCTCGTAGCGCAGTTGGCCCGCCGCCTCCTGGGCGCAGTCCAGCGCCACCTCGTCGGTGATGCGGATGCCGTGCGAGTACTTGGGCGTGTGGCCCTTGGCCCGGAGTTGCTCGTTCACCTGCGGGCGAAAGCCGTGCACCAGCACAATTTTCACGCCCATGCTCTGGATCATGGCCAGGTCCTGCGCCAGATGGTGCAGCTTGCCCGCCGCAATGGCCTCGCCCGCAATGCCCACCACAAAGGTCTGGTTGCGGAACTTGTGGATATAGGGTGCGACGGAGCGGAACCAGGGCACAAAGGTGAAATTGAATACAGAGGTCATGGGGCTTTTAACAATTGAAGACGTTTGGCGGGTAAAAGGCGTATGAAATCACGGTCAAAGGTGGCCAGCACCTCTTGCTGCTGTAAAACGCAGGCGGCAATCCAGGCATCGGGCAAGTCGTTGCCACTGAGATTTTGGTCCATGCACAGGGAGCGCAGACCGGGCCATTCGTCTTGGACCGCCAGCACGACCACGCCCGGGCTGGCCAGCAGTGCGTCTATAAAATCCACGGCCTGGGCTATGGGCGTGGGGATGGAGAATATTTTGGGGTGCGTGACCAGGCGCAAAAAACTGGCAATCACGGTACTCAAGAGGCACAGGCCCTTGGCTTGGTGGGTGTCGCCCAAGGCTTCCAATACCCACGCACGGGCCACCGTGTGGTGCGGATGGTCTTGCCGCGATGCCGCCACCAGCACATTGACATCGGGCGTCATTCTTCCAGCGCCTGGAGCATCGATTTGTTGCTGGACGGGTCGATACCGCTTTGCAGGCCGTTTCCTCCTTGGAAAACAGGCAGGTGCGGTGGTTTTGTGGGCGTGGGTGTGTCGTTGCTGCCGGCGTATTGCGCCAAAAACTCCCGCACTTTGGCGCTCACGGACGTGCCTTCGTGAATCGCCCGGATGCGGGCTTTGCGAACGATGGATTCGTCTAAAGAGATGGTGAGGTTGGCCATGGGTACCGCCTTTGTAGTGCCTTGGTAGTCTTCGTGAATAAGTGTAGCACGTGAATTCGTGGCGTGGGATAATCCCGCGGTGATTGCACCTACCGCCTCCCATACTCCCGCCACATCTCCTGCCACCTCCATGGATGCACCTCGTAGTCTGAGCGAACGCCCCGCTCCTGCGCTTCAAATCGATTTCCCTGAAACCCTGCCCGTATCGGGCAAACGCGAAGAGATCATGGCCGCCATCGCGGCGCACCAGGTCGTCATCGTGTGCGGCGAGACAGGTTCCGGCAAAACCACGCAACTGCCCAAGATCGCCCTGGCCATGGGACGCGGGCTGTGCAACTACCCCAAGACTTTGCCTGATGGCCGACCCGCGCCGCGCGGCAAGCTCATCGGCCACACGCAGCCGCGCCGGATTGCCGCCAGCAGCGTGGCCAAACGCATTGCCGAGGAGCTGAAAACCCCGCTGGGCGAGGTGGTGGGTTTCAAGGTGCGTTTTCAGGACCGCCTGAGCAAGGACGCCTCGGTCAAGCTGATGACCGACGGTATTTTGCTGGCCGAGACGCAGACCGACCCGCTGCTGAAAGCCTACGACACCATCATCATCGACGAGGCGCACGAGCGCTCACTCAACATCGATTTTCTGCTGGGCTACCTGCGCCAGATTTTGCCGCGCCGCCCGGACCTGAAAATCATCGTTACCTCGGCCACGATTGATGCCCAGCGTTTTGCGGACCACTTTGCCAGCCGACCGGCGCAGGGCCGCCCCAAGCCGGGCGACGCCCCCTCGGGGGGCAGCGACGACGCGCAGCGCGGAGCGTGGGGGCCTTTGACGCCCGCGCCCGTGATCATGGTTTCCGGGCGCATGTTTCCGGTGGAGCAGCGTTACCGGCCGTTTGAAGAGTCACGCGAATACGACCTGAACTCGGCCATTGCCGACGGCGTGGACGAACTCTGGCGCGACCCGCACAACGGCGGCGACATCCTGATCTTTTTGCCCGGTGAGCGTGAAATCCGCGAGGCGGCCGACCATTTGCGCAAGCACCTGAGCCACCAGCCGGTGCTGCGCAACGCCGAAGTGCTGCCCCTGTTTGCCCGCCTGAGTCCGGCCGAGCAGGACCGCATTTTTGACGGCCACACCGGGCGGCGCGTGGTGCTGGCCACCAACGTGGCCGAGACTTCGCTCACGGTGCCAGGCACCCGGTACGTCATTGACGCAGGCACGGCGCGCGTGAAGCGCTACAGTTTCCGTAGCAAGGTGGAGCAGTTGCTGGTGGAGCCCATCAGCCAAAGCTCGGCCAACCAGCGCGCCGGGCGCTGCGGGCGCGTGGCCAACGGCATTTGCATCCGCCTGTATGACAAGGCCGACTTTGACGGCCGCCCGCGTTTTACCGACCCCGAAATTTTGCGGTCGTCGCTGGCCGGCGTGATTTTGCGGATGAAGTCGCTGCACCTGGGTATCGTGGAGGACTTTCCGTTTATCGAACGCCCGTCGGGCCGTGCCATTGCCGACGGCTACCAGTTGCTCAACGAGCTGGGCGCGGTGGACGATGCCAACGAGTTGACCGCCATGGGCCAGGAGCTGGCCAAGCTGCCGCTGGACCCGCGCGTGGGCCGCATGATTCTGGAGGCCCGCAGTCGCCAGGCGCTGGACGAGGTGTTGGTGATTGCCTCGGCGCTGAGCGTGCAGGATGTGCGCGACCGGCCCATGGACGCGCAGCAGCAGGCCGACCAGGCGCATGCCAAATTTGACGACGAGAAGAGTGAATTCAGCGGTTACCTGAAGTTGTGGAAATGGATTCACGATGCGCGGGGTGGTGAGCCTTACTCGACTCAGGGAGTTGGGGTGGCTGGGCGTTCTGCGCAGGTAAAAGGAGGAGGCCGAAGGCCGGGGGACACGGAGCAGAGCGCCCAGCCGCTCCAACTCCCGGCGCATGCTTCCACGCACAAGCTGACCAACCGCCAATACGAACAATTGCTGCGGCAAAACTTCGTCAACATGCGCCGCGTGCGCGAGTGGAAGGACATCCATTCGCAGCTGCATACGGTGGTGGCCGAGCACAAATGGCTGCTCAACGCGGCTCCTGCCTCGTATGAACAATTGCACCTCTCCATGCTGGCGGGCCTGCTGGGCAACATCGGGTGCAAGCTGGAAGAGGGGCAAAACGGCGAATACCTGGGGGCGCGCAGCATCAAGTTCTTCGCCCACCCCGGCGCGCACCTGGTCAAAAAGCCGGGCAAGTGGATCGTGGCGGCCGAGCTGGTGGAAACCACGCGCCTGTTTGGCCGCGGCATTGCCGCCATCGAGCCGCAGTGGCTGGAGCAGGTGGGCGGCCATTTGCTGAAGAAACAGTTGCTGGACCCGCATTGGGAAAAGAAGGCGGCCGAGGTGGTGGCGCTGGAGCGGGCCACGCTGTACGGCATCGTGGTTTACAGCGGGCGGCGGGTCAACTACGGCCGCGTGGACATGCACGGCGCGCGAGAAATTTTTATCCGCGAAGCGCTGGTGGGCAAGGAGTGGGAAACCACGCTGCCGTTTTTGGCCGCCAACCAGAAACTCATCAAACAGGTGGAAGACCTGGAGCACAAAGCCCGCCGACAAGACGTGCTGGTGGACGACGAACTCATCTACGCCTTTTACGACCAGCAATTGCCCGCCGACGTGTGCAGCGGCTACAGCTTTGAGCGTTGGTACCGGGAGGAATCCAAAAAGCCGCAGTACACGCAATCCAACTTGGGAGGCTGGGCGGCTGAGCGTTCTGCGCAGGTAAAAGGAGGAGGCCAAAGGCCGGGGGACACGGAGCAGAGCGCTCAGCCGCCCAGCCTCCGCGAGAGCACACTCCTGCGCCTGACCCGCGAAGAGCTGATGCGCCACGAGGCCGCCGGCATCACCACCGCGTCCTTCCCCAAAACCATCCGCTTAGGGGGAGTGGACTGCGCGGCCACCTACCTGCACGAACCCGGCGACGCCAGAGACGGCCTGACCGTGACCGTGCCCCTGTTTGTGCTGAACCAGGTGAACGAGGAGCGTTGTGAATGGCTGGTGCCCGGCATGCTCAAGGACAAAGTGCAGGCCCTGCTCAAAACCCTGCACCAGCGCCCGCGCAGCCGCCTGGTGCCGCTGCCCGACACCGCCACCAAGTTTGCCGAAGCGCTGAACGCGCCCGAGAAGTTTGGCAGCGGCGGTCTGGTCGATGCCGTGCTGAAACTGGTGCGCGACGCCACCGCGCTGGACATCGCGCGCGCCGACATCAAGGTCGACATGCTCACGCCGCACTTTTTTATGAACTTCCGCGTGGTGGACGAACACGGCCGCCAACTGGGGCAGGGGCGCAACCTGGGTGCGCTCAAAGCCGAGTGGGGCAAACAGGCGCGCGGTGCCTTCCAGGCGCTGGCCAACCTGAAACTGGGGCAGGTCAACCAGAATAATGCATCAAATAGTACTCTAGCCCCCGTGGATACTGCGCAAGCAGCTATCAAAAACGGAGCAAATGCGGGTCCAGCAGGCCGTGCGGATGGAAATTCTGCACAAAATAGGTCTCCAGCCCGCGTAGAGCCTGCGCAAGCAGCTATGAAATCAGGAGCAACAGGAGCATCTGGAACAAAAGCGGCGCCTGCGGGCAACACCAAACCGGCACTGCAAGACCAGCGCCACACCGCCTGGACCTTTGGTGAATTGCCCGAGCTGCTGGAAATCCGCAAGGGTGGCCAGACCCTCATCGGTTTCCCCGCCCTCATCGACGCGGGCGATGCGGTCACGGTGGAGGTGTTTGACGAGCCCGAAATGGCGGCCGCCAAACACCGTGCCGGCCTGCGCCGCCTGTTTGCGCTGCAGCTCAAGGACGCGCTCAAGTACCTGGAAAAAAACATCCCCGACCTGCAGAAGATGGCCGTCACCTTCATGCAGGTGGGCCGCTCGGACAGCGGCACCGGCGGCGGCACCATCGAAGAGCTGCGCGAGCAAATCATTGCCGTGGCGCTGGACCGGGCCTTTTTGCTCGACCCGCTGCCCACCGACGAGTTCGCCTTCAAACGCCGGGTCGAGGAAGGCCGCGGCCGCCTGACCCTGATCGCCACCGAAGTGGCGCGCCTGGCCGCCACCATCCTGGCCGAATACGCAACAGCTGCCCGCAAGATCAAGGACACCAAAAACGCACCCGACGCCACGGCGGACGCCGCCCAGCAACTGGCGCGCCTGATGCCCAAGCGCTTTCTGCTGCAAACCCCCTGGACCGCCCTGCAGCACTACGCCCGCTACCAAAAAGCCATCACCGCCCGCCTGGAGAAATACCGCGCCGACCCCGCCCGCGACGCCACCCGCCTAGCCGAATTACGCCCCCTGGAGCAGCGCTACTGGCGCCTGGTGGCCGAACGCAAGGGCGTGAGCGACGACCGCATGGTGGAGTTCCGCTGGCTGCTGGAAGAGCTGCGCGTGAGCTTTTTCGCCCAGGAACTGCGCACGCCGCAGCCGGTGAGTGTCAAGCGGCTGGAGAAGGCTTGGGGGCAGTTGGGGTAACTGCGGTGCAAATGACCGCAAATCACTTATTGCAGCTCGCGTAGCCTCTGACGGGTTCGCGCCAAACTGGGCGAACGTTCCGCAGCGCGCGCCGGGCTCCAATCGGATTGCACCCAATGCGACAGGAGCGTGTTGTAGCCAATGCCCTGGCATGCGATGGCACCCGCCTCTTTGACCAAGTCCTGGCGCACTGGCCGGGGTGCTAGC
>C687J26845_10001000_pt1 | contig 17960 bp, 17 predicted proteins | sample RifCSPlowO2_12_FD_26845 | JGI IMG/M metagenome (IMG submission 26845)
TCCATAATATCTCCGCTGATTAATTTAAATGGATGTTTTTGTGCTTTCATTTTCAGAAGTTCATCTTTGGGCATATTTAAAAGTGGTTCCAACTCTTTTACATCAAAGTTTTGGATTAAGCTGTTTATCTCAAGTCTTCTGCTTAGCCATAAGTTAAAAAGATGACTTTGATAAGCACTGATAAGGAGTTTTTTTATCTTAGGATTGCGCTCTTTTTTTTCGCCTTTAGCAATTTTTTCACCATCNATATGGTTGTTGCCGTCNGTTCCAAAGCGTTGATAACCNAAGAAATTCGGTATCCCNTATTTGGATATATTTTTTAGTGCTTCATCTATTTTTTTTGCAGAAGTAGGATTTACTTTTTTTAATTTAATATAAAATCTATTTCCATTTAAATGACCTATTTTTATTTTGTTGTTATGATATGTTTTAGAGATAATTTTTACATCTTCATTGTCAAATTCATTCATTTTTTCTTCATATTTTCTNTGTAGAGAGATATACTGTTTTGTCATAGCATGCTTGTCTTTTAGCCCGGCGTAGCCTATCTCTTTGTTTTGAATNCCNAGNTATTTGGCAATCATACTTACCAATTCAAGTGTTGAGAGGTTCTTTTTTCTAACAAACAAAACCAGATGCTCACCCTCTCCTGAAAACTCATAAAGAGGTATCTCTTCAACAACGAAATCCCTCGGGGTCTGTCTAAAATGAAAATCTATACTTGAATGATTGAGCGAATAAAATCTATCCATAATAATCCTATATTTTAAAAGTGATGTGCTTTGCACCTGTTTTTGTAATTTTTTCTTACNCATTTTCCAATAATATTTACCGGCGTTCTGCTTCTAGCAGCATGTCTTAAAATGGCTTTTTTATATCTTGGGTCAAATCCAAAAAGCATCTCATACTCTTCACCGCTGCAGCCAATACTTTTTGAAATTTTAGTTTTAAACTTAAAACCAACTCTATTTACAGACGAAAGCTTTTGCAAATCGCAAAAAAGACCATCTGATATATCCATTCCAGAACTTAAAAAACGAGAACATTTGGATATAAACTTATCTCTTAATTTTATATCAACAAACTTAGATTTTTTATGAATCTTGCCCAAGTTCATTAATTTTTTTAGCTCTTTTAAACTTCCGCCAAGTTTACCGCTATAGGCGATTAAATGACCTTTTTTTAGTCCTTTTCTCGTTAAAGGTTTTTTTGTTTTTGAAATAACGGTAACCGTAATGTCAAGCTTAACATTGCCAATCGTATCTCCGCCTATTATCTCAATTCCATACTTAAGAGCGGCATCTTGAAATCCTGCCGCTAACTCTCTTATTTGGTTTTTTGTAATATTTTTAGGCATAGCAACACTCAGCAGAGCATATCTCGGTTCTGCATTCATAGCTACTGCATCAGATATATTTACAATCATTGCCTTAGCGGCTATTTGATAGTGACTCATCCAAGAAGTTTTAAAATGAACATCTTCAAAGAATGCATCTTTAGAATAGACGGTACCGTCTATTAAAGCTCCATCATCACCGATGTGTCTACTTTTAAACTGCGATATAAAATAATTTTCTAAATTCAATAAAACTTCTTAAAATGCCTTAAGTTGCTATTAAAGCCAATGTATATAAAATAACAGGTTATTATACCATCTTATCAGGAAACTGCAATGAAGCACTCTATTAAAAAAATATTTAAAAACCTATCTTTGTTTCTTATTTCTGCAACAATATTTGCAGCATTTGGTGTGTTAGCAGCTATCGACCACACTAACTCATATATAAAATTAGATAATCTCAGCAATCAAAAAAAGATAATCTCTTCAATTACAAACTTGCCAAAAGAGAATCTTGAGATATCTCTTATTCAGTTAAATGGCAAAACTACACAGCTTATTAATGATATTGACAAGCTTCGAAGTCTGTATGAGTACAGTTTTACAGAAAAACTTCTACTATTAAACTCCAAAGAGTATCTTGGTGATTTGGATAAGTTAAAATCTCTAACAAAAACATTCAATAATAAGGCAATTGATTATTACAATAATAAATACGGAGATATTGAGTTAAAAGAGAGTGAGTTAAAGCAAAGTATTGTTTTACTAATGAACATATAAACTCTATTATTTTTAAGGCAGTTACATACAATCAAGCTACATTCAGTATTCATAAAAAAGTAACATATTTTGCTTTTATAATTATTTTATTGGCGTCTATCTGGTACAGAAAAAGACTTAATGCTATCTATAAAGATTTAGAATTTTTAAACAATGCAAATCTTAAGCGGTATGATGTTTTTTCAGAAGAGGCAGATGCAATTTCATTAAGAATAAAAAGAAAACCTGTTGTAGCAGAAAATCCGGCAATGCTTGATGCCGTAACCGGAATAAGCAACCTAAAAGGGATGATGAATTCGTACGCTGAAAAAAAAGGAATGAAAGATAACAATTTTACAGCCGTAACAGTATTTGAAGTTGATAATTTCTCAAAAACCAATAAAGTTTATTCACTTGAATTTACACAAACGATACTTAAAAAAATTGCGTTTTCAATCTCTTTGCATCAGCAGGTAACAGATGTTATTGCAAGAACAGAATATAATCAATTTACTATTATTTTCTCAAGATCAAACAAAGAGCAGCTGTTTAAAGAAGTAGACGCGATTCGTCAAAGCATCTCTGAACTGAAATTAAGCTCTCCTGAATTAGGCGAAATTACAATTACTCTTAGCGGCGGTTATGTTATAAAACCAAATAATGTTTCGCTTGAAGAGTCGATTAGACAAGCTAAAAAAGTTCTAAAACATGCTCAAAATAGNGGCGGAAACATCATATCNCAAATAAAAGATTTAGCTCATAGCGAATTATAAAAAAATATTTTATTACACNCCTCCTTTTATNANATAGAGATGACGCATAATGTAACAACTCTTCTCTATAAAATCCTTTTTTATCATACACAAAGGCTAAAAATAGTACAATCCGCCTTATTTTATTAAATTTAACAAAGGAAAGCTAATGGGTATTCCTATTTATACTTACGATGCTATTATTGTTGGCGCAGGCCTAGCTGGCTGTGCTGCTGCAAGAGAGTTGCAAATTGCAGGGAAAAAAGTTGCCGTAATAACAAAACTTCATCCTCTAAGAAGTCATTCAGGTGCTGCTCAAGGCGGTGTAAACGCTGCTTTTAGTGACAAAGACAGCGTAGAACTGCATGAGTTTGACACTGTAAAAGGCAGCGACTATTTAGCTGATCAAGACGCAGTTGAATTTATGTGTAAAAATGCGCCTGAAACCATCCGTTGGGCTGAGAGAATGGGTGCTGCATTTAGNAGAACTCCNGATGGAAAAATAGCTCAAAGACCTTTTGGCGGACAATCATCNCCTCGTGCATGTTATGCGAAGGATAGAACCGGTTTAACTCTTTTACAGACAATATATGAACAAGCTTTTCGCTCCGGTGTTAAGTTTTGGGATGAGTGGTATGTAGCTGACTTAATATACAAAGATAGCAAAGTTTCTGGGGTTGTGGCGTTTAACATTAGAGATATGCAAATGGCTATTTTTAACGCAAAATCAGTTATGTTTGCAACCGGCGGATATGCAAGAAGTTACAAAATTAACTCAAACGCACATGCAAATACAGGTGACGGCCTCTCAATCGTAGCTCGTCATGGTCTTCCGTTAGAAGATATGGAGTTTGTTCAATTTCACCCCTCAGGACTTTCAGGAAACGGTGTTTTAATTTCTGAAGCGGCTCGCGGAGAGGGTGGACGCCTTTTAAACTCTCTTGGTGAGAGATTTATGGAAAAATACGCTCCAAATGCAATGGAGTTGGCAAGCCGCGATGTTGTAAGCCGTGCTATTTTAAATGAGATTAGAGAGGGACGCGGTGTCGGACCAAGAAAAGATGCTGTTTTCATTGATGTAACTCATCTAGGGCGTGATTTAATTATGGAGAGATTACCTGAACTTCGTGATTTAGCGATTACTTTTTTAGGGCTTGACATGATTAAAGAGCCTATACTTATCTCCGCAACCGCTCACTACTCTATGGGTGGAATTCCTGTAAATATCGCAGGAAATGTTCGTAAAAACAATAGCGAATTTGTAGAAGGTTTTTATGCAGCCGGTGAGTGTTCGTGCGTATCAGTCCACGGCGCAAACCGCCTTGGTGCAAACTCTGTACTTGAAGCTCTTCTATTTGGTCGTTTTGTCGGTAAAACGATGGTAAAAGAGGTTGACAATATCACTCTTCGCCAAGCAACTGAAGAAGATGCAGCAAGAGCTATTAGCGAAATGAATTTTATTTTAAATAACAACGGTACGGAAACTATTCCAAATTTAAGAGAAGAGTTACAGCAGTGTATGACAGCAAATGCCGGTGCGTTTAGAACAAAAGAGACTTTAGAAATAGCTGTTGCCAAGGTTAAAGAACTTCGCGAAAGATTTAAAAATATTCGCATAAAAGACAAATCAAAGCTATTCAACACTGAACTGCAAGAAGCTATTGAGTTTGGTCATATGGTTGACTACTCTGCATTTATTGTTGAGAGTGCTATTGCAAGGAATGAGAGTCGCGGCGCTCACTTTAGAGAAGATTTTGACACTCGTGATGATGAAAATTTCCTAAAGCACACTATGGCTTATATGGATAAAGATGGAAACATCTTACTTGATTACATGGATGTCGTACTCGGCAAACATGAACTAAAAACCAGAACATACTAAGGAGAACTTATGAGTACAAATACAATTACTACACAAAAAGTAAACTTCAAAGTATTTCGTTTTAATGCTGATGAGGATTACCTTCCATACTATGAAAACTATACAATGGATATTACCTCTGAAGAGGTAGTTTTAGATGTTCTAAATAGAATAAAATGGGACCATGACGGTAGTTTTTCTTACAGAAGAAGTTGTCGTCACGGTATCTGCGGAGCATGTGCTATAAAAGTAAACGGTAGGAGCACTCTTGCATGTAAAGAGAGTATGACTACAATGATAGAGTACTTCGGAAACGATATTACTCTTGAACCGCTAAGCACAAAAAGAGCTATTAAAGATATGATTATCGATAAGGCTGACTTTTGGGAGAAACATGCGGCAGTAACTCCTTATCTTGTTGCAGATATAGATGAGTGTCCGTCTTGNGAAAATCTTGTATCTCCTCATGACGCNGAAGAGCTAAACGAAGCAGATTTGTGTATCCAGTGCGGNGCATGCCACTATGCTTGTCCGGTTGTTGAGATAAACAGCGACTTCTTCGGTCCTGCCGCATTTGCTGCAGCTTATCGTTTTGAAGCAGATGTTCGCGACAACGACACACAGAGACTTATAAATGTAAATGAAGANAAGCAAGGNGTTTGGGATTGTGCTAAATGTTTTGAGTGTGCAGAGGTTTGNCCAAAAGATATAAACCCTATTGANAAAATNACTAAACTTCATCAAATGGCATTTAAAAAAGGTGTAGCAAAAAACAATGTTGCAACACGCCATGCGGTTGGCTTTTTACACTCTATCAAAAAACACGGTATGCTTGATGAGGGCGGCTTAGTTCTCTACTCTGAGGGTCCGTCAATTATAAAACACATTCCTGTTGCACTTCAAATGTTTAAAAAAGGCAAAATAATAATGCCTTGGAATATGCCAAAATCAGATAACCTTGATGAGATTCAAAAACTTATAAAATCATCGTCAACTGTTAAGTTCTAGGAGTAATTAAATGAAACAATTAAAATACGCACTTTTTACGGGATGTACTGCAAAACAGAGTACACCTGAACAGATGATGTCAACACTGGCAGTAGCTAGAAAACTAAATATAGAACTTATAGAACTTACGGAGGCTTCTTGTTGTGGAGCTTCTCACTTGCAAGATTATGATGATTTTTTATCACTTGTCCTAAACGCTAGAAACATCGCATACGCTGAAAAGCATGGACTGACAATGGTTACAATATGTAATACATGTCAATTAAATACAGCTATGACAAAACATAGACTAGATAAAAATATAGAGTTAAAAGCAAAAGTAAACGAGAAGCTTGCAGAGGTTGGATTGGAGTACAAAGGTACTTCAAATGTTATCCACTTTTTGTATGCTATCATAGATGATTTCGGACTAGATAAAATCAAAGAGATGGTTGTAAGACCTCTTAGCCAATTTAATATAGCTCCGTTTTACGGCTGTCACAACATCCGTCCATCAGAGCTTCATGATGAGTCTCACAAGCAAAAAGAGAACCCGTACAACCCTACTTCATTAGATGATTTAATCATTGCATGCGGTGGAAAAAATGTTGAATATGAAGAGAAAAACAAATGCTGCGGTTTCCATGTCGAGCTTCAAGCGCCTCATACAGCTGCGGTTCTTACCGGAAACGCTATTGCCGGTGCAACTGACAACAATGCGGATATGATGGTAACACCTTGTCCGCTTTGTCACTTAAAACTAGACACTCAAACAAAACATGCTTCTGAGGCAATAGGCAGAGATGTTTCACTTCCGGTTCTTCATATGCAGCAGATGGTAGGACTTGCTCTTGGATGTACTCCTGCAGAGCTTGGACTAAAACACCATGTTACTGAGGTTAATTTTATCTAAAACCAAAAAATAGAGAGATTTTTCTCTCTATTTAATCCTCCTTCTAACAATATCAAGTAATTTTTTCTTTTGACTTATCTTAAAATTCTGTTCATCATTTAAATAAACAATTTTTGTTTTTGTTTATTTAGTAAATATCAAGTTATTTTATATATAATGTTTGTTGAATAAATAGTTGTATTCTTAGTGAGGGGATTACATGAATATACAAACTGAATTAAGTGTGTTAGCAATCATAATTTCGATATTTACTTTTATTTTCACAATTTTAGTAGATTTGAAATCTTCAATTCAATCCATAATAAAACAAAAATATTTATATAAATTAAGCGACATCTATATAGAAAAACTATTAATTCTTTGCCACATTAGACTAAATGATAGAGACAATAAAATGCGAAAGCAATTTGATAATAATATTGGTTTGTTTAGACTAAAAGAAAGTTTTTTTATTGAGAAGCTAACAAGCACTATTGACGACTTGAAAAAAATTCAATCACAAAAAATATTTTTTTCAAAAAAGCTAGATAAAAGAATTGAAATACTAGAAATAATTAGAAGTGTTTCTCAGTCCTATTTAAAGCTAACCACTTTGGATGAAATTATTTACCATGGTACTACAGCAAACACAAGTGCGAATGCTTTGGGGTTGCTGTTTCAAGAATTAAAGACATATAAAAATATCAAGGAAGATCAACAAATATGGAATATAACAACACATTGGAGACCAATCAAAAACCCGCAAGCGTCTTTTTGATTGCTCATTTTAAATGTTAGATGGCAAAAGGAATTTCTATGATTTTTAGAGAACAATTGAAAAAAGCTTTTTTAACAGAAGACGCACCAACTCTAAAAAGTATATCAACAGAACTAAACATAACACTAGATACAGTAAGAAACTTACAAAAAATAAATACAAAAAAATTGAAATACATTCAAACAGTAAGATCAAAATTTCAATCAAAGAAATATATTAAAAAAGATGGGGAGAAGCAACTGAATCCAGACTTTAAATTTAAAAACTTTGCTGAGTTTTACTTCTGGTATAAAATACAACCTCGTAAATGTTTCTATTGCAAAACAAAAGAAGTAATCTTACAAGATTTGTATAGCCAAGGCACTTTGTCCTCTGAGAGAGGTAATAAAAGAGGGAAAAGTTTAGAAATTGAACGAAAAGATTCAAGCAATAATGAATATAGTAAGAAAAACTGTGTCTTAGCATGTTACTTTTGCAACAATCATAAAAGTGATATTATTTCTGAAGATGATCATGTTCAATACTTTGCAAAAAGTATAAATGAATATTTAACTACTATGTGGAAGACATCTAACAAAACCTTGGAGAGAAATAGTTGACCCTGCGGGCACAACTATTTCTCAACTTGAACATTATATACAAAAAAGGAAATTGAATGCCAAATGTGTCATTGGTTGATGTTGGAAAACTTTCAAAGCCAGCAACAGTATTAGTAGAAAAAATTTCTAATGCGATTGGTATAGTTTATGAACCAAGAAGAATAAAACAAAAAGCAATTGCAGAGGCTGAAGCATCAAAAACAAAAGCTTTAATGGATTTAGAAATTCAAGATATTCAAAATAGAGCCTTAAATAGACTAGTAATTGAAGAAATAAAAAAACAAGAGAATATAGAAAGTATTACTGAAAAATCTTTTTCCTCTTTAGAAGAAAATGCGACACCAGAAAATATCGAAGATGATTGGCTAAGTAACTTTTTTGATAAATGTAAATTAATTTCAGATGATGAAATGCAGACATTATGGGCAGAAATTTTGGCAGGAGAATCAAATACACCTGGAACATTTTCAAAAAGAACTATAGAGTTTATCTCAACATTAGATAAAAGCGACGCTTTATTATTTGATAATTTTTTAAAATATTGTTGGTTTATATTAGGTTATCAACCTCTAATAATAGATTATCAAAATAACATTTATAATAACAATAATATTAACTTAAATACCTTAATGCATCTTAATCAAATAGGACTTATTAGTTTTACTCCAACAGGTGGATTTGAAACAACATTTACTGCTAATACAATAGATATTGGATACTATGGAAGAATTTTAAATTTAAATTTTAAAAACAGCAGCCAGAATAAAATTAATATAGGATGTGTGGATTTAACAAAAATTGGTAAAGATTTAGCACGAGTTAATCACCCGAATATTTATAAAAAAGCTGATGATAAAGCTGAATATATTGATGATTTTTTTCATTTTATAGTAAAAATTTTTTTCCAAGCAAATGTAATACTATCAGAACCATTAAGTAATAAAATATATAACAAAAAATAGGAGCTAATAAATTTGCCTGCGGAAATTTATTGGCTCATTTTAAGCGTTATGTTCAAAAAAACAAATATGTTATAATACAAGAAAAAAAGGCAAGTGCATGGCAGCGGTAAAACAAGAAGCGCAAGAGATGATTAAAAATCTTCCTGATAATTGTACTTACGAAGATATACAGTATCACCTTTATGTTGTAGAAAAAATCAAAAACGGAATTAGTCGTGCAGATAATGGTGAAGTTTCATCACATAAAGATGCAAAAGTAAGAATGGCTAAATGGCTATCAAATTAGAGTGGTCAGAAGAGGCTCTTGAAGATATAGAGTCTATTGCTACTTACATAGAAAAAGATTCTCCTACATATGCAAAATCTGTTGTATCAAAGTTTTTTGAACAAGCTGAAATTATCAAAAAGTTTACAGAGCTAGGTCGTAAAGTTCCTGAACTTGGTGATACTAATATCCGAGAAATATTTGTTTATAGCTATAGATTAATTTATAAAATCGATTCAAACACGGTTTTATTTGTAGCTGTAGTGCATGGTAAAAGACTTCTTGAAAACCATGAAAAAAGTATAACAAAACATAGTACCTAGCAATCAGTCTGGAATCACACACCAAGGTATCAGAAACACAACCTATGGTTCTAGCGGGAGCACCTCGCAAAGAGAATTTGGCAACACAACATACTACAATCAAATACTCACGAGCAGTATTTTGATTGCTTATTTTAAACATTAGGAAGAGAAAAAATGAAAAAACTCCTGCTCATATTTATAGTCTTAATTGCAGGCTACAAATTTTTATTTAACAAAGACAGCCAATCGCTCAATGCAGCGCAGCCCTCTGCAACAGTTCGCAGCATAGATAATGAAGATTCGTTAATATCAAATGCTTACGCCAACCATAAAAGCGATATACAAGTATCTGGAAAAGGAATAGTTATCAAGATTCTGCCTGACGATAATCAAGGTAGCAAGCATCAGAAACTTGTCATCAAATTAGCCTCAGGACAAACGGTATTAATTGCACACAATATTGATCTTGCTCCAAGAGTCTCTTCAATCAGACAGGGTGATATGATTCAATTTTATGGGGAGTATGAATGGAATGAAAAAGGAGGAGTGATTCACTGGACACATCACGACCCAAACGGGTCTCATGTGGCAGGTTGGCTAAAACATAATGGAAAAACATACCAGTAATTTTACACCTTCGGTCTAAAAGCTTTTATAACCTCTTCATTTGTCTCTATGTATGGACCCTCAATCAAATCTATGCAGTACGGAACGGCAGGAAAAACTGCGTCTAAACATTCACGGATGGACTTTGGTTTGCCCGGCAGATTTATAATTAAACTTTTGCCTCTTATACCCGCACTTTGGCGAGATAAAATTGCTGTCGGGACATATTTGAGGCTCACTTGACGCATCAGTTCACCAAATCCCGGCATCATCTTTTGACACACATTCTCTGTCGCCTCCGGAGTTACATCTCTTAACGCCGGTCCTGTTCCGCCGGTAGTAACTACCAGACAACAACCCTCGCTATCGCAAAGCTCTATCATGGTCGCTTCAATCATATCCTGCTCATCTGGGATACATCTGTAAACTATCTCAAACTCACTTTTTAGGTAATCCCTCATCGTATCTTGAATTGCAACGCCTGAAATATCTTCATATATTCCTTTGCTCGCTCTGTCGCTTGCTGTTATAACGCCTATTTTTATTTTGTTCATACTGTTTTCCTTCATATAAGTTTATTTATGTTTGGCATCTAAAAAGTTATTTTGAGCGGTTCAAGGGCTTTAAAATTTTACAGGAGGTAAAATTAAGCACTCGCCTCGGAATAATTTCAAGGATGAAATTATGAGAATGAGCAAAAAATAATCTTTTAAAAAAGCCAAAGCTATACTAATTAGTCAGTAAAAAATGGTTTGCATTTTTAATATATGTTACAGTTGCAACTTGCAAAAAAAACTCTCTTGCACCACCGACATCTATTATTTTATCTTCACTGCCGAGATAAACCTCTATCTTTACGCCATTTTTCGCAAGATTTTTCAACTCTTCTACATCCCATTCGTAGCTAAGCAGCTCTTTCAACTCTTCTACACTGTTTTTATCATGCTCTACACTTTTTTCAAGGTGCGGCAAAAAACATGATTTGATAAACTCATTTAGGTAGGCATCTCTGTTTTTTTTATATCCAAGCAGTTGGAGTTTCATAAACTTCTTCTCTTTTGTCTGAAAAAAAGCCGGAGAGAAAAGCTGAAGCGTATCTATTCTTTTTCCAAGTTTTAACTGCTCTTTTGTATGTTTAAATGCTTTTATAGCTCCATAGCTAAATCCGCAAACACAATAGTGTGACGGGTTGATATGCTCTTTAAACCAATGTTGCTCATTTTTTAGAGAAAACCCGCTATAAAATTTCATCTAACTGCTTTTTAACATCCGCTTTGGTAATACTTTCTCTCTCATTTAAAACATTTTCTACATATTTCATNACATCTTGCAGGGATTCTAAAAGATTTCTAGTTTCATCATAAAGTTTTTTCATTAAAATCTCTTTTTCATTATCNGTCGGTATTAAAGATGAGCCCATTCCGTAATCTTTAATCATTTTATCAACAATCTCTTTTGCTTCGTCTAAGTCGCCTTTAGCGCTGCTGGCATGTTCGTTATATTTAATATTACATGCCACGATTCCGGCCAAAAGCATCTTAACTCTCGACTCCAACTCATGTTTAATAAGAGGCTCGTCAGTTGATGGAGTAAGCTTCTCGTTTGATAANANGAGTTTTTCAAACGGCAGATCAAAGTAAGTTGCGCAGATTACTTTTGCAGCTTGATAAGTGATGCGATAGCGTTTTTGCTCTTGGCTAAGTATCTGTAACTTTTTCTTTCCAAACATAACTTTGTCTTTTACTTGATGAAAATGCTCTATTGTTACCTGAAAATCGTGCTGTCTTATTGCAAGGAGCGAAGCCTCGTTTACAAGTGTTGCCAAAGATGCGCCGTTAAATCCGACCGTCATATTTGCTATCGAATTAACATCCAAATCATGCGGCACTTTATCTAAATATTTGGACAAAATCGATGCTCTCTCTTTGTTGGTAGGAAGCTCTACAAACACCCTCCTATCAAATCGCCCAGCTCGCAAAAGTGCTGAATCTAAAACATCTATCTTGTTAGTAGCCGCTATAACAATTACACCGCTTGAGTTCTCAAACCCATCCATCTCTGTTAATAGCTGATTTAGCGTAGATTCTCTCTCATCGCTTCTCTGTCCGTCTCTTTTTTTGCCAACCGCATCAATCTCGTCAATAAATATAATGGATGGGGAGTTGTTTTTTGCCGCTTGAAAAAGTTCATGAACTCTTTTAGCTCCCATACCTACATATATTTGAACGAAAGAGGCACCGCTTTGATAAAAAAATGGCACACCGGCAGCATTCGCAACTGCTTTGGCTATCATAGTTTTACCTACACCCGGAGGTCCAACCAGAAGAACCCCGCGAGGCATTCTTGCACCAAAACTTTTATATCTTTTTGGTTTTTTCATAAAATCAATAATCTCTTCCAGCTCTATTTTTACATCGCTTATTCCGCCGATATCGCTAAAAGTAACATCACTTTTTATAGACTCTATTGGCTGTGAATGTTCTAATGAAGACCTGAATTTAGTATCACCTGCTTTTTCTACATTAAAAATTTTGTTTTTTTGCAGCCACCTAAACATAAGAGTTCCTAAGCCTGCGAAGAGTACAAAAAACAGGATATAAACAATTATGCTTGAGCTGCTTTTTACTTTAACTTCATAATCAACAAACATATTTGGAGTAACTTGAGATGATGCAATTTTATATACATCTTTGTCGGTTTGAAGATAAGTAAAATCCTTTGAAGAGACGACACTTTTAACGCTGTTGTTTTTTAAAATAGTAGTCGCTTCTTTAAGTGTTATAAGCTCTGCATTGTCTCTTAAGATAGCAAATAGAACCAAAATTACAATTAAAAAAGCTGATGCATAGATGGCTACCCTGTTTGACTTAGACTCTACCATAATTAGACTCCTCTTTTACTTCATATTCTTTAATATTTACCCAGTTACCGACCAAATCTTCATCAGACTCAATCATGATTTTATTAAAGTGCTGATCATATCCTATGAAAAATCCATCCTTTTGACTCTCAATAAGAACGTCAAGTTCGCCGCCAAAAGCTTTTCTAAACTCAAAGTTTTTAGCCTTAACTACATCTTCTAGCTCATGAAGTCTCTCTTTTGCTACTTTACCGCCGACTTCAGGCTTCATAGTCGCAGATGGTGTGCCGTCACGCTTGGAGTATGTAAATGCATGCAGATGCGTTAGCGGCAACTCTTTTACATTTCTCATTGCCTCATCCCAAAGCTCTCTGCTTTCTCCCGGATGACCTGTGATAAAATCAGTCCCTATCGCAAAACCTTTGCCTGCGAGAAGTTCAAAAAGCTCTCTGTCTTGTTTGTACATGTTTCTTCTGTTCATAAACTTTAGCATCTGAGGCGAAGTGTGCTGAAGCGCTATATGAAGATGACGTTCTAGCCACGGCTCATCTAAAATCTCTTTAAACTCATCGGTTATCTGAATCGGCTCTACGCTTCCAAGTCTTATGCGTCTTACTCCGCGGATTTGTGAAATTTTCTTCATAAGAGAGGCGATTGAGCTATCTGTTTTTTGACCGTAGCTTCCGACATTTGTCCCCGTTAAAATGAACTCTCCAAAACCGTTAGCACCAAGTCTTCTTATCTGCTCCAGTATCTTCTCTTCGTTCATACTTCTTGCATCGCCGCGAACATAAGGAATTATGCAGTAAGAACAACGAAAGTTGCATCCCTCTTGAATCTTTATAAACGCTCTGCTCTTGCCGATAAAATCATCAACTACGCTCTCATCAATATGGTTCAAATCGCCAGGCTCGTAATAAGGCTCTTCACGGCCAAGCATCTCGTCTATTTTCTCTTTTTCACTCTGTCCAAACACGCCTGAAACTCTGCCCTGCTCCAGCAGTTTCTCGCCTTTTGTATGAGCCCCGCAGCCTGTTAGAAACACTTTTGCGCCGCCGCTGTTTTCTACATGCGAAATGTATGAACGGACATGTGAATCTGCTCCGTTTGTAACCGTGCATGAGTTAACGACAATCATATCGGCTTCGCTCTCATTTTCAGTAACGTCATACTCCTGCATAGCGCTCATCATAACTTGCGAGTCATAAAGATTTGTTCTGCATCCAAAGGTTTTAAAATATACTTTTTTTTTCATCTATACTGCTTCATCTGTTGCAAATGGAGGAGCTTTTTTAGCAGACTGTTCCAAATGGAGCATTTGAGTTGGGTATGCTATGGTTATATCATCCTCTGCCAGAAAAGCATCTACAATCTCGGTTGATATTGAGCTTCTTAGAGTGAGCGTTGCATAAGCATTTGTTAAATACCATGCACTTATATTTATGCCGTTGGGAGCTATAAACGAGAAGATTCTCGGCTCCACATTGCTGTTTTTGAGACTGTAATCGCTTCTTAATTTATTTAGTTGTTTTCTAGTAATATCAGTATAGCCTTTTGAGAACTTCTTAGTTATCTCTTTGGCTAAATGGATAGCTTTTTTGTGGTTTGAGTCGTATGTAATAGTTATATCAATGCCGTCCCAAACTGTTTTTAGCGAGCTGTGTGTGTAGTTTGCTATCATTCTTGTAAATACATAGTTGTTTGGTATAAAAATTATTCTGCCGGCTCTTCTGTTTTGTAAAACTGTCGTTAGCGTTACATCTTCTAAAAGCGTCATGCGCAGCAGTGATATGTCCATAACATCACCCACGAATGTCGTTCCATCCATATCTACACGGATTCTGTCGCCGACATGTATGCTTCCGCCAAAAACTATTACCAGCCAACCGAGTATGCTCATAAACCAGTCTTTCATGGCAATAGCGATACCCGCAGATGCAAATCCTAAAATGGTAACAAGATAGCTTACATTTTCAATATAGCTGAAAAATAGAATCAAAATAATAAGCGTAAAATTAATAAAGGTGATAATTTTGTTCGCCATATAAAATCGTTCGTTATCTTTTATATACTTCTTAACAAAAAGCTTAAGTAAAAAGAAAATAATAAAAACTACTAAAATAATGACGCCGATTTTAACAAATTTTACTATCTGCGACTCAATCTCTTTATTTATATTTGTCTCAATAATCTCTAATCTCTTTTTATAAACATCAGCCGTAACACGCATAGTATCGAGTGCAGATTCAAATCTTTCCAACTGCTTTATTTTAAGTTCTAACTGCTCTTTATATTTATGTTCCGTATCAATAGCTTCTATCTGAGTATATATATGTATCTCTGTTCTTAAAAGAGCAATCAACTGATTTAGCTCATCTTTTTTCAAAACATAATCACTAAAGCCCTTATCCAGTGTTTTGATAAGTGAAATACCTATAAAAACATCTATTGGATTAGTTATAGAGGGGATTTCATCTATATTTGGAGGAGTTAAAAGTATCGAGAACGGCGAGCTGTCTTTTTTCTTTAATTTTTCAATTTGTGATGTTAAAATTTTTTCTCGCGCTACTAATGCGTTTAATTCATCCGTTTCACTAAGGGTTTTATCTCTCTTTTTTTGAAGATAATTAATTCTCTCTACTATTTTATCTAAACTGTCTCTTACCTCTAAAGATGTGAGGTATGAAGCATAGCTTCTCATCCAGACACTATCTTTTTTTGCTATTTTCTCTTCAATATCCCTTAGCTCTATAACATATTGTGAAATTTTCTCTTTAATTATATTTTCTTCAGCGATTCTAATCTGCTCAAGCTCTTGCTCTGTTACTTTTGCTGCGCCTCTTACGCTCTCAGAGTATAATAGAGATGACGCAAGCAGCATGTAAAAAAATATTTTTTTCATTACGCTTTTCCAAATTTGTTTAAAACACACATAACTGTTCCGACATCTACTTTATCGGTAATAACTACATCTCCGATACCAAGAGGAAGAATAAATGTTATAGATGAGTCGGAACTTTTTTTATCCAGAAAGAAAGTTTCATAAAAATTTTTAACATCATTTATTATGTAACTTGTAGGCAGATTGTATTTTTCTAAAAGTGCTTTAACCCTCAAAGCCTCTTTTTCGCTCATAAGATTCATTTTAACAGCCATCTCGTTTGCCATAACCATGCCGATTGCAACAGCTTCACCATGTAAAAATTTTTTATACGCTGTTTCGTTTTCAATAACATGCCCAAAAGTATGCCCATAATTTAGAGCTGCCCTTAAACCATGCTCTTTTTCATCAGCAGAGACAACATCAGCTTTTGTTTGCACTGCTTGTTTTATAGCCTCTTGTAAAATTTCCGGCTTTTTCAAATCAGCACTCTCTAAAAATTCAAAAAAATCTTTATTGAATGTTACTGCCATCTTGACTACTTCTGCCACTCCGGCACCAAACTCCCGCTCCGGAAGCGTAGTTAAAAAATATGGGTCAATATATACGGCACGAGGCTGATGAAATGCACCGACAAGGTTTTTTCCGTACTTGTTATTCATGCCTGTTTTTCCGCCGACACTTGCATCAACCTGAGAAAGAAGAGTGGTTGGAATCTGAACAAAATCTATCCCTCTTTGATAGATACTCGCCGCATATCCGGTCATATCACCGATAACACCGCCGCCAAAAGCAATAAGCATTGATTTACGATTAAAGCGATGTTCAAAAAGNGAATTNAGTATCGTATCGATGCTCTCTTGATTTTTATACTCTTCGCCATCTTTTAAAGTTATGACATGCAGCTCTTTTGCNCTGATTTTTGACAGAAGATAATCTAGGTGCAATTTAGAAATTGTAGCGTTGGTAACTACCGCTACTTTTGTATCAAAATGTATCTTGGGAAGCGTATCTATTGTAATGTCATATGAGTCGTCTACAACTTTTTTAAGCTCTATGTGTACTTGCATTATTGTTCCAGAAATTTAATTAAATAAAATGGATATATAATACTTAAAAAAAAATAATAAACGGCTAAATCAGTGACTTTATATCTGTACCGGTATGAAAATTTGATGATTATCATCAAGCTTATGATAAAGTCTTTCACTGTCGGTTGACAAAAGAGAGTAGATTTTCTTTTTTGTTAATTTTTTTGTAAAAGGCAAAATCTGAATAAAATCATTTTTATTTTTTAATTTTTTTATCGGATTTTCACTATCTTTTATNATTTTAATATTTTTNGAAAAAATTGTAGAGAGGTTATAGTAGTGCTCAATTACCTGCTCTTTTGCCTCTTGGTGNTCATTTATATAGTTATAAAGCTCTATGTTTAAGTGCATCTGCGCGGAGATGTCAAATATGGTTGATGAAATTTTTTCCAAATCACGGTTGTCGCCTAAAATAATAGAAGCGTCTTTTACGGAAGACAATACCTTGTTTGCTATTTTAAGCACTGGAACATGCGCCTCATATAGGGTTGTTCTCATATTATAATCATCAAATATCTCATTTGGAACAATAACCAAACCGACATGATATTTTTTTATGTCATTAAAAAAATTCTTTTTTTGATTTATGCCGTCGTAATCAATATCTATAATTACCGTCTCATCTCTAAACTCTTTAATTTTCCAGATAAGATCAATATTATTAGGATTTACAATTCTAATAATTAGATTGTGACCCAATTTTTTATGTGCAAAAATTGTTCTGCTGACAAGTTTTTCTGTTGTTTTAAAATTTATCAAGTCCATATCAAGATAGAGATATAGATTTGAACCAAATGGCTCTGGAAACTGCCCCAGTTCTCTTTTTATGGCTATATAGACAGATTTAAGCACCACCGGATCACCTACTAAAAGCAATAAATCATTAGGTTGAATCATTCTACGGCGGCTTGGCATAATCAATTTTTTATTTCTGTATATTGCAACAATACGCCACTCTTTTTGCTCAATTACACCAATATGTTTATAAACAAAAGAGCTTCCAAACGGAACTAAAACTTCCAT